>ERZ808240.1627-NODE-1627-length-27152-cov-74.657600_pt1 | contig 27152 bp, 20 predicted proteins | sample MGYA00521084_ERZ808240 | MGnify/ENA primary metagenome ERZ808240 (study PRJEB31516, sample SAMN03275571) | gut metagenome | biome: mammalia-associated habitat; material: feces | host: Papio cynocephalus | place: Kenya | collected 2012-08-06 ... | reverse complement strand
GTCGCGGAGACCCCACGCAGTCTACTCGACGAATACAACGAGCTCTTCAAGGGCCTCTGACGCGGCGGGGAGGGGGAGTTCCGGTGCGCGGCATTCGCCCCTCCAATGGAACGGTAGGGGCGGCAGTCCCCTGCCGCCCGCACGAAACGACGGCAACGACGAAAACGCGGCGGGCCGCAGAGGACTGCGGCCCCTACCACGAAAAGGGTGGCTTGGGGGCGTCGGCTAAGCACGGCGGGGTCATTCGAAGACGAGGATAAAGCCGGGCGGACGGACCGGATAGAACACGTCCGAGTCCGCCGAACGGGCGGATGCGCCGTCCGCGGCGTACGCCGTCACCGTGAAGATGTGGGGACGGCGCGCGGCAAGTCCGCGCACGTCGAGGCGGGAGGCGTGCGCCACGAAGCCGGTGTGCACGCGGCGGCGCCGGTGCTGGGTCTCCTGGAGGGACAGGAAGGCGAGGTCCTTGACGAACAGGCGGGTGTTGGTCTTTCGGCGCGCGGTGAAGAGATGGAGTTCCGCCGCGCCCTTCGCCGCGGCGAGCGGGCACAGGTTCGTGCGGAAGGTGTCCGCCAGGCGCAAGGTGGCGAGGATGTTCGTCTGCGCGGGGAGTCCCCAGGCGAGCGTCGTTTCGTCGCAGTCGTTCGTGCCGGCGCGGGCGAGGACGAGCCGCAGATGGGTCGCCGCGGCGGGGCGCGCCAGAACCAGCCGGCCGCGATCATTCGAGGTTGAAAGGCGCAGGACGCCGGGATGGTCGCCCGACAGGTACAGCCGCTCGCCGCGGAGTTCGCCGCCGAACGTCTGCTCGACGAGGGCGGAGCATTCCGTCAACTTTCCGGATGGCGCGACAAGGCACGAGAGGTCATACCGCCGGACCTCGTTCGTGAAGCCCAGAGCCGCCACGTCCAGGCGGTAGATGTCCACGCGGTTGGAGACCGTGCGCGCATCATGCCGCCAGGAAAGGCGCGTGAACGCCGCGTTCGTCGCCGCGGCAAGGTCGGTCGGGGGCTGGAGTCCGGGCGCGCCCGTCACGACGACGAGGTTGGCGATCGACCAGGAGGTGCTGTGCCCGCCGCCGTCGTACTTGAAGGCAAAGCGGCGGACGGGATTCGTCGGGACATAGACGCAGGGCGCAAAATCCCCCTTGCTCTCGAAGTGCGTATAGTCGCACGTGTAGAGCGGGGCGCCGTCCGGCGAAACGAGCGTGAGGCGGCGGTACTTCGCCGAAGAGGAGCGGACGTCGAAGGCGATGCGGCGGATGGGTGCGCCGAAGTCGGGCGACCGGGCGAAGCTGTCCGCCTTCTTGAGCGACACGTTGGGCTTGAAGTTTTTGTTGGCGGAGCCGTAGGCCACCAGTCCGGAGACGGTCCAGCCGTTCGTCTCGCCGGTTCCGCAGGCGGCGAGGGCCGCCAGGTCGACGCGGTTCGTGGTTTCGTCCACCACCGGCTCCGCGTCCGCACGGGGTCCGGCGCCGGCGAGGGCGGCGAGCAGGGCGCAGGCTAGTGCGCGTCGAGCCAATTGTCGCCCTCCCCGATGCTCACTTCGAGCGGGACGCCGAAATCGATGGCGGTCGTCATTTCCTTGCGGACGATCGCCTTCACCTGCCCGACTTCGTCGCGGGGCGTGTCGAAGAGGAGTTCGTCGTGGATCTGGAGGACGCAGCGGGTGCGCAGATGCGCCGCACGCAAGGCTCGGTCGATATTGACCATGGCGGTCTTGATGAGATCCGCCGCGCTACCCTGGATGGGGGTGTTGATGGCGTCGCGCTCGGCGGCCTGCCGCGCCGTGGCGTTGCGGGAGTTGATGTCCCGCAGCGTGCGCCGGCGACCGAGGACCGTGACGGCGTACCCGGTCGCGCGCGCCTTGGCGATGGACTCTTCCATGTAGGCCTTGACGCGCGGGTAGAGCCTGAAGTAGGTGTCGATGAGCTGCGCGGCTTCCTTGCGCGGCACTTTCAGGCGCTGGCCGAGACCGAAGGCCGAGATGCCGTAGATGATGCCGAAGTTGACCATCTTGCAGAACGCGCGCTGCTCGGGCGTCACCGCCTCGGGGAAAATGCCGTAGACGCGGCTCGCCGTCTCGCGGTGGATATCCGCCCCGTCGCGGAAGGCCTGCAGCATGGATTCGTCCTTGGAGAAGGCCGCCATCAGGCGCAGCTCGATCTGGGAGTAGTCCGCCGAGACGAGCACGTGGTCCGCGTCGCGGGCGACGAAGGCGCGGCGGATGGGCTTGCCGCGGGGGGTGCGGATGGGGATGTTCTGCAGGTTGGGGTTCGCCGAGGAAAGGCGGCCGGTTTCGGTGAAGGCCTGGGAGAACGTCGTGTGGATGCGGCCGTTCGCGTCTATGAGCGCGGGAAGCTTGTCGACGTAGGTGGACTTCAGCTTCGCGCAGGCGCGGTAGTCGAGGATGAGGGGGATGATCGGGTGCGCCCCCATGAGACGGGAAAGGGACTTCTCGTCCGTCGAATAGCCGCCGGTGGCGGTCTTCTTGATGCCCTCGGTGGAGAGACCGAGTTTGCCGAAGAGGAGTTCGCTCAACTGCCGGGGGCTGTCGGGGTTGAAGCCGGGTCCGCTCAAGTCGGAGATTTTCGTGACGATGCCCAGAATCTCCTTGTCGAGCCGGGCGCCGTAGCCCTTGAGCGCCGCGACGTCGAGCCGCACGCCTTCGCGCTCCATGTCGATCAGCACCTTGACTAGAGGCTCCTCGACGTCGTGCAGGGCCTTCGCGCAGCCCGCCGCCTCCACGGCCGGGAAAAGCTTCGCGCCGAGTTGCAGGGCGACATCCGCGTCTTCCGCGGCGTAGTCGCGAATGGCTTCCGGCTTGAGGTCCGCCATCGAGCGCTGGGATTTGCCGCGCTCCTTGACGCCGATGAGGTCCGTGATCGGGATCGTGCGGTAAGCGAGTTCCTGCTCGGCGAGGGTGTCCAGGCCGTGGCGCGCGGCCGCGTCGAGGCAGTAGTGGGCCAGCAGGGTGTCCTGCGGCGTGGCGGCGAAGCCGATGCCGTAGCGCAGGAGGACGGACTCGTCGAACTTGACGTTGTGGCCGACGAAGGTTTTCGACGGATCCGCGAAGAGCGCACGGAAGAGGTCGACGAAGACGCCGTCCACGTACCACGCCCGGCCCGGGGCGACGGCGAAGGAAAAGCCGACGAGCTTGCAGAAATGCGCCTCGGTCGCGTCATGCCCGTCATAGGCGGCCGTCTCGGTGTCGAAGGCGATGCGCGGCTCCTTCATGAGTTCGTCCAGAAGCGCGCGGGCCTGGTCCTCGGTGGTCACGAGTCCGTAGGCGTGGGGGACATCCGCGAGGGTTTTGAGGGGCGCGTCGGCCTGGACGGCGAGCACGGCCGCGTCCGCCGGCGCGAGGACTTCGCGGGCAAAGCGCGTGAGCTCGTATTTGGCGCAGACGTGCGCGAGTTTATCGCGGTCGAAGCCGTCGCACCGGCACGCGTCCCAGTCCGGGGTCAGGGGGACATCCGTGCGGATGGTCGTCAGGAACTTGGAGATCTCCGCGTCCTTGCGCCCATTCTCGACGCGTTCGGCGAGCTTGCCTTTCAGTTCCGCGGCGTGGGCGAGGATGCCTTCCACGGTGCCGAAGCGCGCGAGGAGGTCCGCCGCCGTCTTCTCGCCGACGCCCTTGATGCCGGGGATGTTGTCGGACGCGTCGCCGGCGAGCGCGAGGTAGTCGATCATCTGGGCGGGGGAAGCGAGGCGCCAATGTTCGCAGACCCGCTTCTCGTCGTAGATTTCCGCCGCGTCGCCCGCGTGGGCGGGACGGTAGAGGCGGACGTTGGGGGCGACGAGCTGGGCGGCGTCCTTGTCTGGGGTGGCGAGGTAGACCGAGAGGCCTTTCGCCGCGCCGAGGCGCGCCAGGGTGCCCATCACGTCGTCCGCCTCGAAGCCTTCCGCGCGCAGGACGGGGATGTTCAGGGCGTCCGCCAGCTCGAGCGCGTAGGGGATGTTGGCCGCGAGGTCCTCGGGCATTTTCTGCCGCGTGGCCTTGTAGGGGGGATAGGCCTCCTTGCGGAAGGTCGGGCCGGTCGAGTCCATCGCCAGGACGAGGTAGTCGGGCTTTTCGCGGCGCAGGATGCCCAGGAGGCCGTTCGCGAGACCCAGGAGCGCGGAGGTGTTGAGACCGGACGCGGTCAGGCGCGGATTGCGCAGGAACACGAAGTGGCCCTTGTAGAGAAAGGGCATCAAATCGACAATGAACAGTTTCTTCACACGCGCCTCCTCCTTGGCCGGCTCAGCGTTCCGCGTGCAGGGCCGGGTCCAGCCGGTCGCGCAGGCAGTCCGCCAAATGGTTGAACACGAGAACGAGCAAAAAGATCGCGAGCGTCGTGAAGGCCATCTCCCACCAGACGCCCTGCCAGAGGCGCAGGCGCGCGTTGTTGATCATGACGCCCCAGCTGGGTTCGCCCTGCACGCCGATGCCGAGAAAGGAAATGAAGACTTCCGTCGCCACGGCGGACGGGAAGCGGATGGAAAACTGGATGAGGACGATATGCGCGACGTTGGGGAGGATATGGCGGAACATGATGCGCCAGGGGGAGTAGCCCAGCGTCCGCGCGGCCTGCACGTAGGCGCGCTCGACGTGCTTCATCACTTCGCCGCGCACCGTGCGGCAGACGCCCACCCAGGTCGTCAGGCCGATGCCCAGGTAGATCCCGAGCAGGCCCTGGCCCACGACGACGGAGATGGCGAGGATGAAGAGCAGCCCGGGCATGGAGGCGACCGTCGCGCAAAGCCACACGACGAGCGCGTCCGTCTTGCCGCCGAAGTAGCCGCCCAGCAGACCGAGCACGACGCCGAGCGGAATCGCGATCAGCGAGGTCATGATGCCGACGTGGAAGGCGATGCGCGCGCCCTGCACGAGACGCCGCGCCACGCTCCGCCCGAGATTGTCCGTCCCCAACCAGTAGCGCGTGCCGTCCGGCGCCGGGGCGAACGGCGGCAGGTAGCGCGCCTCCATGCGGACCTCGTTGTAGGTTGGCGTCACGTCCCGCCAGCGCGCCAGACGGTACTCGGCTTCGCCGAAAAGCGCCGCGGCGAAATAGACCGCCAGGACGGCGAGACCGAGTTTGACGGAGAGCTTCACGGCGCGGACACCCCCGGCCGCGATTCCTGCACGAGCATGACGCCCGTGTAGACGATGTAGACGAGAATCCAGAGAAGCGCCTCCTTGCGCGTCACCGTGCCGTTCGCGGACGGATTGCGGCGGTTGTAGCCGAACAGGGCGATGGACGCCGACAGCGCGATCATGAGCGGCAGGTCGCGCGTCAGGATGTATGGCGAGAATTTCGCCGGGGGATTGATCGTGCAGGAGAGGCCCACGACCGCGAGCGTGTTGAAGAAGTTCGAGCCCACGATGTTGCCGAGCACGAATTCGTCCTGACCGCGCCGCGCGGACTGGATGGCGCTGGCGAGTTCGGGGAGGGAGGTTCCGATGGCGACGATCGTCAGGCCAATCAAAAGTTCGCTCACGCCGCAGACGCGCGCCAGGTCGACCGCGCCCCAGACGAGAAAGTGACTCGAGCCGATCAAGACCGCGAGACCGCCGACGACCATAAGGAGGTCGACCAGAAGCGCATGCTGCCTGGGGGTCGGGGCTTCTTCCGCGTTTTCAAGCGTCGGCGCGCGGTCGATCCAGCAGTAGAGCGGCAGGACAATGGCGAAAACGGCCAGGTGGACGATCGCGTCCAGGCGGGAGAGATGTCCGTCCCAAATAAGCGCCATCGGCAGGATGGACACGAGCGTCAGAAGCGGCGCGCCAAACTTGACCAGCGTGGGCTTCACGACCAGGGGGCGTATCAGGGCGGCGACGCCGAGGATGGCGGCGATGTTGAAGTTGTCGCTGCCGTAGGCGTTGCCGAGGGAAAGGTCGGCATGACCGGCGATGCCCGAAAGCGCGCTCACGCAGAGTTCCGGGGCGGACGTGCCGAAGCCGATGATCACCATGCCGATGACGAACGGCGAGACGCCCCACCGACGCGCGAGCGCGGCTGAACCGTCCACGAAGATTCCGCTGGACCAGGTCAAAGCGACAAGGCCGCCCACAATATACAGAAGCGAAAGCCACAGGGGCAAATCACTATACATCTTACTTAGCCTCCATTAAATCAGAACCGCCAAATCGCTCGGCATGCGCCAATCGCCACGCGGCGACAGGTTGACGCTTCCCACCTTGGGTCCGTCCGGCAGGCAGCTGCGCTTGAACTGCTGGGTCCGGAAGCGGACGAAAAAGACGTCCAGCCACTTGTCCAGGGTCTCGCGGGCGTAGTCCGGGAACGTTTCGTACGCCAGGCGCCGGATCTTTTCCTTGGAAGCGCCGCGCCGCAGGAAGTGGTAGAGATAGAAATCGTGGAGTTCGTAGGGGCCGACCTTGTCCTCGGTCTTCTGCGCGATTTCGCCCGCCGCGGTCGGGGGCAGGAGTTCCGGGCTGACGGGCGTGGCGAGAATGCCGAGGAGAGGGGCTTGGGCGCGCGCGTCCTTTTCGTTCGCGTACCACTCCACGACGTAGCGCACGAGCGTCTTGGGGACGCCCGCGTTCACGCCGTACATGCTCATGTGGTCGCCGTTGTACGTGCACCAGCCCAGCGCCAGCTCCGAAAGGTCGCCCGTCCCCACGACGAGCGCGCCCAGCTGGTTGGCCTTGTTCATGAGGAAATACGTGCGCCCGCGCGCCTGCGCGTTCTCGTAGGTGACGTCCTTCTCGCTCTCGTCGCGGCCAAGTTCGGCGAGATTCAGGCGGGCCAGATCCGAGATGTCCACCGTCTCGAGCGGGACGCCCAGCGCCGCGCACAGTTCTTCGGCGTTGCTCTTCGTCCGCTTCGTCGTGCCGAATCCCGGCAGCGAATAGCAGCGGATGCCGTCCCGCGGCAGTTCCAGGCGGTCGAACGCCTCCACGCAGACCAGCAAGGCCAGGGCGCTGTCGAGTCCGCCCGAAAGGCCCAGAACGACCGTGCGGCAGCGTAGGGCCTCCAGGCGCGTGGCCAGCCCCGTCGATTGGATCGCCAGTATTTCCGCGCACCGCAGCGCCCGGTCGTCCGCCGCGCTGGGCACGAAGGGGTGGGGGTCGTGCGGACGCCGCAGGGGGCCCTCGACCGTCCGCGGCATTTCGCCCAGTTCGATGCGGCGCACGGGGTCCGTCGTCCGGGCCGCCTGGCGGAAGGCGAAGTTCGCCGACCGTTCGTAGTTCAGGAAATCGACATCCACGTCAGCGGCGATCAGGTGGGAAGCGCGGCAGAAGCGGGAACCTTCCGCCAGCAGCGCGCCGTTCTCCGCTATAAGGGTGTGCCCGCCGAAAACGAGGTCCGTCGTGGATTCGCCCGGACCGGCCCCCGCGTAGATGTAGGCGGCCAGACAGCGCGCCGACTGGCCCGTCACAAGGGCGCGGCGGTATTCCGTCTTGCCTACGACTTCGTTCGAGGCGCTCGGATTGAGGAGGATGTTCGCGCCTTGAAGCGCCAGGCGTGTGGAAGGCGGATTCGCCGTCCACATGTCCTCGCAGATCTCCACGCCGTAGACCGCCTCCCCCGCGGCGAACACCAAGTCGTTCCCGAAAGGCACGTCCTTCTCGCCGGCGAAATCGAGCGCGTCCGCCGTGCGTTCTCCGGCCGTCGCGAACCAACGCGATTCGTAGAACTCGCGCGTGCTGGGCAGGTAGCTTTTGGGGACGAGGCCCTTCAAGCCCTTGTAGAGGACCGCCGCGCAGTTGAAGATGCGCCCGTCCTGGCGCACGGGCAGACCCACGACAATCAGCAGGTCGCGCGAAAGCGTCTGCCGGACCAGATCCGCCAGGGCCGACTCGGCCGCCTCCAGCAGGGACGGACGGTAAAAGAGGTCTGCGCAGGTGTAGCCCGTCAGGCAGAGTTCGGGGAAAACGGCGGCCGCGGCGTCCGCCATCCCGGGCGCGTCCAGCAAATGGACGATTTCCGCGAGATTCGCCGAAATATCACCCGGTTTCACGCGGGGTACGGCCGCCACGACTCTCTGATACACGCACGCCATGTTTCGTGAATTCCTGCTTCCGCCCGCTTATTTGACGAGCGGACGGTCGAGCATCTTTTCGTAGAGTTTGATGTATTCCTTCGCGCAAGCCTCGTGGCTGAAACGCTTGATGGACTCCCGCATGATGCGCGCCACTTCGCGTTCGCGGATTTCGCGCGGCTGACGGAAGAATTCCATCGCCTGGTCCATCGCCCAGAAGAGTCCGTTCGAATCGTACGTGTCGAACCGGAAGCCGTTGCCGGTGGACTTCTCCCAATCGAGGGGTTCGACCGTATCGTGCAGCCCGCCGGTGTTGTGCACGACGGCGAGCGACCCGTAGATCGGCGCCTGCATCTGGGGCAGGCCGCACGGCTCGAAAAGCGACGGCATCAGCATGAAATCGCTCGCGGCGAATCCGAGTTGCGACAGGCGTCCGTCGAAGTCGTGCACCGCCAGGCGCTTGGAGAGTCCGTGCAACGCCTGGATGTCGCGGAAAGGCTTCTGGTAGGCACCGTTGGCGATGACGGCGATCTGCGCCCCTTCCTTGGCGTACTTGTCCAGGAACTTGAAGGTGATGTCCGTCAGCAGTTGCGGGCCCTTCTGCACGGGGTCCAGGCGCGACGGCCAGAAAAAGAGCGGCGCGTCGGCGTTTTCCTCCAGCCCGAGCGCCTTTTGGAGCGCGAGTTTGTCGAGCCGCTTCATCTCCCAATGGTTGTCGGGTCCGTAGCGGTAGGGGATCTTCTCGTCCGTCTCGGGGTTGTCCGTGGCATCCGGCGCGTTCAGGATGCCGACGGCGCACCCGGCGTTGTACTTGTTGCGGATTTCGTTGCGGATCGAGTCCGGGATGAACGAAAACCAACCGTTCACGATTTCCTGCAGGAAGGTCGGGGACACCGTGTTGATGAAGTGCGCGGCGAAACAACCCGAGGCCTGCAAATCGACGGGGTTGTTGTTGCGCGACTCCTCGTAGTTGTAGGGTGGGTACGTATAGTAGAGGTTCTGCCAAAACTCCGCCGCGTCGATTCCGCTGTCCTCGATGCGCGCCAAGGTGACCTTCTGCGTATGGATGTTGTGGACCGTGAAGAGGCAGGGGATTCCCTCCCGCCTGGCCGCGGCGGGTATGAGGCCCGTCATCCAGTCGTTGCAGTGGATCAAGTCGGGCTGCACACGCGGTATGATGTTATTGATGACCTCGCGCTCGAAGGCAAGCGCGAGCTTCATGTTCCCGTCACCCTGGTCATAGACCGTGTCGCGATAGTAGAAGCAGCGGTCCTCGGCCAGATGGATGCGCTCGTCCGAAAGGTGCGCCTTGTACTTGCGCAGTTCGTCCGCCACGAGCTGGCCGGTTTCGACGTGGAACATGCGCCGGTAGTGCGGGAGGGCGACGTGGACGTCCGCCCCCAGTTCGTACAGCGCCGCCACGAGCGACGCGGATACGTCGGCCATGCCGCCCGCTTTCGCGGACATGCGTCCCGCCAGGTTCCCCATGCCCTCGGGCAGGTAGGTTATTTCAGGCGTCACAATAAGAATACGCGGATTTTTCGCTCTCTCATTTTCCATGTTCAACACCCTCTCTGGCGGCACGCGCCCTTTCGTTGTTTAAGCAATCACGGCGATTGCCTGTCCCTTCGTCACAGGTTTTCCGTGCTCGACAAGGAACGTGATCTTGCCGGCGGCCGGAGCCTTGATCGGATTGAAAAGTTTCATCGCCTCGACGACGCATACCGCCTCGCCCGCCTTGACCGCCGCACCGTCCGCCGCCAGGGGGGCCTTGCCGGGCGCGTCGCTGCGGTAGAAGGTCCCGTTCAGCGGCGCGACGACGGGCGTGCCGGCGGGAATGTTCGCCGCGGGCGCGGCGTTTTTCGCGGCAGGCGCTGCCGCCGGCGCTTCCGCCGCGGCTTTCGCCTGTTCGACATCGGCCGGGATGGGGTCGCGCTTCGCGGGGTCCGTATTGCGCCACTTGAAGTACCCGAGGGCGACTTCCGGGAAGAGCGCATAGGACAGGATGTCCTCTTCGGCGTGGATGAGGCCGGCCGGGATCGCGTCCGCCGCGGCCACGAGACCGGGTTTCAGAAGGTCCGCCGGACGGCACGTGATCGGCTCGAGGTCGCCGCACAGTTTCTTGCGCAGTTCGGGTTCGATTGGTGCGGGGGTGCGCCCGTAGTAGCCCGCGGCATAGTGCTTCGTCTCGTCGGTGATCATCGAATACCGCTTGCCAGAAAGCACGTTCAGCACGCTCTGCACGCCCACGATCTGGGAGGTCGGCGTCACGAGCGGCGGATAGCCCATGTCGGCGCGCGTCTTGGGGAGCTCTTCCAGAACCTCGCCCAGGCGGTCCAGCGCGTCCTGCTGGGCGAGCTGGGAGCGCAGGTTCGAGATCATGCCGCCGGGAATCGCGTGGATCAGCACGCCCGCGTCCACCGGCTCGACCTTGCGCGAGGAGGCCGGCTGGCGTGTTTTCTTGAGTTCCTTGAAGTACGCGTTGATTTTCGCGAGTTTTTTCAGGTCCAGGCCCGTGTCGAAGCCTTCGGACTCCAGCATCGCGACGATGCTTTCCGTCGGCGGCTGGCTGGAGAAGGAGCTCATCGTCGAAATCGCGCAGTCCAGACAGCCCGCGCCGGCTTCCGCGGCGGCCAGGTACATGGCCGCGGCCATGCCGCTCGTCATGTGGGAGTGGACCTGGATGGGCATTTCGGGGAGCGCCTTGCGGAGCGCCGCGATAAGTTCGCGCGCCGCGCCCGGGGTCAGGATGCCCGCCATATCCTTGATGCACAGCGAGTCGATGCCCATCGCCTCCTGCTCCTTGGCGAGTTCCACGTATTTGGCGACCGTATGCACCGGCGAGGTCGTGTAGCAGATCGTGCCCTGCGCGTGGCCGCCCCACTTCTTCACGCTGCGGATGGCCTGCTCCAGGTTGCGCGGGTCGTTCAGCGCGTCGAACACGCGGAAGATGTCCATGCCGTTTTCGCACGCGAGCGCCACGAAACGGTCCACGATGTCGTCCGGATAATGCTTGTAGCCGAGGATGTTCTGGCCGCGCAGGAGCATCTGGAGCGGCGTCTTCTTGCACACCGCCTTGATCTGGCGCAGACGTTCCCAGGGATTTTCGCGCAGAAAGCGCATGCACACGTCGAACGTGGCGCCGCCCCAACATTCCAAAGAATAGTAACCCGCATCGTCGATCTCGGACGCGATTTTGAGAATATCGTCCGTACGCATCCGCGTCGCCCACAAAGACTGGTGCGCGTCACGAAGTGTCGTGTCGGTAATACGAATTTTCTTTTTGTTCTTTTCCATATCGTTCTCTTTAGTGGGGCTGCATGCCCCGTCCTGCTGCTTATACGACTATTATAACATAAAATGCACGCGTATCCAATAGCGTTCTTTGAAAATCGCCGTTTTTCGCGTTTTGGTCCGACTTGTCTCGCCTTACGGGAAAAGGCACCGTCCCCGCCCGGTCGGACCACCCTCCCGGACAAAACACTACGGGGTTTTCCGCAAATCCCCGTAGTGTTTTGCTTTTCCCCCGTGGGGATTTGTTCCGGAGTCCGCGGACGCCCCGGACTATTCCGCCCGGTCCGGGACGCCGCCAAAGCGTTCCGCGTCCTTGATGTTCGGCTCCTTCTCGGAGAAATCGTAGTCTTTCCCGGGCAGGATGGCGTTGAGGAAGATGCCCATCAGCGCGCCGATCGCGAGCCCGGAAAGCGAAAGATGCACGCTCCCGACCTCGAACGAGATCGCGCCTGCTTTGGAGAAGCTGATGCCGAGCGTGCAGACGATGGAAATCGCGCAGATGAGCATGTTGCGCGGCTTGGAGAAGTCCACCTGGTGCTCCACGAGATTCCGCACGCCCACGGCCGAAATCATACCGTAGAGGACGAACGAGACGCCGCCGATCGTCGCCGCCGGCAACGTCGTGATGACTGCGGCGAATTTGGGGCAGAACGCGAGGACGATCGCCAATATCGCGGCAATCCGGATGACGCGCGGGTCGTAGACACGCGAAAGGGACAGGACTCCCGTGTTCTCGCCGTAGGTCGTGTTGGCCGGGGCCCCGAAAAGCGCCGCGAGGCTCGTGGCGATGCCGTCGCCCAGAAGTGTGCGGTGCAGGCCGGGATTGGCGAAGAAATTGCGCTTGACCGTCGAGCTGATCGCCGAAATGTCCCCCACGTGCTCCATCATCGTCGCGGCGGAAAGCGGCGCCACGATCAGGATGGCGCTCACGATGCGCCCGAGATTGTCCCCGGCTTTGGCCAGGATCGGGAACACCGTCTCGTTCAGATGGACGGGCCACCCCACCCAGGGCGCCGCGGCGATGTGCGAGAAGTCGATGGCCGGACCCATCTTCAGAACGTTGCAGTACCCGAACGCGACCGCATAGCTGACGAGCACGCCGATCAGAATCGGCACGATCTTGACCATGCCCCGCCCGAAAATCGCCGCGGCCAGCACCGCGAAAATGCCCGCGAGCGCCACCGGCCAGCAGGTCGAGGCGCTGTTCACCGCCACCGGCGAGAGAACCAGACCGATGCCGATGATGATCGGACCCGTCACCACCGGCGGGAAAAACCGCATCACGCGCTTGACCCCGACGGATTTCACGACGCCGGCGCAGATGGCGTAGATCAGACCCGCCACCACCACGCCGACCGAGGCGTAGGCGAGAAGTTCCGTCTTCGAGAGCCCTTCCCACATGCCGCCCTTCATGCCCGTCAAGGCGAAATAGCCCGCGAGGAACGCGAACGAACTGCCCAGGAAGGCGGGGACGATGCGTTTTGTGACGAGATGGAAGAGGAGCGTGCCCAATCCCGCGAAAAGCAAGGTGGACGAAACGGAAAGTCCCGTCAGAAGCGGAACGAGCACCGTCGCCCCGAACATCGCGAAGAGGTGCTGGACGCCCAGCACCGCCATGCGCGGATAACCCAACTGCCGCGCATCGTAGACGCCCTCGGCCGGAATCTCTTTTTTGGTTTCTTTTGCCATTTTATTTTCCTTTTACATTGTTTTGTGGGGCATTCCCAGCGACCAGCCGCACGTCCATCTGCGGGAAGGGAATGTCGATTCCCGCCTTGTCGAAAGCCTCCTTCAGGGACTGCGACGCGGCATAGTAGACGCGCCAGTAGTCCGCATTCGCGACCCACCCCCTTATCGCGAGGGTAATGGCGCTGTCGTCGAACGATTTCACTTCCGCCGTGGGGGCGGGGTCGGCCAGAACGCCGGGAACCGCCGCGAGGGCGGCGAGGGCCGTTTCCCTTGCAAACGGAATGGACGTATCGTAGGAAACGCCCATTGTGAGGTCCACCCGCCGCAGGGGCAGCGCCGAATAGTTGACGATCGGCGTCCCCCAGGCGGACTTGTTGGGAATCGTGATGCGCCGGTTGTCGGGCGTCGCGAGGGTGACGGCCATCATGTCCAGCTGGAGGACCGTGCCCTCGTATCCCCCGACGGCCACATAGTCCCCCACCTTGAACGGTTCGTTCAGGGCGATCATGAGTCCGCTCGCGAGGCTGCCGAGCGACTCCTGGAAGGCGAACCCCAGAATGAACCCCGTCACGCCGAGACCGGCGATCAGGGGGCCGACGTTGACCCCCAGCTTGCCCAGAACCACCACGATCAGCACCGCCCAGGCGGACTTCACGATGACGGAAACGATAAACCGCACCGCGAGCGCATGGCGTTCGTCCGTGCGGTTCAGCCCTTTGCGCAGCAGGCTCGAAAGAACCTTTATCGCGCAGGCACCGGCGGCGAGAATGACGAGCGCGGCGACCAGGTCGGTCGCATAGTCAAACCCCGTCTCCCGCATCCAGTGCAGGAGGCTATCCAGAACCGCGCGCGCTTTCCCGGCCATTCTCTCCGCTCCTTCCGGCCCCGGATTTTACATGAACGCGTACTTGGCGATGAAGAGGACCGTCAGGATGTACATGATCGGATGCACCTTCTTCGCCTTGCCGCTGAGGAGGTTGATGAACGTGTAGCTGATGATGCCCGCCATGATGCCGTCCGAGATCGAATACGAGAACGGCATGATCGCCACCGTCAAAAACGCCGGAATCGACTCGCTCGGATCCTTGAAATCGATTTCCGCGATGGAGGAGAGCATCAGGTAGCCCACGATGATGAGCGCGGGGGTCGTCGCGAAACCCGGGACGGCCAGGAAAATCGGCGCGAAAACGATCGCCGCGAGGAAAAGGAACGCCGTCGTCAGCGCCGTCAGACCCGTCCGGCCGCCGACCATGACGCCCGAGGCGGACTCCACGTAGGTCGTCGTGGTGGAGGTGCCGAAAACCGCGCCCACCGACGTGGCGATCGCGTCCGCGCAGAGCGCACCCGAAATCCGCGGCAGTTTGCCTTCCTTCGTCAGGAAGCCGCCCTTCATCGAAACGCCGATGAGCGTGCCGAGCGTGTCGAAGAGATCCACGAAGAAGAAGGCGAACATGACCACGAAGAAGTCCAGGCCTTTCACGAGATCCCAGCCGACTTTCGCGTCGCCCTTGTGCGTCCAGCCGGCCGGATCGAACACCGCGCCGACCGTCGTGCCGAATTCCTTGAAGGAGTTGGAAATCCCGTCGAACGTCAGGGACGGGTAGAGCGAGAAGTAGCCCGTCGCGGCGTCCGGCACGTAGATTCCCGTCGCCTGGCAGACCATCCCGAGGCCCCACGTGAGGAAGATGCCGTAGAGAATCGCGCCCTTGACACCCTTCGTCATCATGACACCCGTCAAAAACGTGCCGATTATCGCCAAAAGCGCGCAGATTCCCTGTGTGTGGAACGCGGCGTTCTTGAAGCTGACCAGCCCCACGAGGACCGCGTCGTTGTTCACAATGATCTTCGAGGTCTGCAGCGCGATGAAGCAGATGAAAAGGCCGATGCCCGCCGCCACCGCCTTCTTCAGGGAAAACGGAATGCAGTTGAAAATCGCCTCTCTCACGGGCGTCAGCGACAGGGCCAGGAAGACAAGCCCTTCCACAAACACCGCCAACAGCGCGAATTGCCAGCTGTACCCCATCCCCAGACACACGCCAAACGTCATGAACGCGTTGAGGCCCATGCCCGGCGCGAGCGCGAACGGATAGTTCGACATGCACGCCATGAGAACCGTCCCCACGAACGCCGCCAGACACGTCGCGACGAAAACGCCGCCGCGCGGTATGCCCGCGATGGACAGGATGTTCGGGTTCACGGCGAGGATGTACGCCATCGTCATGAAGGTCGTCAGACCCGCCACGAGTTCCGTCTTCACGGATGTCTTGTTTTCGTCGAGCTTGAATAATTTATTGAGCATATTATTCCTTATTTGGTTGGTGATTGCATTCATTTGGATTGTCGTGCAAATTACAAATCTTTCAACGCCAGGATTATGCCAAAGACACTGGCGGCAAAGCCAAGAAGTCCGACGACCAAGCCAATCCAGGCCAGCATGATTGAACGGACATAGCGACGATCCTCTTCCGTTCGCTGCGCATTCTGCCGCATCTCTTCCGCCGCCACACGCCGATCCTCCTCCGCCTGCCGCGCGGCGTCGATCGCGGCTATTTTCTTCTGACGCAACCCCATGATCAGCGGTTCAACCGCGCACAGCTTTTCGTGGGCATTCATCAAGTCGGCAATCGCCCCGTCAAGTTCTTCCGGCGCGACATTTTTGACATTTCCCGCTTGTGCGAGATATTTTTGCGCATGACTTGCCCTTCCGAGCATTTCTTGCCAATCGGGCAAGACCTCCTTCAATTCCGAATCCGTGAGCTCCAGATTCCGAATCGTTGCAAATCCTTCCAAAAGTGCGACAATCGTAGACTCCTGCGCATCATAGCGGGCGCGTTCGCAATGGCGTTCCGCACGGAGAAGGTGTTTCGTTTTCTCTTCTGCGTCGTCCGATGCGGCCGCCGCCAAGACATGCTGGCCGGCATAGCGCAATTCATTGATCGCCGCAACCAAATTGTCGAGGCCGACGCGCTCATAGCGCTTGATGGCCGACTCCGCCTGCGCGTAGAGACCCTGAATGTCAGTTATGCGGAGTGAAGTCATAACTTGCCATCCGTTGAATGCGAGCCGTTCGTTCGCCCTCCGTCAAGACGGGCAGACGTGAAAGCGCCACACTTCCACGCGCCGGCAACGAAACCGATGCGCGGACTTTCCCAGCATGATCGTCTTGGCGTTTGACCGCCAAATCAGACGCAAACACACGCCGCGGGACGTATGCTCCGCCAACTGTCGGGCGTAATGAATTGCGAAATCTCCGGAAAAACGCCATCATGCCGCTGTTCTCAACCTTTCAGGCTTTATTATACCATAAACTGGCGTTAAAGTGTGCCGAAAATGCGGTCGCCCGCGTCCCCCAGCCCCGGCACGATGTAGTAGTGGCTGTTGAGCCGCTCGTCCAGCGCCGCGGACCAGACCGGCACGTCCGGATGCTCCTTCTCGAACCGGGCCAGTCCCTCGGGGGCGGAAACGAGATTGAGGAATTTGACGCGTTTGTAGCCCAATTTGTGCAATTGGGAGACCGCGTCGCAGGCGCTCCCGCCCGTGGCCAGCATCGGGTCTATCACAATCGCCAGCTCCTCCCCTTTCGCCGGCGGGACTTTCGCGTAGTACGGGATGGGCTCGGCCGTCTCCTCGTTGCGTTGCATCCCCAGAACACCGACCTTCGCGCACGGCAAAACATGCAGCATCGCATCCAGCATCCCCATCCCCGCGCGCAGAATCGGCACCAGCACGACATGTTCGTCCACCAGCTTCCCCGTCGTTTTCGCCACGGGCGTCTGGACCGGCACTTCCCTCACGCGGACGTCTTTCAACGCCTCGTAGGCCAAAAACGTGGTGATTTCGTTCACCAATTCACGAAAAAGCTTGGGCGGCGTAGCCTGGTCGCGCATCAGCGCAACCCGGTGGTTCACCAGCGGATGATTCAATATCGTATGCATGCCATATTCTCCTGCGCCGTATATTATATCAAAAAAAGAGCCTCCTTGGGAGGTAAAACTGAATTCTGGACTCTCCCAGAACTTTTCATGTGCCCGTCCCGGCGCAACGGGGTGGCCGTTCCGGCGCAACGGGGTGCCCGTTCCGGCGCAACGGCATCACCGTTCCGGCGCAACGGCATCACCGTTCCGGCGCAACGGGGTGGCCGTTCCGGCGAAACAAGGTGAGATTTCTGCTAGATGGCCCGCGGGACGATCTGAGACATCCAGTACATGTGCCCAATCGCCCAAACCCTGTATTTAGAGCGTGATCGGCACGTTCTGCTGAAATTTTGGGGACTCCACAAAACTGAATTGCGGCCGACGGCCCCCGAATGCGTCACCCGCACGCTTTTACAGAAAACTCCACGGGGTTTTCCCAAATCCCCCATGGAGTTTTCCAAAATAGACGGACGAAAAAGGCTTGTGTCGCCAAAACACAAGCCTTGCGCCTCACAACGCCGCGTCCTTTCTTACGGACTCTTCAAACGCGGCAATCCGTCCGTCCGTTTCCCCGGGCTCGTTCAGCTCGTCCAGCGCCAGCCCGATAAGCCGGCCGTCCTGCAGACAGCGCGAGGAAACGCCCGGGAACGCCGTAGCCGGCAGGCGTCCAATGAGTTCCGCGCCCCGTTCCACCGCTTTATCCGCCAGAATCGCCAGCGCGTCGCAGAACGTATCCGGGAACCCCACGGAATCCCCGCACCCGAAAACGGCGACCTTTTTGCCCGACAAATCGAGGTTGCCGAGCAGATCCAGCCCGCCGTACCAATCGTCCTGCAAATCCCCGCATCCCCACGTCGAGGACCCCAGAAGCAGGACTTCCGCGTCGAACGCCGAAACGTCCGCCCCGGCTATGTTGATCGCACGCGTACCGAAATCGTTCGCCAGCCGAAGCGCGATCGTCTCGGTCGTACCGGTCGTGCTGCCGTATACCACATGGACTTTTTCCATTCTTTTGTTCCTTTCTGAAACTTCCTAAAAGTTAGACGAGGATAATTTTAGCATTTCCGCCGCGCTTTGGCAAGCCCCCTTTTGGATTCCGCCCGACTTGCATGGGGATACCGCTCCCTTTTTGTTTACATTGTAGATAACTTGTCAGTAAATGTTGAAAAGAAGTGATAACTTCTCCATTGACACCTGTTAGATTTATGTTATATTCCGCCTTTTTAACCTGTTTAGGGGATTTTCCTTCACTTATGGCTTCCCATAACGACAAAATTAAAACTGTTCACAAACCGGTAGATAATTTGCTATAATAGTAGCCATTCAAGCCATGAATACACAGTATGATGTAATCGTAGTGGGCGGCGGACATGCCGGGAGCGAAGCGGCGCTTATCGCCGCGCGCATGGGGTGCGCCACCCTTCTCGTCACCGCGCGCCGGGACGCCCTCGCGCGCATGCCCTGCAATCCCTCGATCGGCGGACTCGCCAAAAGCCACCTCGTCTACGAACTGGACGCCCTGGGCGGCGAAATGGGCCGCAATGCGGACGCGACCGCCCTGCAGGCGAAGACCCTCAACCTCAGCCGCGGACCGGCCGTGCACGCGACACGCGCCCAGTGCGCCAAGAAGGAATACACCCTGCGCATGCAGCGCGTCGTCGCTTCCACCCCCAACCTCACCGTATTGGAAGATGCCGCGCTCGAGATCCTGACGGACCCTTCCCCGAGCCACCCGACCGCGGGGGTCGAAAATCCGGATGCGGGGTACGGAAATCCGGATACGGTATCCCAACTCCACGCCATCTGCCGCGGGATCCGAACCGAGCATCACGGCTCCTTTTTCGCCCGGTCGGTCGTCATCACCGCCGGCACGACCCTTCGGGGACGGACTTGGATCGGCAAAGAGTGCACCGAAAGCGGCGGCGACGGACGCCCCGCAGTAAATGAAATGTCCGCCTCGCTCGCCCGGCTCGGTTTCCGTCTTATCCGGCTCAAGACCGGCACACCGCCGCGGCTCAAGGCGTCCACCTGCGATTTCAGCGTCTGCACGCGCCAGGACGGCGAAATGCCGCGTCCAGTGTTCCACGTGGAACATGACCCGTCCAATTGTTCCACGTGGAACACATCCGGAGGAGAATCCGGGACGGAAAACGGGGCGGATGGAACGGATTGTTCCACGTGGAACACTGGCAAACTCCCCGATTTGCCGTGCTGGCTCACGTTCACCAATCCCGAAACCCACCGGATCATCCGCGACCATTTGGCGGACTCCGCCTTGTACGGCGGGGCCATCACCGGCACGGGCGTGCGGTATTGTCCGTCGATAGAGGATAAAATCGTCCGCTTCACGGCCGATCACCACCATGTCATGCTCGAACCGGAGGACGCCGCCGGCACGGTGATCTATCCGAACGGCCTCAGCTGCTGTCTGCCGCGGTCCGTACAGGAGGAGATGGTGCATTCCGTGAAGGGGCTCGAGAAGGCGGAATTTCTCGCCTACGCCTACGCGATCGAGTACGACGGCATTGACGCGCGGGAATTGAAGCATACGCTCGAGGCGAAGCGGATACCGGGTTTGTATTTCGCCGGACAGATCAACGGCACGACCGGCTATGAGGAAGCCGCGGCGCAAGGTATTCTCGCCGGCATCAACGCCGCGTTCGCGGCGAAAGGGGAGGAGCCGCTCGTCCTCAGCCGGCAGGACGCCTATATCGGCGTGATGGTGGACGATCTGGTGACGAAGGGGACGGACGAGCCGTACCGCATGTTCACGAGTCGCGCCGAGCGCCGCCTCTTGCTGCGCCAGGACAACGCGCGTTTTCGCCTGAAAGAAGCCGCGCGGCGCGTCGGGGTCGTCCCGGCGGACTACCTGCGCGCCGTGGATCTCGCGGAAAGTTATCTACAGTTTTTCGATACGCCCGATCGGCACGGCAAGACTCCGGCCGGGCCGATGACGGGGACGGAATTCACCGCGGCATTCGGCGAAAACGCCGCGCTCGTCGCGCGCTACTTCTCGGTCGACGAACTGGGGCGCATCCGGTCCATCATGCAACATTATGCGCCGTATATCGAACAAGAGAAAAAGGCCGCCATCCGTGCGAAAATGGACGAAAACATCAAAATTCCGAATTGGTTGGACTATTCCAAGTGCACGGCGGTCCGTTTCGAGAGCCGTGAAAAACTGAAGAAGGTGCAGCCCGAAACCCTCGCCCAGGCCGGACGCATCCCCGGGGTAAATCCGGCGGATATCGCGGTTTTGGCGATCATCATCAAAAGAGGGCATATTTGATTAAAAACGAGGACTTATGGACTTATCTACATTCGGTGTAGATAAGTTGACAATAGCTGTTTACTTTTTCCGCGTGCAATTTCAGGCGAAATATGGTATATTGTAGGCCTACGAAGATTCGTATTCACTGAACAATGAGCATAGACGACAATCAGAGTATATCGAGCGACTTGTGGACGCGGGCGCTGGCGATTTACATCTCGACACTGCCCTCCGAAGAGGAGAAGCAGCAGGCCTCGCGCTATTTCAAGATGATTACGCGCGTTTCGGCCGAAAACGATACGTTTACCGTGTTGACGTCCAATTCGTATGCCGCGGAATACCTGGGGAGCCATTTCAGCGACAAGATCGCCAGTTGCATCGTTTTGGCCGGGGGTCCGAAGGATTGCAAAATCGAATTTGCCTGCGATCCATCGGCCCAGCAGAAGATTATCGCGCCGAAATACGAGGAAACTTCCCCCGACCGCCGCGAACGCGGCACTTCCGGGGCTGAAAACCCGTCCATGATTTCGACGCTGCCGCTCGATCCCAGCTACACGTTCCAGGAATTCGTCGAAGGTCCCTCCAACAGCTGGGCTTTCGCCTCCGCGAAGGGTGTCGCGGCACATCCGGGGGAAAAGGGGCTCAACCCGCTTTTCATACACGGGGGCACGGGACTCGGCAAAACGCATCTCATGCAGGCGATCGGCAACGAGATTCTGCGCACGAATCCGAAACTTTCCGTCTGCTATTTGACGGCGGAAACGTTCCTGAACGAGTACGTCAACGCGATTTCGAATAACGAAGGCGAGAAATTGCGCCAAAGATACCGTTATTTCGACGTTTTGCTCATAGACGACATCCAATTTCTGCAGCGCGGCAAGCAGTGCCAAGAAGAGTTTTTCAACACCTTCAACTACCTGACGACCCAGCACAAGCAGATTGTCATGACCTCGGATGTCTCGCCCAAGAACCTGTCCGCTCTGGACGCGCGTCTTATTTCGCGCTTTATGGGGGGAATGGTGCAGGAAATCGAGGCGCCTGGCTACGAAACGCGCCTGGCGATCTTGAAGAAGAAGTCCGAATACAAACGCCCGCGCGTGCCGGAAAACGTGCTGGAGTTTCTGGCGGAAAAGATCAACAGCCATGTGCGAGCCATGGAAGGGGCGCTGGCGAAAGTGAGCGTCATGATGCAGATGAACCCGTCCATCACCTTCACGCACGACTCGCTTTCCCTTCTTTTGAAGGATTTCATCGAAAAAGAGAAGAATCTGCGCCGTTTGACGGTACGGGAGATTCAGGAAAGCGTCGCGAAGAAGTTCAATGTGACGCTGGCGCAGATTGTCTCGAACGACCGGTCCGCGACCTATGTCACACCGCGGCAGTTGGCGATGTACATCGCGCGGAAGTACTCCTCCAACACGCTCATGGAAATATCGAAGGAATTCAACAAAAAGCACGCCACGGTCGTCTACAATGTGAAGACGATGGGCAAGCGGCTCGATACCGAACCGGCGCTCAAGGGGATGCTCGAGGAGATTTTGGCGGAATTCGGCTATTCCACGTCCGACACGCCGGGCTGTTGAAAGTTATCTACAACACTGTCTGCAACTACCGTATTTATCGACATGTATCTACACCTCAGGCGGTTTTTCGACATGAACCACAAACGTTTTACGGGTTCCCTCGACAGTTCAGACGCGGTCAACCCCAATAAAAACGCGGGCAGGAGGGCGTTATCTACATATTGAAATCCCTACTGATATAAACTATACTTTATATATTACCTTATATTTGGTATACTATGTGTTGGTAAATTGTTCGAGAAAGAGAGAGTCATGAAGTTCACAATAGCGCGTTCGCAGTTGCTTGAAGGTTTGAAGGCGGTCCAAAATGTCGTACCGGCCAAGAGCACGACGCCCATAATCCAGAATGTCCTCCTCGAGGCGGCCGGAAACAAGCTGAAACTGCGCACGACGAGCATCGAGATTTCCATCTGCACCGAGGTGGATTGCGAGGTCCAGGAAGAAGGGGCGACGACGGTACCCGTCAAACTCCTCTTCAATTCAGTCGCCAAGGCGATAGAAGGGCTGGTTGAAGTCGCGGCGGACGAAAACGACCGCGTCGACATCACGGCCGGCTCGGCGAAATACGCGATAAACGGCCTCCCGGCGAGGGATTTCCCCTCGCTTCCAGAGACAAACGAGCCGCTCAGCTTCACCCTGCCGCTCTTGACGCTGAAGGAAATCTTCCGCAAAACCTCCTACGCCGTGGCGCAGGACGACTCCCGCCGGGTGCTCATGGGCCTTCTTCTGCGCTTCAAAGACCAGAAACTGACGGCCGTTGCGACGGACGGACGGCGCCTTGCGATGGTGGAATACGAAGTGGAGTTCCCGGTCGAGGCCGAAACCGAGTGTGTGCTGACCTACAAGTGCGTCCAGGAAATCCTGCGCGCGCCCGCCTTGGAAGGCAACGTGACCATCGAAATCAAGGGTACGCAGATTGGCTTCTCGTTCGGCGCAATCCAGCTCTATTCGAAGCTTATCGACGAGAAATATCCAAACTTCTACCAGGTCGTGCCGCGCGAACTCAAGGAACGTGTGCTTGTCGACCGCCAGCAACTCATCGACGTACTGGACCGCGTCAGCATCATGAGCATGGACGAAATGCACTCCACGCGGTTCATTTTCGAGTCGGACCTTCTGACGGTGACCTCCGCGGCAGGCGAAAAGGGTTCCGCCCGGGACGAGGTGCCGATCAAGTACAAAGGCGAAAAAATCGATATTTTGCTCAATCCGCTCTATGTCATGGATCCCTTGCGCGCGATTGACGACGACGAAGTCGCTATCGAACTGAAGGACGGCCAGTCGCCTGCGGTGATCAAGTGTTCGATTCCGTTCCTGTACGTGCTCATGCCATTGCGCGTAAGCTGAAAAAAAGCATTCCGAAAAAAAAGGTAAAAAGGTAAACCCATGAAACTTTGGACAGACCAGAACTATCCGATTATCCTCTCATGCGCCAAGGAATTGTCGCAATGGACCGAAAAAGAGGTGCGCGCGTTGGGGTATGAACCGGTTGAGGTGACCGAAAACACGGTTGTCGTGCGCGGGGCGATGCGGGATGTCATGCGCCTGAATCTGCAGTTGCGCACGGCACACCGCGTCCTTGTGCCCCTCCTTCGGGCGGACTGCTACAATATCCGCGATCTCTACGAACTGGCCTATTCCATAGATTGGGAGAATTTACTGGAGGCGGATGGTTACTTTTCCGTTTCGTCCATCGTCCACAACCACACCATCCGCGACACCCGCATTCCTTCCCTCTACACGAAGGACGCGATCGCCGACCGCATGCGCGAGAAGTGCCAGAGGCGTCCCGATTCGGGAGGCGAGAACATCGGCGCGGCGGTTTTCGTCTATTGGGAGCGCAACGAGGTCATCATCTACCTCGATACGTCCGGCGAACCCCTGTCCAAACGCGGCTACCGCAAGATCCCGGGTTCCGCGCCCATGCAGGAGACGCTTGCGGCGGCCTGCCTCATGGCGCTGGATTGGAAAGGGGACCGTACCTTCGTCTCGCCCATGTGCGGTAGCGGTACCCCCGCCATTGAAGCGGCCATGCTCGCCATGAACAAGGCCCCCGGCGCGCTCAAGTCGCATTTCGCCTTCCAATCCATAAAGGGCTATACCCGCATTCTGCCCGGCGAAAAAGCGCCACGGGTGGCGCCGCGGCAGAAAGCCGGCGCGACGCCCGAGCAGATCTGGAAGGAAATGCTCCTCGACGCCAAGACTGCCGAACGCCGCGAAGGGATCCCGGCGATCATCGCAACGGATATTTCGCCTGAAGCGGTCGGGAACGCCCAGATCAACGCACACGCCGCCGGCGTTTTCGATGCGATAGAATTCGTGCCCTGCGATTTCGCCCAAACCCCCATTCCGGACGCGAAAGGCACGATCTTCTTCAATCCGGAATACGGCATCCGCCTCGGAACTTACGAGGAATTGGCGCCGATTTACGCGCGCATGGGTGAATTCATGCGCGCAAAGTGCGCCGGCTGGCAGGGAAGCGTCATCACGGGCAGCCCGGAACTAGCCAAGTGCATCGATCTGATTTATCAAAAACGCGTACCCTTTTTCAATGGACCCATTGATTGTCGGCTTTTCATTTACGACGGGTGCCAGGCGAAAAACGCCGCGGAAAGTGCAGGTGAGAATCAACATGAATGACACCCCCTTCAATTTCAACGAGTTTATGCGCAAACCCGCGCCGAAAAAGGAACCTGTCGCGGTGGAACCGCCCGAAATCGCCGCGGAAGCCCCCGAACTCGAGGTCCAGCAAGTCGTCGTGCAGGAACTTGCGGCCGATAAAGCCGCACTCGCCGCCGATTACGAGAATCTGTCCGCCCACGCCGCAGAACTCGAAAACGCCGTCCGGACGGCCCAGGAAGAGGCCCAAAAATTGCGCAAGGAGCTCGCGGAAGCCCGCAAGACGCTCGAAGAGGCGCAAAATACCCTCCAGGAGACCCGTGGCGCGCTTTCTTCTACACAGAATACGCTGACGCAGAAGGAGTCCGAACTTGCCGCACAGCTCGCAAAAGAGCTTGATTTGCAGGAACGCAACCCGAACGCCCTGGCGCTTCTGGACCGCGATGTCGATTTGCCGGACCGTTTTCCGGGCGAAACACGCGATCATGTGCTGGAAGTCATCGCCGCGGCACGGGACAAGGCGGAAGCCGAGGGACGCATCCGCCGCGCACAGATTCTGGAAGGGGTTCTTGTCGCGAACGAACCGAACGGCAATCTCGCCAAAAAACGCGCCGCGCTCGAGAAGTTCTTCAACGAAAACCACAATGTCATGACCGGACCCGTTCAGGCGGAACTCGACCGGTGCGGCATTTCCTACAAAAAGGGCGCCGAATACCTGCTCCCGTCCGAAATCCTGTTGCGGACCTATTGAGGCGTCCGCGGCACGTCAAAAAAAGAGAACACGCGGTTTTCCGCGTGTTTCTTTCTTTTTCGACCGGTTTTCGGGTCTTTGCCTAGTTGAGCGCCACGACATACGGCTCGCCGCAAAACGAGCAGATACCCCCCTCGTGCACGGGCGCGCCGCAATTTGGACAGGTCCGCTCCAGAATCTCCCCGCACAGCGCGCAGAACTTGCCCCCGACCGGGTCCGCCAAACGGGAGTCTGGACGCAACAGGGCGCGTCCCTCAACCGTATACGGGAGATTCGAGGGGCAGTGCGGATTGGGGCAGAACGCCCGCCGCGCGGCCGGAGAAACGAAAGGCAACACAGGCGCGGCCGGTTGGGGGACGGGTTCTTCGCCCTCTTTCGGAAGCTCGATGGCGAACTTCTTGCAGAGCTTCTTGATGACCTCGTCGTTCAACTTCGTGCCGTCGCCCTGTTCAAACATCGACAAAGCCGACTGCAGACAGCCGACTTCTTTCGCGACAAGACTCTGCGAAAGCCCCGCTTCGCGCCGGGCCAACTTGATCTTGCGACAAATATCTGGACTCAGGTTGATCACGGGTATATATTATGGACTTTTTTTGGTGTTTTGACAAGGGGGAAGTTATCAACGCTATCAACAGACTTATCAACATGCTGACATATGTTGATAGATTTGTTGATAACTCGCCGTAATTTATCGACAAGTGTCAATTTCTTGTTGATAAGTCGATAGAGAAGAATGAAAACATAGTGAAAGACGGTAGAAAGGCTACGCGAGAGAGGACGGAGTACTGTTGATAATCGAGGCATTCCGCTGGCAACCCCCGTCAAGATGAAGATCAAGCAGACTTCTGAAACACAACGAGGACGGAGACAAAACACCACGGGAAACGAATAGAGGGGATTGGAATTGGCAGAAAATCGAGAAGGGCGCCTCTCTGCGTGAGGAATAACTCCTAGGTAGAAGAAACTCCGAGGAGCAAAAATGACTTCGCTGACGTTTCGTTGGGGGCTCCCGCGGGTTCCGCTCATGAAAAAGCCGAACAGCTTTTTAGATAGACAGCTTCGCGTCCTGGAAAGGGGGCGCGTGCGAAGCGCGTGGCAGAACATTAGGGGAGCCTTTGTCGCCCTCGGAGTTTATTAATCGTGTAGAGAATATGAACGGTCACCCTGTCTCGCCGGAACGGGGGTGCCGTTGCGCCGGAACGGTATCACCGTTGCGCCGGAATGGCCACCCCGTTGCGCCGGAACAGCCACCCCGTTGCGCCGGAACCGCCACCCCGTCGCGCCGGAACCGCCGCGCGCCAAAAACGGCGCAAAAAGGACTGAAACCGACAAATTGCGGGGGTAGGAGGAGTGGCCTCGTTCGGATTCCCACATGGATGGAGACAAATCCCGCCGCGTTTGGGTTTCCCCATGGGGTCCGCCCGCCTTGGAGGAGAACGTCCATTGCCCGAGCAAATGTCACTTGTGCCCTATCGTATATTTGCCCAAGTAAATGTCCCTGCACTAGGAGCATTTACCTTGGAAATTCAGAGGATACACTTTAGCTTATCAAAAGGGGTTTACATCGCGCCGTAGAAATGCTATACTATTTTTGAAATCAATCCAGAGCACCGAAACAATGGTATATGGAAACGGACAGAACGTGAGAGGTCGCGACAGATTTCATAATCTGAAGACGGACCTTGCAGAGCGCGTAAGAACGCGCTTCTGTGCGTACACCCCTGCCCCCCCCCACTACACTGACGTAGACAACGCCATAGAGGGTTGCCAAGTGACGCAGAGCGTGGTTTCCGATGGAACCCCGTGGCGGATACTTTGCCTTTTTTACCTTTTCCGAGCCAACAGTAAAAGGAGCTGTCAATGAAATCATTTTGGATTATTCCGGCATTGGGTTGTGTCGGTCTGGGTGCGTGGTTGCTTTTCGACAACCACCGGACTGCGCAAGAAGCGCAGGCGCGTGCCCGGATGGAGGCGCGCGAACGGATGGAGCAGGAACGCCGCGAACGCGCCGAAATGCTGGCGAAAGAGGATGCCATACGGCTTTTG
>ERZ808240.1626-NODE-1626-length-27153-cov-3.664809_pt1 | contig 27153 bp, 19 predicted proteins | sample MGYA00521084_ERZ808240 | MGnify/ENA primary metagenome ERZ808240 (study PRJEB31516, sample SAMN03275571) | gut metagenome | biome: mammalia-associated habitat; material: feces | host: Papio cynocephalus | place: Kenya | collected 2012-08-06 ... | reverse complement strand
TTTGGCGTTAAGGTTGACAAAAAGAAAATCAGTCTTAAAACTGATATTAAAAATTTCGGAATTTTTGATGTTTCAATAAAACTTTATGCCGGAATAAATTCTGATATCTCTGTTGAAGTAGTTGAGGGTTGATTTATGGCTGAAAATAATTTGAGTTTATCCGGAAATATTCTTCCGCACAGCATAGAGGCTGAACAATGTATACTCGGAGCTGTTCTTGCAGACCCTTCTGTACTTCCTGCTGTTGTTGAAAATATTAAAACCGAATATTTTTACAGTTCACAGCACAGAGAAATATATTCTGTTATTCTCCGAATGTTTTCAATCGGCGAAACTGCTGATGTAATAACTGTTCTCAATGAAGTTGAAAAACTCGGAATTTTTGAAAATTCTGAATCATGCAGAAAATATCTTGCAAACCTTGCGGATATGCTCCCTTCAACTGCTAATATAAAAAGTTACTGCAAAATAGTTGCAGACAAATATTATATAAGATGCCTTGCAATTGCAGCAAGAGAAATTTTATCAGATATTCAGACTGATTCAACAGATGCACAGAAACTTATAGATTCCGCTGAACAGAGAATATATGATATACGTCAGGGTAAAAATGTTCAGGGACTTGTTCCGATAAAGGTTGCAATCAATGAGGCTTATGACAGATACGGAAAAATTTCAGGACCTGATAAAGAAAGATATATCGGTGCAAAAACAGGTTTTGCAAACCTCGATACACTGACTTCCGGATTGAATAAATCTGACCTTATTATAATTGCTGCCCGTCCGGGTATGGGAAAAACTTCTTTTGCTATGAATATTGCTGTAAATGTTGCAAAACATTCAAAGGACAAAGATATTGCTGTATTCAGCCTTGAAATGTCAAGAGAACAGCTTGCATCACGTCTGCTTTCAAGTGAGGCAAAAATAGATTCCAGAGTTCTGAGAAGCGGAATGATTCCTGATGATGACTGGATTAAACTTGCAACAAGTGCAGGATATTTAAGCAATCTCCCCATATATATTGATGATGCGGGCGGAATAACCGTTCAGCAGATGAAAGCCAAGCTGAGAAAAAGAAAAAATCTCGGACTCGTTGTCATAGATTATCTTCAGCTTATGGATTCCAACAGCAAATCAGACAACAGGGTTGTTGTTGTATCAGAAATAACACGTCAGATTAAAATTATGGCTAAGGAATTTGATGTTCCTGTAATACTTCTTTCACAGCTTTCAAGAAATACCGAACAGCGTACTGACAAACGTCCCCAGCTTTCAGATTTGAGAGAATCAGGCTCTATTGAACAGGACGCTGATATTGTTCTTTTCCTCTATCGTGAGGCATACTACAAGGAGGAAGAAAATAAAAATATTGCTCAGTGCATTGTCGCTAAAAACAGACATGGCGAACAGGGAAAAGTCGATATGTACTGGGACGGCAGATATACAAGATTTTCTAACCTTAATAAAACGGCAGTGGAATAGGTGAAAATGCATGCTTGACAGAATACTTGAAATTTCAGGAGAATATAATATGTTTCCGGAAAACTGCAATGTTGTATGCGGTCTTTCGGGAGGTGCAGACAGTGTTTGTCTGCTTTTATCACTTATGGAGCTTAAAGAAAAACTCGGAATTTCTGAAATATCAGCTTTGCATGTAAATCATTGTCTCAGAGGTGATGAAAGCGACAGCGATGAAAATTACTGTCGTACCCTCTGTGAAAAATTCGGAGTACCATTTAAGGCTGTCAGATGCAATGTAAAGGAATATTCTGAAAAATTCAGAATTTCTACTGAAGAATCCGCAAGAATTTTAAGATATGAAATATTTTCTGAAAATTCTCAGGGAAAAATAATTGCCACTGCTCATAATGCAAATGATAATCTTGAAACGGTTATTCATAATCTTTCAAGAGGTACTGCTCTTAAAGGACTTTGCGGAATACCTCCTGTGAGAGATAATATTGTAAGACCGCTTCTTAAAATAAGCCGTAAGGAAATAGAAAAATTTCTTGAAGAAAGAAATATACCGTTTGTAACTGACAGCACAAATCTTTCAGATGACTATACAAGAAATAAAATCCGTCATAATGTTCTTCCTCTGCTCGAACAGCTTAACAGTTCGCTTATTAAAACTTCATCAAGAACACTTGAAGTTCTCAGGCTTGAAAACAGCTTTATCGAAGAAGAAACACATAAGGCAGAACTTGAATGCAGAAAAGATGACAGCTTTAAGGGACTTGAAAAATTTCATAAGGCTGTCCGTCAACGATGTATTGCAGAATTTCTTTCAGAAAAAAATCTTTCTTATGATTATAAACGGCTTGAAAAAATCGATTCCATTCTTTTAAACGGCGGAAAACTTAATATATCAGGTGATTTGTATTTTGTCTCTGATAAAAATACACTGTCATTCAGAAAAATATCACCGCATAACAGTATTTCTGAAATTTCTGTTCCGCTGAAAATCGGTAAAAACTCAATCTTTGAAGGATTCTTTCTTGATGCTGTATTGTTAAAGTCAGAAGATTTAAAAACACAGAATAATATTAACAAAAAGTTCACAAATTATCTTGTTGATTATGATAAAATAATAGGTACAATGATTCTGAGAAACAGAAGAAATGGTGATAAAATTAAACTTGCAGGTAAAAACTTTACCTCATCAGTCAAAAAATTGATTAATTCACAGATTTCTCCTGATGAAAAACCGTTTCTGCATTTTATTGATGATGAAAACGGAACTGTATTTGCAGAAAAAATCGGAATCGCTGACAGGGTAAAACCTGGCAAAAATACCTTGAATATACTTCAGATTACTGTATATACCCTTCCTGATTGAAAAAAGAACCGGCTTATTCCGGTCTTATAACAGCTTTATTGCCGGCATTTTACGGCATATATAAAGAATAAATAAAAGATAGGAGTTGTATGAATTGTCACCAAAAAAGAGCAAAGGTTTTTTAGCATATATCCTTTTTGTCGTTTTTATTGTTCTGGGTATATGGTTTGTTGCTTCACAGTTTTCAGGAAAAACAAAAACTACTGAATATTCTGAAATAATTTCATATTTTGATAACTATGAAGTAAAGTCATATACACTCGACCTCGGAAGCGGTGAACTCGTTCTTCAGCTGAAAGACGGAAACAGTAAAATAAGGTACAATGTCCCGAATATCAACATTTTTCTTGAAGATACAAAGGACTACCGAAAGGAATATAATGCAAAGTATCCTGACCAGCCACTTGAACAGGATTACTATAAGGTAAATGATAATACGTGGTTGCTTTCACTTGTCCCTACTCTTATAATGGTTATCATCGCAGTTGTTTTCATATATATGATGATGAGACAGACCGGTGCAGGCGGAAAATATAATAATTTCGGAAAAGCTAACCTGAAAAATCAGGCAAATGCACGAAAGGCTACTTTCGCTGATGTTGCCGGTGCTGATGAGGAAAAACAGGAACTTGAAGAAATTGTTGATTTTCTTAAACATTCAAACAAGTATAAGGAAATCGGTGCAAAAATCCCTAAGGGCGTTCTGCTCGTAGGCCCTCCCGGAACAGGTAAAACACTTCTTGCAAGAGCTGTTGCAGGTGAAGCAGGCTGTCCTTTCTTCCCGATTTCAGGTTCTGATTTCGTTGAAATGTTTGTCGGTGTCGGTGCTTCAAGAGTAAGAGACCTCTTTGAACAGGCTAAAAAACATTCACCGTCTATAATTTTTATCGACGAAATAGATGCAGTAGGCCGTCACAGAGGTGCAGGACTCGGAGGCGGTCACGATGAACGTGAACAGACTCTTAACCAGCTTCTTGTTGAAATGGACGGATTTACAGGAAACGAAAGCGTTATTGTTATTGCGGCTACAAACAGACGTGATATTCTTGACCCCGCACTTCTTCGTCCGGGACGTTTTGACCGCCAGATTGTTGTCGGATACCCTGATGTAAAGGGACGTGAGGAAATCCTCAGAGTTCATTCCAAAAACAAACCTCTTGCACCTGATGTTGATTTGAAGATAATCGCAAAAACTACTCAGGGATTTACCGGTGCTGACCTCGAAAATCTTCTTAATGAGGCTGCTCTCCTTGCTGCAAGAGCTAACAGACGTGCTATTATTGAATCTGATATTGAAGAAGCCACACTTAAAGTTATTGCAGGGCCTGAAAAGAAATCAAGAGTTGTTACTGAACGTGACAAAAAGATTACTGCTTATCATGAGGCAGGTCATGCAATTGCTGCATATAATCTCAAAACTCAGGATAAAGTACATCAGGTAACAGTAATTCAAAGAGGTATGGCTGCTGGTCTTACTATGACAAGACCTACAAACGACAACAGCCATGTTTCAAGAACTCAGATGCGTGAAAGTATTGTTATGATGCTTGGCGGAAGATGTGCTGAGGCTCTTGTGCTTGATGATATTTGCACAGGTGCTTCAAACGATATTGAACGTGCTACTGCTACTGCAAGAAATATGGTTACAAAATACGGATTCTCTGAAAAGCTCGGTACTGTTGTTTATGGTTCTGACAATGATGAGGTATTCCTCGGAAAAGATTACGGCCATACAAGAAATTACAGTGAAGCTGTTGCATCTGCCATTGATGCCGAAATCAAGGATATTATCACAAACGCTTATCACGAATGTGAAGCTATTCTTACAGCTCATATGGATAAACTCCATGAACTCGCTGAATATCTTATAAGATATGAAAAAATTGACGGCGATGACTTTGAAAAGCTTATGAAGGGCGAACTCGTTTATACTCTTGATGACGAAGTTTCAGTAAAAAAATCTTCAGATTCTGAAGAAGTTCAGGATAATCAGGAATAATAGAAAGGGCGGATTTTATACTCCGCCCTTTCGTTTTTAAAAAAATCTGAAAAACACTTGCAATTTTATTAAGTATGTGATATAATGTTATTCAGACACGCCCCCATAGTTTAATGGATAGAACGAGGTCCTCCTAAGACTTAAATATCGGTTCGATTCCGGTTGGGGGTGTTTTTTTATAACCTATTGACAAATCATAATATATGGATTAAAATATAAATATATTATTAATGAAGTAAAGGCGGTAAACAAATGGGAATTTTTAGTACAATTTTTGGTTCGTACAGTAAAAGAGAGCTTGCAAGAATTGAACCTATTAAAAATAAGGTTCTTGCTCTTGATGAAGAATACGGAAAGCTTTCAGATGAAGAATTAAAAGCAAAAACTCCTGAATTTAAAAACAGACTTGAAACAGGGGAAACACTCGATGACATACTTCCTGAGGCTATGGCTACTGTAAGAGAGGCTGCATGGCGTGTACTCGGAAAGAAACCATTTCAGGTTCAGATTATCGGTGCTATCGTTCTTCATCAGGGACGTATTGCCGAAATGAAAACCGGTGAAGGTAAAACTCTTGTTGCCTGTGTTGCATCATATCTTAATGCTCTTGACGGAAAAGGTGTTCACGTTGTAACCGTAAACGATTACCTTGCTAAAACTCAGGCTGAAGAAATGGGAAAAGTTCACAGATTTCTCGGTCTGACAGTAGGCTGTATACTTCATGGACTTACAAATGACCAGAGACGTGCTGCATATGCATGCGATATTACATACGGCACTAACAATGAACTCGGTTTCGATTATCTTCGTGACAACATGGTTATACATAAAAAAGATATGGTTCAGAGAGGCCACAGCTTTGCTATTGTCGATGAAGTTGACTCAATTCTTATCGATGAGGCAAGAACTCCTCTTATCATATCAGGACGTGGCGACAAATCAACTGAACTCTATTCAATTGTTGACAGATTTGCGAAAACTCTTGTTCCTGTAACTGTCGTTGAAATGGACGATAAAGTTGACCAGGAAGAAATCAGCGAAAATGCTGACTATATCATAGATGAAAAAGCTAAAACTGCTACTATTACACTTCAGGGTATTAAAAAAGCTGAACAGGCTTTCCATGTTGAAAACCTTATGGACCCTGAAAATATGACACTTCTTCACCATATAAATCAGGCTCTTAAAGCTAACGGCGTTATGAAATCTGATATTGACTATGTTGTAAAAGACGGTGAAGTTATTATTGTTGATGAATTTACAGGTCGTCTTATGCTCGGCAGACGTTTCAATGACGGACTTCATCAGGCTATTGAAGCTAAGGAAGGCGTTAAGATTGCCCGTGAATCAAAGACACTTGCTACTATTACATTCCAGAATTTCTTCCGTCTTTATGATAAACTTTCCGGTATGACAGGTACTGCTATGACAGAAGAAGACGAATTTAAGGAAATCTATAAACTTGATGTTATTGCTGTTCCGACAAACAAGCCTATTGCAAGAATTGACCACAATGACCAGATTTACAGAACTGAAAAGGGCAAATTCGATGCTATTATAAATCAGATTGAAGAATGTCACAAAAAAGGACAGCCTATCCTTGTCGGTACTATTTCAATCGAAAAATCTGAACTCCTTTCAGCTATGCTTAAAAGACGTGGCATAAAGCACGAAGTTCTCAATGCAAAGCATCACGCTAAGGAAGCTGAAATCGTTGCTCAGGCAGGTAAACTCGGTGCTGTTACAATCGCTACAAATATGGCAGGACGTGGTACTGATATTATGCTCGGAGGAAACGCTGAATTTCTTGCTAAGGCTGAAATGAGAAAGCGTGAATATCCGGAAGAAATTATCAATGAGGCTATCGGTTTTGCTGATACAACAGATGAAAATATACTCAAGGCAAGAGCTGTTTATAAGGAACTTTATGATAAGTTCAATGCTGAAGTAAAAGAAAAGGCTGTTGCTGTTAAAGAGGCAGGAGGTCTTTATATTCTCGGTACAGAACGTCACGAATCAAGGCGTATCGACAATCAGCTCCGAGGACGTGCAGGTCGTCAGGGTGACGTTGGTGAAAGCTGTTTCTTCCTTTCTGTTGAAGACGACCTTATGAGAATATTTGCAGGCGACCGTCTCGAAAATATGATGAAAACTCTTAATGTTGAGGAGTCTATGCCGATTGAAAGCAAGATGCTCACAAAAATCATTGAATCTTCACAGAAGAAGGTTGAAGGCAGAAACTTCAGCATAAGAAAGAACGTTCTTAACTATGATGACGTTATGAACAGACAGCGTGAAATTATTTACAATCAGCGTGCAGAGGCTCTTAACGGTGAGGACTTACACGAAAATATTCTCAAGATGATTGACGACCTTGTAAAAAATATGGTCAACACTTATCTTGCTGATGATGATGACCGCAGTGAATGGAATATGGCGGGACTTCGTGAATACTTTATGGGCTGGCTTATCACTGATGAAGACCTTGTTTTTGAAGGAAATGAACTTGAGGAAACTTCAAAGGAAGATATTATATCTGCTCTTACTGATAAGGCTAAGGAAATCTATCAGGCTAAGGAAGATGAATACGGAAAGGATATTATCCGTGAACTTGAACGTGTAATTCTTCTTAAAGTTGTTGATACAAAGTGGATGGCTCATATTGATGATATGGAAGAACTCAAAAAGGGTATCGGACTTCGTGCATTCGGTCAGAAGAATCCTGCTGATGAATACAGATTTGAAGGTTTTGAAATGTTCGATGCTATGATTGATTCAATATGCGAAGATACCGTAAGAATGTTGCTTACAGTTAAGCTCCAGAAAAACGCTATGCCGGAACGTGAACAGGTTCAGCAACCTGATGCACCTAATGCCGGAGCCGGTGACGGAAGCTTTGATGAAGCAAGACATTCTGAAAAAATCGGGCCTAATGACCCCTGCCCTTGCGGAAGCGGTAAAAAATATAAAAAATGCTGTGGTGCTAATAAATAATTTCGGTGGGGGACGTACTGCGGTGCGTCCCTTGCTTTTTAAAGGATAAACATATATGAAAAAATTACTTGCAGTTATATTACTGTCATCTTTATTTCTTTCAGGTTGCAGTAATAATAAGACTTCATCTGAATTTTTTTTGGAAATTCCTGAGGGATTTTCGCTTAAAATAAATAATTCAGGAATAGAAATTTCAAAGGACGGAGAACTTATCCAGACTATTGAAACAGATTATCTGAAAAATTATCCTGAAAATATGGATTCTTCTCCCGAAACGCATTTAGTATCTGATGATTATGATTTTGACGGCTATAAGGATTTGTTTATTCCGTCAGATTTGACAGGAACGAATATTTCAGGAACATATTATACATACAATCCTGAAACAAATCTTTTTGAACCCTGTGAAGAACTGAATAAAAGAGGCTTTCTTATGTCAGTTTCCGGTGATGAAACACTCAGATATTCTCTTGCAGATGAAAATTCCAAATCTGAAAATATAATATATAAATGGGATAACAGTATACTGAAACCTGTTTCGCACGAAATTCAGTATCCGAAAGATGAAAGCGGTTCAGTATATGTTGATACATTCAGCTATGATAATAATGAAAATGAGATTTTTATAAAAAGAGAACAGCTTTTAACATCTGATGACGGTTCTTCTGAAAGAAAAGAAGTCAGTATATCTTCATTCTATGAATTTAAAGCTAACGGAAATAATGTTGATGTTATGCTCGGAGATAAAGTTATACAGACTCTTGAATGTGACTATACTCCTGATGAAAACAAAATTGAATATTATGATTATGATTTTGACGGCAACAGCGATTTGTTTGTATCAATGCAGAATGGTGCAATGTATTCGCAGGGAACTTATTTCCGATATAATCCTTTTAAGAAAATCTATGAAAAATGGGACGAACTTAATTCAGTCGGCAGGGAACTTGCTATTGATAATGAAAATGAGTGTCTTTACTGGGTTGATGATTACAGCAAGGATTACAGATTTGAAAAATTTGTGTATAAATGGAAACATCAGAAAATAATACTATGTGAACATATTGTAGGAAAAGAGGACAGCGGCGGACTCTGGACTGAAACATATTCAGCCAATGATAAACTTATAAGCCATGAAAAAACTGTCTATGATGAAAACGGAAACAAGACAGGTACTTTTAACCCTGATGATATTTATTTCAAAGTTGATAAAAGCGGTCTTGATGTTATGATTCTTGGATACGATGAACCTTTACAGCATATTTCCGGAAATTTTTATTATAATCTTTCAAAGCTTGAATATGCTCCTGAATATTATGTATCACAGGAAGTAAGGGATTTTGATTCAGACGGTTTTGATGATTTGTTTATTCCCGAAAGCAATCTTTACGATTCAAAAGGTATTTATTACAGATTTAATCCTGAAACCTTTAAATTTGAATACTGGACTGAACTTAATAAAATCGGAAAAAAATTACAGGGTGATGATGAATATTATATTTTCTCCATAGAAAACAATATTCGTGAAACTATTACTTATAAGTGGTACGGTGATAAATTTATGCCTTATAAAAAGACTGTAAACCGTGTTGACACTGTAAACAGAACGACAATTATTGAAAATTATGATATAGACTATTACGGAAATGAAACACTTTCTGACAGCTATGAAGCAAATCTTTCTTCAAAACCTTCTGATAATTATACTGATAACAGTAACAATAACAGCAGTTATGACAGTAGCAGTAATAATTATAGTGAAAGCAGTAGCAGTGATTACAACAGCAGTGAAAGCGATTATGATTATAGTGACGATTACAGCAGTAGCTATGATGATTATGAATACAGTGATGATTACGAAGATTATTATTATGATGACGATGATGAATATTATGAAGATTATTATGAATAAAGAGGTAATTTTTTAATGAGCAGTTACAGCGTTTTTGCAAAATACTATGATGATTTGACGGCTAATATTGACTATAAAAAACGTGGCGGATATTTTCACGAAATTATAAAAAAATACAATAAAACAGATAATAATATACTGCTTGATTTGGGTTGCGGAACGGGAAGTCTTTCTGAAATTTTCGCTGAACTCGGATATGATGTTATAGGTGTTGACAATTCAATGGAAATGCTCGGAATTGCTATGGAAAAGAAATTTGAAAAAAATCTGCCTATACAATATCTTTGTCAGGATATGCGTGATATTGATATGTTCGGAACAATCGGAATAACTGTCTGTGCATTGGACAGCATAAATCATCTGGATTCGCTTGATGATGTCAGAAAAGTTTTTCAGAAGGTTTCACTTTTTGCTGAACCGCAGGGACTTTTTATCTTTGATATGAATACGCTTTACAAGCATCAGAATATACTTGCAGACAATACCTTTACATATGAAACTGATGATGTTTACTGTGTATGGGAAAATTCTCTTGACAGAAACAATAATCAGGTAAATATAAATCTTGAATTTTTTGAACGTGACGGAGATGTTTATTACCGCACAACAGAAAATTTCAGCGAAAAGGCATACAGCCTTGAAGAAGTTGAAAAACTTCTTTCTGAATGCAGTCTTGAAATTCTCGCTGAATATGATGATGACAGCTTTAACGCTCCGCACGAAAAGAGTCAGCGTATTGTTATGGTAACAAGAAAAATATAGGAGGAAATTTTTATGGGAATTTTAAAACGTGCAATTTCAAAAGATGCATCTGTAATATCAATGTTTCTTGATGCTACTGATATAATATCCGAAATGGAGAGAATACACAAAACATCAGCCGTTGTAACAGCAGGTCTTGGACGTCTTTCAATAGGTGCATCACTTATGGGATACGGTTTGAAAAATGAACAGGATACTGTTACTTTAAGAGTTGACGGAGGTGGTGCAACAGGTCAGCTTGTTGCAGTTGCGGACAGCAGAGGAAATGTAAAAAGCTATGCAACAAATCCTGTTGTTGAAATTCCGCTTAACAAATACGGAAAATTAGATGTAGGCGGTGCTGTCGGAAAGGACGGTACACTTTCAGTAGTAAAGGATTTGGGACTTAAAGAGCCTTATGTGGGAGTAATTCCGCTTGTTTCAGGAGAAATTGCAGAGGATATTGCAAGCTATTTTGCAACAAGTGAACAGATTCCGACAGTATGCGGTCTCGGAGTTCTTGTAAATCCTGATTTAAGCGTAAAGGTTGCAGGCGGTTATCTTATACAGTTATTGCCCTTTGCAGATGAAAGCTGTATTGATATTCTTGAAAAGACTATAAATACTCTCCCTCCTGTTACAACTATGATGACAGAGGGAATGACTGCTGAAGAAATCGCACTTAAACTTCTTGACGGTCTTGAACCGAATATTCTTGATGAATCAGAAGTTTCATATAAATGCGATTGCAGTCGTGAGAGAACTGAAAGAGTATTAATCAGTCTCGGAAAAGATGAGCTTTCAAAAATGGTCGATGAGGGAAAAGATATTGAAATATGCTGTCATTTCTGCGATAAAAAATATACTTTCACTCCGAAGGAAATATCAGAGCTTATAAAATAATTTTAAGGACGGTATATTATATGCCGTCCTTTTTGTGACTGTAAAAAATCCTTTACAACAGAATAAAATTCTGTTATAATATAATCTGAAAGATTTTTTGAAAAGAGGTATGCAATTTGGCTGAAGCTAATAAAAAAATACGCAATTTCTGTATAATTGCACATATAGACCACGGAAAATCAACTCTTGCTGACCGTATACTTGAAAAGACTGAAACTGTTGCTGTTCGTGATATGGAGGAACAGCTCCTTGACAATATGGATATCGAACGTGAAAGAGGAATCACTATAAAAGCCCGTGCAGTAAGACTTAAATATACTGCAAAAGACGGCGAAGAATATATATTCAATCTTATCGATACCCCAGGACATGTTGACTTCAATTATGAAGTTTCACGTTCGCTTGCTGCATGTGAGGGTGCAATACTTGTTGTTGATGCTTCTCAGGGAATTGAGGCTCAGACTCTTGCTAACACTTATCTTGCAATAGAACACGATTTGGAAGTTGTTCCTGTTGTAAACAAAATAGATTTGCCTTCCGCTGACCCTGAACGTGTATGCAGTGAAATAGAATCCGTTATAGGTATTCCGGCTATGGACGCTCCAAGAATATCAGCTAAAACAGGTCTTAATATTGAGGACGTCCTCGAAAGAATTGTAACTGATATTCCTGCACCTTCGGGAGATACTGAAAAGCCTCTTAAAGCTCTTATTTTTGACAGCTATTATGATTCATACAAAGGTGTTATAATTTATATAAGAGTTATGGACGGCACTGTCAAGATAGGCGATACAATAAAGCTTATGTCAACAGGTGCTGAATTTACTATCGTTGAGGCAGGTCATATGGACGCATCATCACTTGTAAATTCAGGAGAACTTAAAGCAGGTGAAGTTGGCTATCTTTCAGCATCTATAAAGAGTATCGGCGATACACGGGTAGGCGATACTGTAACACTTGCGGATAATCCTTGTGATGAAGCTCTTGCGGGATACAGAAAAGTTAATCCTATGGTTTATTCTGGTATATATCCTGTTGACGGTGCAAAGTATGGTGATTTGCGTGATGCTCTTGAAAAATTACAGCTTAATGATGCATCACTTTCATTTGAGCCTGAAACTTCAATAGCTCTCGGATTCGGATTCCGATGCGGATTTCTTGGACTTCTTCATATGGAAATTATTCAGGAACGCCTTGAACGTGAATACAATCTTGATTTGATTACAACAGCTCCGTCCGTTATCTATAAGGTAACACTTACAAGCGGTGAGGTTGTATATATCGATAACCCGACAAATTATCCTGATACTTCACTTATTCAGCAGGCTGAAGAACCTATGGTAAAGGCTGATATTCTTGCACCGTCTGAATTTGTCGGCAATATTATGGAACTTTGTCAGGAAAGACGTGGAGTTTTCAAGGATATGCAGTATCTTGATGATACAAGAGTTACACTTCACTATGAACTTCCGCTTAATGAAATTGTATATGATTTCTTTGATGCACTTAAATCAAGAACAAGAGGATATGCCTCATTTGATTATGAATTAATGGGTTACTGTCCTTCAAAACTTGTCAAGCTTGATATACTTCTTAACGGTGAAATTGTTGATGCACTTTCATTTATAGTTCACGTTGACAAGGCATATGCAAGAGCAAGAAAAATTGCTGAAAAACTCAAGGAAAATATTCCGCGTCAGCTTTTTGAAGTTCCTATTCAGGCATCAATCGGCGGAAAAATTATTGCAAGAGAAACAGTAAAGGCTATGCGTAAAGATGTGCTTGCAAAATGCTACGGCGGTGATATTACCCGTAAGAAGAAACTCCTTGAAAAAAAGAAAGAAGGGAAAAAGCGTATGCGTCAGCTTGGCTCAGTAGAAGTTCCGCAGGAAGCTTTTATGAGCGTTCTCAAGCTCGATAGCTGATTATTATGAAATATGCTGTAAAAATTCTTATTGACGAAAGAAAAAGAATTATAAGCGAACTCAGAAAAGTTGATGCCGACAGAAAAACTCTGCTTGATAATCTTAAATCTCTCGACAAGGCTCTTAAATGGATTGAATTTCTTGATAAAAACAATGCTGAAAATTCTGAAAGTTATAAACTTATAAGACTTCCGTTTATGAAAAACTGTTTTGAAACGTACCGTATTATGTCTGACAGCGAAAGTGAGGATATTTCTTGCTGGAAATACTGCAATATCGAAATTTTTCCTGATGATATAATACTGACTAAAAATAAAGGAGCAGAATAATATGAAAGAAAGTATATATACCTGTCCGAACTGCCACGAAAAAACGTTCACTCCGCTTACAAAGGCTTTTGCCGGACAGCTTAATTCAAAGGGAAAACAATGTTCAAACTGCGGTGTCAGAATTACAAACGGAAAAGGTGCAACAATATTCAATGCAGTATTTTGTCTTGCAATGTTTGTACTTGTTATAATATCTTTTCTTAATGAGCTTGATTTGATAATTATTCCTGCCATTCTTGCAATGCTGGTTGTTCCGAGACTTGTAAACGCTTTTTGTTTCAGGCTTGAAGTATCACAGCGAAAGAGCGGGTTTTAAATGGATAATCTCGGAATATATATTCACATTCCGTACTGTGCAAAAAAATGCCCTTACTGTGATTTTTTTTCAGAAAGATACAATAAAAACAGCGTTATGCAGTATACTGACGCTGTTTTAAGAAATCTTGAATATTACTCACGCAGACGAATTGTTGATACGATTTATTTTGGCGGAGGAACTCCCTCGCTTATGCCTGCTGAATGTATCGAAAGAATTATAAATTCAGTAAGAAAAAATTTTATTCTTAGCGAAAATTCTGAAATTACTCTTGAAGTAAATCCGAATACTGTAAATGCTGATAAACTTTCAGATTTGTACAATGCAGGAGTAAACAGACTTTCAGTAGGTGTGCAGTCACTTGTTGAATCAGAACTTAAAACGCTTGGAAGAACTCATACTGCTGAAAGAGCTGTTGAAACTGTAATAAATGCAGAAAAAGCCGGATTTAAAAATATTTCATGTGATATGATTATCGGAGTTCCGAACCAGACTTCTGAAAGCATAAAATATACAATTCAGAAACTTTCTGAACTGCCTGTGACTCATATATCATCATATATTCTGAAAATAGAAAACGGCACACCTTTTGATAATCCCGATTTTATATCGCTTATGCCTGATGATGATACTGTATCTGATATGTATCTGCTTATGGTTGATGAGCTTGAAAAGCGTGGATTTATGCAGTATGAGGTTTCAAACTTTGCAAAAAAAGGTTCTGAAAGCCGTCACAATACAAAATACTGGAAATGCATTGATTATCTCGGAATAGGTGCATCAGCACATTCCTGCTTTGAGGGAAAAAGATTTTTTGTTCCTCCCGATATAGAAAAATTCAATAACAGTCCTTTTCAGGATATATCAGTAACAGACGAAAATCCATGCGGTTTCAAGGAATATGCAATGCTTCGTCTGAGGCTTAAAGAGGGACTTGATGTATCACAGCACCCTGAAATAATTTCAAAAACTCCGGAGCTTTTAAAAGCAGGATATATAAATTTTGACGGAAAAAAAATATCCCTTACTGCTAAGGGATATTTAATGTCAAATTCAGTTATAGAATATCTTGTATTCTGAAATTATGTCAAATCCTTTATAATACGGTCAAGAACTATTATTGATTCATCATAGGCTTTCTGCATATCTTTCTGAGATGCCCATGCCATATCAGCAGGTTTTCTTATTCCGATATATACATCATCATCAACAGTTCCCGAATATCCGATTTTTTCAGCGAACTTTGTATCTTTAAGATAAAATCCGTATTTTTTTACATTCGGATTATCAGGATAAAGTTCTTCAAGATTTACAAGATTATATTCAGGAGATATGACATCATCACATTTTTTGTTGCATATGACAATCATAGCTTCATCAGTCTGCATTTCTGCCATAAGTTTTGTTGAAGTACCGCTTGAATAATCCTTTGCATCATCTCCAGTATAGGGAATATAGTAAACATCAGGGATAATTTTTCCGTCATCATTGAAATCTTCACAGAACGGTTCAATATAGTCTCTTAAAGCAAGTTTGTCCATATCATCATTTTCATAAAAGAAAAGTATAACAGTATCAGGATTCTTTTTTGTTGCGAAGTCATAAATAAGAAATCCGGCAATAAGTGCAAACATTGCAAAAAGCCCGAGCCACCATTTGTTGAGATAGAAAAAACTGCTTATTTTCTGACCGATAGTGCGTTCAACAGCTTCTTCCTGTTCTTCTGAACTGTTATTGTTATTATCATCAAATTTATTCTGTTTCATTTTAAGCAGTTCTATTTTATCCTGCTGTAATTTTTTTTCATAGGCAAGACGCTGTTTCTGATTTTCTTCAGCGATTTGTCTTGTCATCTGGCTTTCAAATTCAAGCTGTTCATGTTTTCGCTGTTTATGCTGTTCTTTAAGGGTATCAAAAACGCTCTGTTCCCCGACACTGATTTTATCATCATTATTCGGGGATTTTTTTTTATTGTTATCTTCCATAAATTCTCCGTTAAAACGCAGGGGTATGCTGTAAAAAGAACAGCATACCCCGTATTTTTTATTGATTACTGATTATTGTTATTGTTAAGCGGTTTCATAGTCGGGAAAAGAAGTACATCTCTTATAGACGGACTGTCTGTAAGGAGCATTACAAGTCTGTCAAGACCGAATCCGAGACCACCCGTCGGAGGAAGTCCGTATTCAAGAGCTGTAACGAAATCTTCATCAACTTCAGCATTAGCACCCTGAGCTCTCTTAGCCTCAACCTGTTTAACGAATCTTTCACGCTGGTCAACAGGGTCATTGAGTTCTGAGAATGCATTACCCATTTCACGACAGTAAATAAAGTATTCAAATCTTTCAGTGAATGCAGGATTTGAAGGCTTTCTCTTTGCAAGCGGAGAGTTTTCAACAGGGTAATCATAAATTATAGTAGGCTGAATGAGCTTATCCTCAACAAATGCATCGAAAAATGCTATAAGTACATGTCCCTTTGTAGCGTTTTCCCCTTCATCTACTTCAACGCCTTTTTCTTTTGCACATGCTCTTGCCTGTTCATCTGATTCCCAGTCATTATAATCAACACCGGCATATTTCTTAACGGCTTCAATCATTGTAAGACGTTCCCACTTTTTGCCGAGATTGATTTCAACACCCTGATAATTTATAACATCAGTACCGCATACATTTTTTGCGATTGTCTTATACATATCCTCAATAATATCCATCATACCGATATAATCAGTATAAGCCTGATACATTTCGACAGATGTAAATTCAGGATTGTGTGAAGTATCCATACCTTCATTTCTGAAAATACGTCCAACTTCATAGACTCTTTCAAAACCGCCTACAACAAGACGCTTGAGGTAAAGTTCTGTTTCAATTCTGAGATACATATCAATATCAAGTGCATTGTGGTGAGTAACAAAAGGTCTTGCAGATGCACCGATTTCAAGTGTATGGAGAACAGGTGTATCAACTTCGAGGTATCCCATATTGTCGAGATAATTTCTTACTTCACGGAGAATCTGACTTCTCTTTACGAAAGTATCCTTTACATTAGGATTTACAATAAGGTCAACATATCTCTGACGGTATCTCATATCCTGGTCTTTAAGACCATGCCATTTTTCAGGAAGCGGGAGAAGTGATTTTGAAAGGAGAGTGATTTTATGTGCATGAACTGAGATTTCGCCCTTGCGTGTTCTGAAAACAAATCCTTCAACACCGACAATATCGCCTATATCCCATTTCTTGAATTCCTTGAATTCTTCAGCACCTATATCATTAGAACGCACATAAACCTGTATTCTGTCAGAGCCGTCACGAACATCAATGAAATTGGCTTTACCCATATTTCTCCAGCTCATAATTCTTCCGGCGATTCTTACATCTTTTTCCTTGATTTTTTCAAGACCTGCATTTATTTTTTCTTCATCGCCATCAGCTTCTTCGATTATTTTCTTTTCATCAGCCTCATACTGAGCTTTAAGGTCAGCATTCTTTGCGTTGACGTCATACTTTGTAATCTCAAAAGGATTTACATTGCGTGATTTAAGGTCATTCAGCTTTTCGAGTCTTATCTTCTTGAGGATATTAATATCCTGTTCAGTTTCTTCAGCTGGAATATTATTCTGTATTTCGCTCATAATATTTTATACCATTCCTTTACTTTGAAATCTCAATGACTTCATATTCCATGTCACCGATAGGAGCATTTACAATAAATCTGTCTCCGACTTTCTTTTTAAGTGCAGATTTTCCGAGAGGGGATTCATCTGAAATTTTTCCTTCTTTGACGTTTACCTGATTTGATGCAACAATGGTAAATGTCTGTATTTTATCTGAACCGACACGGCGGATTTTCATAACGGAACTCATACCGATTTCATCAACAGAGATATTTTCATCAGAAACGATTTCAGCATTATCGAGTGTATACTGCATTTCGTTAATCTGAGCTTCAAGAATAGCCTGTTCGTTTTTAGCTTCATCATATTCGGCATTTTCGGAGAGGTCACCGAATGAACGGGCTTCTTTAAGCTTCTGAGCAACTTCAGCACGTTTAACAGTGACAAGATATTTGAGTTCTTTTTCAAGCTTTTCAAAAGCTTCCTGAGACATTTGTTTTTTAACTGCCATTATAAAAAATCTCCTTTTAAAATAATCTGATAATTCAGTATTATTGATATTATAATATATTTCTATGAAAAAGTCAACATTATATTTTCAAAATTGTGTTGCAATAAGTATAAAGTTGTAGTATAATATAGTGGTGAAATATTAAAGAATAATCTTGACGGAGGCAGGAGATATGTGCGGATACACAGGCTTTACAAATTTTATTGACAACTCTAATGTAATCATAGAAAATATGATGGACAGAATAAAGCACAGAGGGCCGGACGCTGAAGGAAAATATATCGACAGCGATATTGCTCTCGGACACAGAAGATTAAGTATCATTGATGTAAGCTCGCAGGGTGACCAGCCTTTGTATAATGAGGACGGTTCAATGGTTCTTTTATTCAATGGTGAAATATACAACTTTATGGATATAAGAAAAAAACTTGTTGATGCCGGTCACGTTTTTAAAACAAAGACTGATTCAGAAGTTCTTATTCATGGATATGAGGAATACGGTGCAAAACTTCTGAATATGCTCAGAGGAATGTTTTCATTCGTGATATGGGATAAAAAGAAAAAGGAACTTTTCGGTGCAAGAGATTTTTTCGGCATAAAGCCACTCTATTATGCACAGATGGGAAAAACATTTATGTTCGGTTCAGAGATAAAAAGCTTTCTTGAACACCCTGATTTCAAAAAGGAACTTAACACATCAGCTCTTGAAAACTATCTCACATTTCAGTATTCACCAACAAATGAAACATTTTTCAAGAATGTCTATAAGCTTCCGCCTGCACACTACTTTATACATAAAGACGGAAAAACTGCTGTTACAAAATACTGGGACGTTCATTTTGATGCTGATGAAAAACCAGACCTTAACACATGGGTAAACAGAATATCAGATGTATTCCATGATTCTGTAAAGGCACATAAAATTGCCGATGTTGAAGTAGGTTCATTTCTTTCAAGCGGAGTTGATTCAAGCTATGTTGCATCTGTTGCCGATGTTGACAAAACATTTACAGTAGGATTCGGCAAAGATGAAAAATACAACGAAATCGGCTGGGCAAAGGAATTTTCAAAGGCTATCGGAAAAGAAAACACAAGCAAGGTTATTTCTCCTGAGGAATACTGGGGAAATCTTTCAAAGATACAGTACCATATGGACGAACCGCTTGCAGACCCGTCAGCAGTAGCACTTTATTTTGTCTGTAATATTGCTTCACAGAAACTTAAAGTAGTTCTTTCAGGTGAAGGTGCTGATGAAATATTCGGCGGATATAATGTTTACAGTGACCCTGACGGAACAGCATATGATAAACTCCCGAGAGCTATAAAAAGAGGTATCGGAAGTATTGCTGAAAAACTTCCTGCAAGACGCGGTGTCAACTTCTTTGTAAGAAAAGGCAAGGACGTTGAGGAAAGATTTATCGGAAATGCCTATATGTTCACTCCCGAACAGCGTAAGAAATTGCTTAAAATTAAAACAAATGCTCCTGACCCGACTGAAATTACAAAGCCTTTCTATGACAATGTAAAGGGTAAAGATGATGTTACAAAAATGCAGTATCTTGACCTTCATTTGTGGATGGCAGGGGATATACTCCTTAAAGCCGATAAAATGAGTATGGCTAATTCACTTGAACTTCGTGTTCCTTTCCTCGATAAAGAAATTATGTCACTTGCACAGCGTATTCCGAGAAGATACAGAGTATCACATACTGCATCTTCAAACGGCGATACACCGTATATTACAAAATATGCAATGCGTCTTGCCTCCAAAAAGGATACTCCGAGTCAGACAGCTAAAACTTCTGCAAAGAAAAAACTCGGTTTCCCTGTTCCGATAAGAGTATGGCTCAAAGAGGATAAATACTATAATATAGTCCGCTCATATTTTGAAAATGAGGATTCACAGAAATTTTTCAACACTGATTTGCTTGTAAAGCTTCTTGATGACCATAGAAACGGAAAAGCCGATAACAGCCGTAAGATATGGACTGTTTTCATATTCCTTATATGGTATCAGGTATATTTTGATAACAACGGCAAATACAGCAATTAAAAATCCGGAGGGTATATGGCAAGTATTGTAACATATAAATACATCAAGCAGAATCCCGATATAATGGAATATATCAGACGTGCCGACAAGGCTCTTGAGGCTCAGGGTTTTACTGAACATTCCTTTGCACATGTAGAAAAAGTTTCACAGACGGCAGGAATGATTCTTACTGAACTCGGATATGATGAGAGAACTGTTGAACTTGCACGAATTGCAGGAATTATGCATGACATCGGAAATGTCATAAACCGTATAGACCATGCACAAAGCGGAGCTGTTATGGCTTTCAGACTTCTTGATAATTTAAGTATGCCGGCTAATGAAATATGTTCAATAATATCAGCAATAGGAAATCATGATGAGGGAACAGGTCAGCCTCTTGACCCTGTTTCCGCAGCACTTATAATTGCAGATAAAACCGATGTACGCAGAAGCCGTGTAAGAAATTCCGATTTGCTTACCTTTGATATACATGACAGAGTAAACTATGCTGTTGAACTTTCTGAACTGAAATTCAACAGCGATAAAAGTTCAATAATACTTGAACTTAAAATAGATACAAAAATATCATCAGTTCTCGAATATTTTGAAATTTTTCTCCAGAGAATGTTACTTTGCAAAAAAGCATCAATTTTTCTCGGAATAAAATTTGAAATGATTATAAACGGCACAAGTGTGCTTTGATTTATAAAAATTATGGAGGTTTAAAATTATGTATTCTGAATATCAGCATCTTATCGACCTTAGTGATTATCCGGTTGAATGGTGGAACGGCATTGCAGACCTTGCTGTCGATATAAGAAGCAATCCTGAAAAATATGCACATGAATGTGAAGGAAAGATTATGGCAACTCTTTTCTATGAACCGTCAACAAGAACACAGATGTCATTCCAGACAGCTATGCTCCGACTCGGCGGAAAAATAATAGGTTTTGACAATCCGGCAACATCATCAGTATCAAAGGGCGAAACCCTTAAAGATACAACAAAGATTGTCAGCAGTTATTCTGATGTGCTTGTAATCCGTCACCCCTCAGCAGGTGCAGCAAAGGCAGCAGCACTTACAGCAGGCTGTCCTGTAATAAATGCTGGTGACGGCGGTCATCTTCACCCTACACAAACTCTTACAGACCTCGTAACACTCAAAGTTGAAAAGGGCAGACTTGACCACCTTACAATCGGTCTTTGCGGTGACCTGATATACGGCAGAACTGTTCATTCTCTCTGTAAGGCAATGAGCTGTTTTAAAGGAAACAAATTTATATTTATTTCCACACCTGAACTTCAGATGCCTTCATATGTAAAGGATATTATAGTTGCAAACGGCTGTACATTTGAAGAAGTATCATCGCTTGATGAAATTATCGGCAGTCTTGATGTTCTCTATATGACACGTATTCAGAAAGAACGTTTTGCAAGCGAGGCTGAATATCTTGCACAGAAGGATACATATATACTTGATACAAAGAAAATGACACATGCAAAACACGATTTGGCTGTTCTTCACCCGCTTCCGAGAGTTGATGAAATTACAAATGAAGTTGATAATGACCCTCGTGCATTGTATTTCAAACAGGCAAGAAACGGTGTTTTTGCAAGAATGGCTCTTATAATGACAATAATCAAGAATCAGAATCCATCAGAACTCCTCAAAGGCAAGGTTTATACCGGAGTTCATTGTTCAAATCTGAGATGTATCACACAGTCTGAAACATATCTTCCGAACAGTTTCCGCAGTAATGGCGATACACTTCTTGAATGTGAATACTGCGATGAACGCAAACTTATATAATTTATAAAAAATAATGGGCGAACTTAAAATGTCCGCCCGTTTTTGTTTATCAGAAAAAAATGACATCTGAGAACCTGTTGGGTCATCACACCCACGCCCAGATACTTCATAGTACCGGTGATGGTTCAGCAGATGTCAATATAATCCGAGAACCTGTCGGGTTTATCAGACCCCCGCCCGAAAATGTCTACCGACATCGGTGGATAGTTCAGGGATTAATATAATTATAATTCAGTTATATTGAAATGTCAAGCGTTTTTTTATATTGCATAAAGATTTGTTTCCCATGCAGGAATATAAAGCTGATGTCTTATATAAAGGCTGTAATTCGGGTTAAGACTCTTTATCAGCAGAGGAAGCTTGAATATATCTTCATTTCTGTGATAGAGCGATACCATAAGTTTTGGAGCGTGATGTGCAATTGTCTGAGATGCACCCCATATAGCCTCACGTTCAGAGCCTTCAACGTCCATTTTTATAAGCGTAGCTGTCTGACCTCCGAGGATACTGTCAACAGAACGTGCCTCAATAAGTGAACCGCTGGCGGATACAGATGACTGTCTGCCTGCTTTCGTTGCAAAAGGCAGTTCTGTATCCTTGCACCATACAGCACAGTTATATGCAAAGATATGCTTTAAGCCGTTTATATTCTTGCACAGCTTTTTGTAGTTCTTTTTATCGGGTTCAAGGGCATATATTCCGAGGTATCTGCCTCTTGTATAGTCAAGAAATTCTTCAATTGTATCACCGTTGTATGCACCCAAATCAACATAAAGTTCATTGAGTCCGGGCTTAACGATTTTTCTGTATATTTCGGATTTCGGAGTTGTTACGGCAGAGAGATATTCAATTTTTCCGCTTATCTTGAAATTTATGATATTTGCGTAAACCTTTCTTGAAAAATCATCAGCAAGCATATCATATACTTTCTGAATTTCATCGGCATTTTCACAGCAGTATTCATATGTGAAAAGACCTCCGCCTGCAACAGGAACATCAGGAACATAAAGAGCGTGCCTTGATGCGATTTCATGAATTTTGTCAACAAGTGACTGGTATCCCGCAGCAAATGCAAGAACAACAACAAAATCGCTTACATAGCTTTCTATTTCAGAAAGACTGTGTACACGGAATCCCTGAAATGAATGGCCTCTTACAAATTCATCGCTTGCAAAGATTCCTGAGAGAGTTATATTTTTCTTTTTGAATACTGACATGATTTTTAAAGCACCGTCGCCCATTCCATACATAAAAATAGGACGTTTTTCAGCTTTTAGTCTGTCCCAGCAGGATTGTTTTTCTGTTATAAATGAGAGCATTTTCAAATTCCTTTCTTTTAGGTATTGTCATCTTCATAATCGTTTCTGATGATGTCACGGCCTCTTATATGGTACTTGTCACGTTGGATTTCAATATTTTTATCAAAAAGCTCAAGAACCTTTCTGGGATTTTTTATGCTTTTGATTACAGTTGTAGGAGTATCAGTATCACGGCTGTATATAGTAATGCTTCCACAGCCGAAAATACGCTGACCTAATGAAAGAGTCAGTTTTTTATCAGTAATTTTATAGAGGTCAGTTTCTTCTTCAGTAATACTTAAAAATCCTGTTCTTACTATAAACTTTTTTTCTGTAAGAAAATATCTTGTAAATGAAATAGGGAGTCCCAGAAATGTACGTTTTTTATCAGTCCATATATAATTTATTTCGCTGTTTTTAGCCATAATGAAAACTCCTTTTAGGAAATAAGAAATTATTTGTCAAATATAATTTTAACATACACCTCGAAAATAGTCAACGGAATTTCAGAAAATTGTTTTATATTAATTTATTAAAATAAATCGGATTGCGAAAAAAAACGCATTTTGCTATTGCAATTTCCGAAAAAAAATAGTAAAATAGATATTGATATGTTTTTACAGAACTTATTAGATTATGGAGGTTTTTATAATATGCCTATAAAATATGTTTTTGTTACAGGTGGAGTTGTTTCAGGACTCGGAAAAGGTATAACTGCGGCATCTCTCGGCAGACTTCTTAAAGCAAGAGGCTATAAGGTAACAATTCAGAAATTTGACCCTTACATCAATGTTGACCCCGGAACTATGAGTCCTTATCAGCATGGTGAAGTTTTCGTTACTGATGACGGTGCTGAAACTGACCTCGATTTAGGTCACTATGAAAGATTTGTTGACGAAAATCTTTCTGTAAATTCCAATGTCACTACCGGTAAAATATACTGGACTGTTCTCAATAAGGAAAGACGAGGTGACTATCTCGGCGGTACTGTTCAGGTAATTCCTCATATTACAAACGAAATAAAGGAAAGAATTTACCGTGTCGGCAGAGAAACTGAAACAGATGTCGTTATTACTGAAATCGGCGGTACAGTAGGTGATATTGAAAGCACTCCTTTTCTTGAGGCTATAAGACAGTTTGTCGGAGAAGTAGGACGTGAAAACGCAATGTATATTCATGTAACTCTCCTCCCGTTCATAAGCGGTTCAAATGAGCTTAAATCAAAGCCTACACAACATTCTGTAAAGGAACTTCTTTCAATAGGTATTCAGCCTAATGTTATAGTATGCCGTACAGAACTTGAAATCCCTGAAGAAATGGCAGAAAAAATAAGTCTTTTCTGTAATGTACGCAGAGAAGATATTATTCAGAATATGACTGCTCCTTCTCTCTATGAAGTTCCGCTGTGGCTTGAAAATGAAGGACTTGCTGACTGTGTATGTCATCATCTTCACCTTGAAAACAGAAAACCTGACCTTGCTGAATGGACAGCTATGGTTGAACGTCAGAAAAATGCTCACAAGACAGTAACAATCGGACTTGTCGGAAAATATGTAGCTCTCCCTGATGCTTATCTTTCTGTTGCAGAGGCTCTCAGACATGGCGGTATAAACAATGATGCCAATGTTGAAATACTCTGGATTAATTCAGAGGAAATCAATCCTGAAACAGCTGATAAAATGCTTTCCGGCTGTGACGGAATCATAGTTCCGGGCGGATTCGGTGACAGAGGAATTGAAGGTATGATTGAGGCTATTCACTATGCAAGAGTAAATAAAATCCCGCTTTTCGGAATCTGTCTTGGTATGCAGATGGCTGTTGTTGAATTTGCAAGAAACGTTGCAGGTCTTGCTGATGCAAATTCTTCTGAATTTGATAAGGACGGCAAGCATAATGTTATAGATATAATGGAAGGTCAGAAAGATATCAAGAATAAGGGCGGTACGATGAGACTCGGACTTTATCCTTGTAAACTTGCTGATGATTCACTTGTTAAAAAGATATATGTTGACCAGCTTATATATGAGCGTCACCGTCACCGCTGGGAATTCTGCAATGCTTACAGAACACTCCTTACAGAAAAGGGACTTTCAATAGCAGGTCTTTCACCTGATGAACGTCTTGTTGAAATTATCGAGCTTAAAGACCACCCGTGGTTTGTCGGCGTACAGTTCCACCCTGAATTTAAATCAAGACCGAACAAGCCTCATAAGCTCTTTGCTGATTTTATAAGAGCATCAATTGAAAACAAAGAAAACCGTACATAATTTGATAAGATAAAATAAGGACTGCTTTTTTAAGGCAGTCCTTTTTGTATTCTGAAAGAAAAAAGAACCCATGGAATTTCCATGGGGTTCTTTTTGTTATATAAGGGATAAAAATGGGGAGAAATCAAACTGTAAAGAGAAGTTTTGTATATGAAGGCATAGGCCATACATCTTCAGGAATACACATTTCACATTCATCAACAGAGGCTCTGAGAGTCTGCATCTGTGTGAATACTTCATCTCTGTAAAATCTTGCCATAGCTTCGCCTTCTTCGCAGTCCTGTGCGGAAATAACCTTTTCATCAAGAGCCTTTACTTCATTTACAATGCTTGCTGTAAGAGAAGAAATTTTTGAGGCAAGTGATTTTTCAACAGATGAATCAATTCCGACAGTATCCTTTGAAATTGCAGAATCGCAAAGTGTCTTTGTATATGAGATGCAGGCAGGAAGAATCTGTTTCTTTACCATATCGAGCATTGTGAGAGCCTCAATATTGATAACCTTGCTGTAATTTTCAAGGAGAATTTCAGTTCTTGACTTGATTTCCTTAGCGGAATATACCTTGAACTTTTCAAACATTGAAACATATTTTTTTTCTGTATATTTCGGGAGAGCATCAACAGTTGAAACAAGGTTAGGAAGTCCACGTCTTTCAGCTTCTTCAAGCCATTCGTTTGAATAACCGTTTCCGTTGAATATAATTCTCTTATGTTCCTTGATAGTCTTTATGAGGAGTTCCTTGAGAGCCTTGTCAAAGTCATCAGCTTTTTCAAGAGTTGTTGCAAATTCATCAAGAACTTCTGCAACGATTGTATTAAGTATAGTATTTGTACAGGAAATTGAATCAGCAGAACCGAGCATTCTGAATTCAAACTTGTTTCCTGTGAAAGCAAAAGGAGAAGTTCTGTTTCTGTCAGTAGCATCTTTCGGGAAGTTCGGGAGAGCATCAACACCGATAACAAATTCTTCACTTCCGTTAGGTTTCTTATATGTTGTACCGTTTTCGAGAGCCTCAATAACGCCTTCAAGTTCACTTCCTATGAACATTGAAATTACAGCCGGAGGAGCTTCATTAGCACCAAGTCTGTGGTCATTGCCTGCTGATGCAGCTGAAAGTCTGAGGAGAGGAGCATATTCATCGACAGCCTTTATAATTGCACAGAGGAATGTAAGGAACTGCATATTATCCTGAGGAGTATCACCGGGGTCGAGAAGGTTCTGACCGTCATTAGATGAAATAGACCAGTTGTTATGCTTTCCTGAACCGTTTACACCTGCAAAAGGCTTTTCGTGGAGAAGGCATACAAGACCATGCTGGAGAGCGATTTTCTTCATAATTTCCATAGTAAGCTGATTGTGGTCAGCAGCTATGTTTGAAGTTGTGAAGATAGGAGCAAGTTCATGCTGTGCCGGAGCAACTTCATTATGCTTTGTTTTTGCATAAATACCGAGCTTCCAGAGTTCCTTATCCAAATCCTTCATATAGTCTGAAACTCTCTGCTTGATATTTCCGAAATAGTGGTCTTCGAGTTCCTGACCCTTAGGAGGCTTTGCACCGAAAAGTGTTCTTCCTGTAATAACCAAATCTTCACGCTGGTCAAAATATTTTTTATCAACAAGGAAATATTCCTGTTCAGGTCCGACAGTAGTAGTA
>ERZ808240.1625-NODE-1625-length-27158-cov-11.956241_pt1 | contig 27158 bp, 27 predicted proteins | sample MGYA00521084_ERZ808240 | MGnify/ENA primary metagenome ERZ808240 (study PRJEB31516, sample SAMN03275571) | gut metagenome | biome: mammalia-associated habitat; material: feces | host: Papio cynocephalus | place: Kenya | collected 2012-08-06 ... | reverse complement strand
CTGCGAGGGCGTGCCCATCTACGTGCTCCCCCACGACCAGATCTGCAAGCTCGTGGGCTACAACGTGACGCGAGGTGTGCTGTGCGCCATGCGCAGGCCGCTCGAGCGAAGCGCCGGCGAGGTGCTCGCCGGCCTGCCCGACGTCCGCCGCATCGCCGTGCTCGAGGGCGTGACGGACGCCACGAACGTGGGTGCCGCAATGAGAAGCGCCGCCGCCCTTGGCATCGACGCCGTGCTGCTCACGCCCACCTGCTGCGACCCGCTCGTGCGCCGTGCGGTGCGCGTGAGCATGGGGACCGTGTTCCAGGTTCCCTGGGGACGCCTGGGATCTTGGCCGGCCGCGGATGACGCGCACGATGGTATGGGCCTGCTGCGTGCTCACGGCTTCAAGACGGCCGCGCTCGCGCTGCGCGACGACTCCTACTCGCTGGGAGACGAGCGCCTCGCCGGCGTCGACAAGCTCGCGATGTTGTTCGGCACGGAGGGCGACGGGCTTGCCAGCGACACGATCGAGGCCTGCGACATGACCGTGCGCATCCCCATGCAACACGGCGTGGACTCCCTCAACGTAGCCGCCGCCACCGCCGTCGCCTTCTGGGAGCTCAGGGCATAACACCGGCAAAACGCCTCATCACCGTCAGCTTCAAGCCCTCAGCCGAAGCTCACGCCACCCATCGCATCGCCCGGCCCCGACGCACAAGCACGGCAACGCAAGAAGGGCCCGAGGCCCCGCCTAAGCAAACATTCCGCAGCGCGCAAAGCGCGCGAGGACGTTTGCGTGGCGAGGCCTCGGGCCCTCGTCAGTTACGTCAGCCAGCCGCTCTAGTTGAACTTCACGAGCTTCGAGGCGATGCGATAGATACCCAGCGTGAACTTCTCGCCCACCTTCGTGGGGAGGTTCGTCGCGATGCCCACGATGCCCATGCGCGCGCGACGGTACATGCGCTTGTCGTACTGCTTGAGGTGCGCCCAGAGCTCCTCGCAGTTCTTCATGGCGTCCGGGTCGTCGGACATGCGCGAGAAGACGGAGCACACGGCCATCATGAGCGTGAAGTAGCCAATCATGTAGCTGCGCAGCTCAGGCGTCTCGATGTCGTCATAGAGGTGGTAGGCATCCATCATGATGCGCGTGATGCGCAGCTGCTGGTCGATGCGGCTCACCATGACCTTCTCGTTCACCGACTGGTCCTCGCGGCCGATGAAGTAGCGGTAGAGGTCGACGTCGAGGTAGTAGAGCGTCTTGCAGCGCGGCAGCGGCACGTAGGCGTAGATGTTGTCCACGTAGAACGTGTGGGCGGGCATCGGCACGCCGCCGTCACGCAGGACGTCCGTGCGGTAGCACAGCGAGTGCATGAGCAGGTTCTGGGCCATGTTGAAGTGGCCGATCTTGTCCCAGGTGATGACCTTGTTACGCTTGAGGACGTACTTGTAGTCGATGACGTTCTGGGTGTTGTCCTCGACGTGCTCGTAGACGTAGTTCGTGATGACGAGGTCCACGCGCATGTCTCGCCACTCGAAGTCGCGAAGCGTCGAGAGCAGCTTGGAGAGGGCGTCGTCATCGAGCCAGTCGTCGGAGTCCACGACCTTGAAGTACAGGCCCTTAGCGTGCTCGAGGGCGGCGAGCACCGCCATGCCGTGGCCGCCGTTCTCCTGGTGCACCGCCTCCACGATGTTCGGGTAGCGGTTCTGCCACTCGAGGGCCTTCTCGTAGGTGTTGTCCTTCGTGGAGCCATCGTCCACGACGACGATCTGGACGTCATCGGCGTAGTCGCTGCCCTCGAGGATCGACGAGATGCAGTGATCCATGTACTCCGCGGAGTTGTAGCACGGAATGCCGAAGGTGATGGTCTTGCCTGTAGTCACGGTTCTCTCCCTGGGTGCCCCAACGCACGGGGTGTCCTGGCTGTCTTGGGCGCGCGCCCCGGAAGAGACTCCGAGGCGCGGCGAGGTTGCTAGTTGTGCGCGGCGACGAGCTCGTCGGACAGGTCGAGCGCGCTGGCGACGACGCCGTCCATGTCGTAGTAGCGGTACTCGGCGAGACGTCCAACCGGGTGGAAGTTCGTCAGGCGGCTCACGCGTGCGAGATAGCGCTGGTAGAGCTGCTTGTTCTCGTCCTCGAGAATGGCGTAGTAGGGCGTCTCGCCGCTCTCGGGCGTATATGCCTTGGAGTACTCACGCATGATCGTGGTCTTGCCGGGAACGACCTGGCCCGTCATGTTCTTAAACTCGGTGATGCGCGTGAAGTCCTCGCTCGTGGTGTAGTTCACGGTGCCCACGGGCTGGAACTGGTCGACGTCGAGCGTCTCGAACTCCATGTCGAGCGTGCGGTACGGCAGCGCGCCGAGGTCGAGGCCGAACAGCTCGTCGAGCGGGCCGGTGTAGACGATCTCGCCGCCATAGGGCTTGCCGCAGACCTTTGCGTAGTCATCGTCGACCATGAGGATGTCACGGACGTCGACGCCGAGGAAGACGTCGATGAGGTCGTGGTCGAGCAGGCGCTCGAAGAGCTTCGTGTAGCCCTCGGCCGGCATGCCCTGATGGGCGACGCGCGGGAAGTAGCGCTCGTCGTCACCGACGAACACCGGGACGCGCCCCGTGACGGAGGGGTCGACCTGGTCGGGCGTGGTGCCCCACTGCTTCATCGTGTAGTGGAGGAAGACGTTCTCGTAGACGTAGTCCGCGACCTCCTGAAGGTCGGGGTCGTTCTTCTCGCGCAGCTCGAGGATGGGGACCTTCTTGTTCTCGCCAAAGGTCTCGACGAGCTTGCGGTAGAGGGCCTCGCCGCGCTCCTCGCCAAAGGCGAGCTTGAGGCTCTTGTGGTTGAACGGCACGGGCATGAGCGTGCCGTGGATGTTAGCGAGCACCTTGTGCTGGTAGTTCGTCCACTCGGTGAAGCGAGAGAGGAACTGGTGGACGCGATCGGACTGCGTGTGGTAGATGTGCGGACCGTACTTGTGGACGAGGATGCCGGCGTCATCGACGTAGTCGTAGGCGTTGCCGGCGATGTGGTCGCGGCGCTCGATGACGGCGACACGGAAGCCACAGGCCTCGGCAAGGCGACGGGCGCAGACCGATCCCGCGTATCCGGCGCCCACGACGATCATGTCATACGTGTCGGCGTTAAACCCAGCGGGAAGCCCACTTGCGATAGCCATTCGAATCCTCTCGACAGTTCATCGGTTCACGCGTGACGCACGCAGCCAAGCCACGGCCACGTGCGTCCTCAAATCTGTCCGTGATTCTATACCACGCGAACCTATAATGGGTTCGGTGTCACCTGATGCCAGTAAAACGCCAAAAAAGGAGCGAAATGAGCGATTTCCTGCAGCGTATGAAGTCTGCCGCCAAGGCGGACAAGAAGACGATCGTCCTGCCCGAGGGTGAGGACCCGCGCACCATCGAGGCCGCCAAGAAGATCGTCGAGGAGGGCCTGGCCAACCTCATCATCCTGGGCGACCCCTCCCAGATCGACGTCGAAGGCGTCACGGTCATCGACCCCAAGACCGCCGAGAAGCACGAGGCCTATGCCGAGAAGTTCGCCGAGCTGCGCGCCAAGAAGGGCGTGACCATCGAGCAGGCCCGTGAGCAGATGAACGACGCCACCTACTTCGGCACCATGATGGTCAAGATGGGCGACGCCGACGGCCTCGTCTCCGGCGCCTGCCACTCCACGGCCAACACGCTGCGCCCGGCCCTGCAGATCCTCAAGACCGCCCCGGGCACGAAGCTCGTCTCGGCCTTCTTCATCATGTGCACGAAGACCCCCGAGTACGGCGCCGAGGGCACGCTCATGTTTGCCGACTGCGGCCTGAACATCGACCCGAACGCCGACGAGCTCTCCGAGATCGCCATCGCCTCCGCCGCCAGCTGGAAGGCCTTCATGGGCGACGTCGAGCCCAAGGTCGCCATGCTGTCCTTCTCCACGAAGGGCTCTGCGAAGGGCGAGGTGCCCGAGAAGGTCCAGGAGGCCACGAAGCTCGCCAACGAGAAGGCCCCCGAGCTCGCCCTTGACGGCGACCTGCAGCTCGACGCCGCGCTCGTCCAGTCCGTCGCCGACCTCAAGGCCCCGGGCTCCGAGGTCGCCGGCCACGCCAACATCCTCGTCTTCCCCGACCTCGAGGCTGGCAACATCGGCTACAAGCTCGTCCAGCGCTTTGGCGGCGCCGAGGCCTACGGCCCCATCCTTCAGGGCATCGCCAAGCCGGTCAACGACCTGTCCCGCGGCTGCTCCGCCGACGACATCGTGGGCGTCGTTGCCATCACGGCCGTCCAGGCCCAGATGGCCGAGTAGGCTCGCCCGCGCGAACGACCAACTCGCCTTCATGCATGAGGCGGGGTGCCACCAAGCCGTGGCGCCCCGCCTTTTTTGGTCTTACGACAGCGTGAGTTGGGTGGCGCCCCGCTCGTCCGCGCCCGTGGAATCCTCGGTCATGCTGCGAATCGTCCAAGTATGACCGCCCACTGCAAGCTCACTGACGCAGTCAACTCCCGTTTTACGGCAAAGGGTCCTCAGTCTTTTGTCGCACGTAAAGAGCGCACAGGCATTTCTGCGAGCAAGCACTAGGTAGAGCAAGTCATAGATTGGATGTTCGAGCCTTAGCGACTCGACAAATGCCTCCTCGTACAGCTCCGACGTGGCCACGTAGTCATCAACGAGCGCAACGGCAGTTCGCAGACGGCCCATGGCCTCTTCCGGAGCCATGAGATTGGCCCGGACATACTTCGTGAGCGCACTTCCAACCTCCGTGGGAAAGTACTCAGGCGCGCAGACGCGTTCACCCGCGTAGAGAAATGAGGACATCAGCTTGCCCATCTCGGTCTCACGAGATATCTCAACCGCTGCGGAAGCATCCAGAACAATCATCTGGCATCCCTGTCCTCTCTGATGAGTTCAGCTGCACTCGGAAAGCCATCGGGCACGATGCTCGGCGGCATGGAGGCAATCTCATCGAGCACGCGACGGCGGCGCTCGATGCGCGCCTTGCGCTCGGTCTCCTCGTCCACCAGCACAAAGCGGGCTGGCGCATCGATGGGACGAGGCTGCGGATCGACGTGCCTCTCAATGGCAACGATCGTCTCTTGCGCAAGGCTGCGATGCTCGCGCTCCGCACGTTCCTTGAGCTTGTCGTAGAGGTCCTGGGAAAGGTCCCTCACCTGCAGGGCTGGCATATGCGGCTCCCTTCTGCATGCATTTTGCATGAATTCTACCCCATCAGCCCAAAAGAAAACGCCCCGCCGTAGAGACGGGGCGTGGCGTTGCGATTTACTCGCCGAGCGGATGCGGCCCCGCGGCGAGCACCGCGGCGTCGAGGTCTGGGTAACGCTCGCTCGCATGCTCCTCGAACATCGCAGCGAGCTTCTCGGCCGCCTCGTCATAGGCCTCGGGCGTGGTCCAGGTGTGGCGTGGGTTGAGCACCGCGGGCGTGACGCCGGGGCAGTCGAGCGGGATGTCCACGTTCAGGCGCCCGTCATGCTCGTAGCCGCCGGAATCGAGGTCGCCAGAGAGCGCCGCAGCCACAAGGGAGCGCGTCACGGCAAGGCTGATGCGGTAGCCCGTCCCATATGCGCCGCCCTGCCATCCCGTGTTCACGAGGTAGACGCGGGCCTTCGTGCTGTCGATGCGCTTGCCGAGCATGTCGGCGTAGACGCTCGGGGACAGGGGCATGAACGGCTCGCCAAACAGCGCGGAGAACGTGGGCGTGGGCTCCGAGACGCCCACCTCCGTGCCCGCGACCTTCGAGGTGAAGCCGGACATGAAGTGATACATCGCCGCCTCGCGGGAGAGCCGGGAGATGGGCGGCAGCACGCCGAACGCGTCGCACGTGAGGAACAGCACCACGCTCGGGATTCCGCCGCGGCCGTCGAGACGCACGCTCTTGATGTGCTCCACGGGATAGGCCACGCGCGTGTTCTGCGTGCGCGAGCTGTCAGTGTAGTCTGGCTCGCGCGTCTCGGGGTCGAGGATGACGTTCTCGCACACGGCACCAAAGCGAATTGCCTCGTAGATGTCCGGCTCGGCGATGGGGCTCAGGTCGATGGCCTTTGCGTAGCAGCCGCCCTCGATGTTGAAGATGCCGCGGCTTGACCAGCCGTGCTCGTCGTCGCCGATGAGCAGACGGCTCGGATCGGCCGAGAGCGTGGTCTTGCCCGTGCCCGACAGGCCAAACAGCACGGCCGTCTGACCCGTCATGGGGTCGACGTTGGCCGAGCAGTGCATGGAGAGCACGTCGTCCTCGACGGGCAGCAGGTAGTTCATGAACGAGAAGACGGCCTTCTTGATCTCGCCCGAGTAGCCCGTGCCCGCAACGACCACGCCGCCATGGGCGAGGTCGAGAATGACGGCCGCGCCGGAGTTGGTGCCGTCCGTCTCCGGGTCGCAACGATAGCCGGGGGCCGCGAGCACGTAGATGTCCGGCTCGCCAAAGCTCGCAAGCTCGCGGGCGCTGGGCCGCACGAGCATCTGGTGGACGAACAGCGCCTGGCTCGCGCGCTCGCAGATGACGCACACCTTGCGCGAGTGGTTGCGGTCCGCGCCCGCCAACCCGTGCACCACGTACAGCTCGCGCCCGTAGAGGTAACCCGCCACGCCCGAGCAGATGTGCTCGTAGCTCTCGCGATCAATGGGAACGTTGACGTCTCCCCAGCAGACCTTATCGTGAATCGCGGGGTCATCGACCACGAACCGGTCATGGGGCGAACGACCGGTCCGCTCGCCCGTGTCAACGACAAGCGAGCCGTTGGATGCCAGGACGCCCTCGCCATGGGCCACCGCGGCCTCGACGAGCTTCGCAGGCGAGAGGTCGATGTGGACGCTCGGCGCCCCCGCAACGGTCTGCTCACGCTCGATAAGACGCTCCACCTGAGCCTTCTTCATGGCAATCTCCCCCTTTTGTCCGCTCGCACGCGCGCGCGGAGACAGTCGACTGCCACTGCTTTACCCAAGTGGAGTATCAAGGGATACGGGCCGGGCGGCAAGCGGCGCCGCTCGCCCCGCAGACGGCGCGGAGACGGCGCGTCCGAAGCCAGGTTTTACATGAAAAATGGTGCCCTGACGCGCAAAACCTGGCCGAGCGCCCAAAGGTGTCGAAAAATGGTGCCCTGACGCGCAAAACCTGGCCGAGCGCCCAAAGGTGTCAAAGACTTTTGGGCACGTGGCCGAGAACGAACCCGGCGCGTAAAGGCAGGCCGAGAACGGCGCCGCTAGTCGTCCATCGTGACGGAGGAGATGCGTGGCTGGTCCGCCGCGGCGATCGTGCCGTTGTTGTCCGTGGGACGGGCCGCCTCGCACATGGCATCGACGACGTTCATTCCATCCGTCACGTGGCCAAACGCCGCGTACTGGCCGTCAAGGCTCGGCGCGTCCGCCTGCATGATGAAGAACTGCGAGCTTGCGGAGTTATACGCCTGGGCGCGTGCCATGGAGATCGTCCCGCGAACGTGACTGATGGAATTGGGGTGGCCGTTGTCGGAGAACTCGCCGACGATCTTCTCGTCAGAGCCGCCCGTGCCGTTGCCGTTGGGGTCCCCGCCCTGGACCATGAACCCGGAGATGATGCGATGGAACGTCAAGCCGTTGTAGAAGCCCTCGCTTGCGAGCTTGGCAAAGTTGGCAACCGTGACGGGCGCCACGTCCGCATCGAGCTCGAGCTTGATCGTTCCGTAGTCCTCGACCTCGATCGTGGCGTGGTGCGTGCCGGACGCATAGGCGCCCGTGGCGCTCGTGACGCACGAGGAGGACGTCGATGCCGCGGACGAGGACGCGGCCAACCCAGACTCGCCGGCGCCGCAGCCGGCGAGGCACGCCGATGCCACACCGAGCGACGACAGGAGAAACGAGCGGCGAGACATGCTGGGCATGGGAGACCTCCAAGGGACAAGACGAGCGATGGGCATTCGTTATCGAGCGAGAACCAGTGTATCCGCTCCCAGGCGCGAGGCGTCCCGCGCGTCATGCGTGGCCACGATAAGCGAACGTCCGCGCAGCTCGTCCTCGATCACGCTGCAGGCAAGATCGCGCGCAGACGCGTCGAGGCCCGCGAACGGCTCGTCGAGCAGCACGGAGTCGCCGGGGGCCAGAAGCGCCCTCGCGAGCTCCACGCGGCGACGCTGGCCACCAGACAGCGCGCGCACGGCAGCGTCGACGTCGATGCCCGGGACGAGACGGGCAAGAAGCCCGCGCATGTCTGCGGGCCCCACGCCCTCGCCCGCCGTGAGGGCCACGTTTTGCAGCGCCGAGGCCCCCTCGACGAGGCGCGCGTCCTGGAACTCGGCGGAGAAGTGCGACGGGCCGTCCACGGAGCCCGCGAGGGGACGCTCGAGGCCCGCCAGCGTGCGGAGCAGCGTCGTCTTGCCCATGCCGCTCGGCGCCATGACGCACAGGCGAGAGCCGGGTGCCACCGTCATGCACACGGCACCCGCGCTCCCGTGGGCAAGCGCAAGCCCGCGGACGCTCCAGCCACCGCGCGGCGAGCTCGCGCGCTCGCCCGCCGGATGCACGCGGGCGATGACGGCAAGGCGCACCGCAGCCGGCCCCGACGCCCTGAGCAGGCGCAGGAAGACCCGCTCGCACACGGCCGCAAGCGCAATGACGGCAATGGTCCACGCAAACAAATCGGGCGTCTCCAACAGGAGCTTTGCCTGGTAGATGCGTTCGCCGATCGAACCGTCGGGCACGCCGATGAGCTCGGCGGCAACGCCTGCCTTCCACCCCATACCCACGACGGTCTCGCTCGCGGCGCACAGATATGGCAGCGCCTCGGGCCACACGAGGCCAAGCGAGCGCGCGACGCCGCGCACGCCGTGGAGGTCGAACAGCTCGCGGCGCGCCTCGTTCACGTGGTCGAGCCCCTCGAGCATGGGGAAGTAAAGGCCGGGAAGCGCCATGAGAAACACGGCCGCCACGCTCACGTTTGCCGAGCCCAGCCAGATGAGCAGCAGCACGACCACGCACACGACGGGCGTGGACTTCACGGCCACGAGCGGCGGCCTCGCCACGACGCGCACGAGGCGCCAGCGTGCCGAGGCAAGCGCCAGCGCGATGGCCACGGCGTAGGACGCGATCGTGGCACCGATGATGCGCAGCGCCGAGAAGCCCACCTTTGCCCAGAACGCAGCGGTGCCCACGAGGCCGGCGAGCGCCACGGCAACGTCGACGGGGCCGGGCAGGATGAGCTGCTGGCGCACGGCCAGGCTTGCCGCCTGCCAAAGGGCAAGCCAAAGGGCAACGGCCGCCATGCGCTCGGCCGTTGCCCTCTCAAGCTGGTATTTGTTGCTCTGATATTTCACAGAATCGAGATTTCTCGCGCGCCTACAGCGCGTAGTAGAAGTCATCGCCGGGCAGCTTGCCACCCACGGAGCTCGCGTCGGAGTCCGCGAGCACGCCAAGGTAGCCGGAAAGCGCCGACTTCATCTCGTCGCCCGTGAGGCACGTGAGGCCGCAGCCCGGGATGGCCTTCTCGGCCACGGGGGCGGCGTCTATGATGCCGTGGTCAACGACTGACTGCGCATAGGTGGAGGGGTCGCCCGAGACGGCCTTGACCGAGGCGGCCTGCTGCTCGACGAACTCGCGCACGGCCTCGGGGTGCTCCTCGGCAAACTCGCGACGCACGACCGTGACGCCCGTGAGAAGCTTCGAGCCGTCCTGCGCGTACTCGTCCCAGACGTCCGTGAGGTTGACGGGCGAGGTCAGAGCCGAGTTCTTGGCGAGCGCGGCCGTCTTGTAGGGCTCGGGCAGGATGCCCACGGCGGTCGGGTCGGCGGCAAGGGCGCTCACGACCTCGGCGGCCTCGCTCTTGAACTCGAGCGTCACTTGGTCTGCGATGCCGGCCTTCTCGAGCAGGTAGTTCATGACGTACTCGGGCGAGGCGCCCTTGCCCGTGAGGTAGACCGTGCGGCCCGCAAGGTCTGAGAAGCTCTGCACGGACGCGTCACCGGTCACGACGTTGAGCACGCCGAGCGTGTTGACGTCGAGCGCCTGGACGGCGCCGTCGGTCTTGTTGTACAGGACGCTCGCGACGTTGGCGGGCACGAGAGCGATGTCGACGTCTCCGCTGATGACCTTGGGGACGATCTCGTCGGCGGCGGCGGAGATTGAGAAGTCGTAGGTGTTGGCGAGGCCGGAGCCTTCGCCCGCGGCCTTGTCCATGAACGAGACGAGCCCGATGGACGTGGGACCCTTGAGCGAGGCCACGTGGACCTCGGTGGGCTCGGCGGCCGTCGTGGCGGCCTGGGTGGCAGCTTGGGAGTTGGCCGATCCGCAGCCGGCAAGCGCGAGCACGCAGGCGAGTGACGCGGCAACGAATCCCCTCCTCGTGAGCTTCTGGGACATGCTGTTTCCTCTCTCTGGACCCTCGATGTCACGGACGCCCGGCGGGCGTCCGTTGGTCTCGGGCTGTTATCGGACGTCTCTCGAATGACGCCCAAGTACGGCATGGTAGCAGCAGTGCAGCGGTCGTGTTCGCGATAGAATCAGGGCATTCGGCATTACGAACGCTAGGGAGAACGCATGGCAGACATCACGACCATCTCGCGCGGGAAGCTCGAGGCATCCGTGGACGCCCACGGCGCACAGCTCAGGAGCCTCAAGCTCGGAGACATCGAGTACCTGTGGCAGGCAGACGAGCGCTGGTGGCCGAGAAGCGCCCCCGTACTGTTCCCCATCGTGGGAAAGATTCGCAATGGCTTTGCGACGTGCTCGGCCGGAGAGTGTCACATGGGACGCCATGGCATCGCGCGCAACTACGACCATGAGCTCTTGGAGAACACCGGCGAGGCGCTCACGTATCGCTTCGAGAGCACGCCCGAGACCCGCGAGGCCTACCCGTACGACTTCCGCCTCGAGATGACCTACGCTCTCACGGGCGACGCCACGCTGTCCCAGACGTTTGCCGTCACGAACACGGGCGACGTGGACCTGCCGTTCTGCCTGGGTGGCCACCCGGCCTTCAACGTGCCCCTTCTCGCGGGCGAGACGTTCGAGGACTACGCGCTGTGGTTCTCGCGCGCATGGACGGGCATCTCCCCCACCGGCGAGGACGGCATCGAGAACTACGACCGGGCGCGCACCATCGTCGACGGCACGAACCGCCTGCCGCTCACGCACGAGCTGTTCGCGCTCGACTCGTTCACGCTCCAGGACGTGCCCGACTCCACCATCAGCATGGTGGGTCCCACCGGCCACGGCGTGCGCGTGGACTTCGAGGGCTTCGACCACATCGGTGCGTGGAGCGCCGCCGCTGCCGCAGACGGCACGCCCGCTCCGTTCGTGGCGCTCGAGCCCTGGTGTGGCACCGCGACGCGCACGGACGAGGACGACGTTCTCGAGCACAAGCAGAACGTCATCGTGGCGGCCCCCGGCCAGACGGTGACGCGCACGTTCCGCATCACGCTGCTGTAGCGGGCGCACGACGCCACGCCAATCGTTCAGGGCCAGCTTTTACGTGTTTGGAGACGAAATTCCACGTAAAAGCTGGCCCTCGTTGTCATCGGCACGCAAAAGATGCCGCGCGTTGGCTGCTTAGTAGTTGTCCGCGACCTCGGTGCCCACGATGGCGTTGTTCGCGGGGTCGTTGGCCATGACGTAGATGCGATGCGAGCCAAAGGCGTAGGAGCCCAGCTCGTAGGAGCGCGTGATGATGAACGTGCCCTTGTCGTCACGGACGTAGCGGTCCTGTTCGCCCGCCATCTTGGAGATGTCGTCAGCCGAGACGCCCAGGTCGCTCGGGTTCTTGGCGAGATATGCGTTGATGCCGGCGACACCCTTGGCCGCAAGGTCCGACGCGCTCATGTTGAGCGCCGTCGTGGCATCCACGGCCTTGCCGGTCGAGAGGTCGTAGAACGTGCCAAAGCTCGTGTCGGTGCCGTGCTGGCCGCCGCCCGTCTCGTCTCGAACGCTGAAGACGGAGGCGATGGAGCCGTTGATGCTCGCGCACAGGTCCTGGTGGTCATCGACCATGGCGGTGTCCAGGGACGTGTTCCACATCTTGGCGAGGTTCGCATCGTCCTCGCAGCTCTTGGCGAGCTGAGCGTTCAACGCGTCGAGAGCGCTGTCCGTGGAGCCGTCGACCTTCGAGAACTGGGGGTAGGACCACATGACTCCCTGCGTGGAGCTGGGGCTGTAGGCGTTGACGATGGTGTAGCTCTTGTCGACGCTCTCGGAGGTGTAGGCCTGCTCTGGCGCGGTGGTCGCGGATGCCGTCGAGGCGGCATTGCCCTCCGAGCGACTCTTGAGCTCGTCAAGCGTGGCGTTGGTGTCGGAGACGGTCTGGCTTACGTTGGGCGACGCCTGGAAGTAGGTGGAGATCAGAAGCCAGATGCAATCGGTTTGCTGGACGCGCTTTGACGCGGCAATCTCGTCGTCAAGGGAGACCTCCTGGCCATCAACCGTAAACACAGTGTTGGATCCACCCTGCTCCGATTGGGATGCCGTCTCAAGCGCAACGTCGAACTCGTCCCCGTCGAACGCATAGTTCCTGAAAACGTCGCTGCTCGTGGTCTCGTCATAGTCCTGCGTCCGGGTCGATATGCACGTCTCGGTGCCGTCGAGCGTGGAGATTTGAACGAACAGGCTTCCGTCGTCCGCGGACCGCACGGAATCGGGCTCATCGTAGACCTTGGAGATCTTCCCGTCCTTGTACGCCCAAACCTCAACCGTATAGGCGCCCTTCTGATCGGTGTCGTAGCTGTAGACGCTGTCCGATGGCGCAGGCTTGGTGTCATAAACGAGCAGCAACTCGTCCATACCATCGCCGTCAAAGTCGATGAGGCGCGCAACCGCAAGACCCGATGCCAGGTCGTTGTATTGATAACTGGTAAGCGTTGGTTCGCCGTACTCGTCGATGTACTCGCGGCACTTGGCGAGGTAGAGGTCGGCGGCCTTCTGCTCGTCGGTGCGGGTGTCGGACGTGGTCGTGGCAGCCTGGGAGCCGTCCGTGGAGGGCGCAGGCGGCTCGGGGTCGAGCGTCTCAGGCGCCTTGGGGTTGTCATGTTCGTAGTGGACGGGCACGTCGTAGCGCGTCGATGAGCTCGTATCGGACGAGTCGACGATCACGAGCGTGTAGTCGCCGTCCTCGACGTCACCAAAGTCCGCGAGCGTGAAGCCGGAGTCGTCGGTGCCCTCGTAGCGGTAGGGCGTCGTGGCAATGCTCGCGGCGTCGCCAGAGCCCTTCGTGGAGATGAGGTAGGCCACGTAGGCGCTCATCTCCTTGCCGTTAGCGTCCTTGGGGCGCACGTGCGTCTTGGCCGAGACCTGCGCGGGGGCGTCGGCCGTATAGGCGCCGGATGCCGCACCGGGCAGGCCGTTCACGCGCACGTAGAGCGCGGCGCCCACGGCGAGAACGGCGATAAGGGCGACGATGCCGATGATGAGGGCGCCGTGGCCCTTCTTCTTGGGAGCCTCGGGTGCCACCGCGGGCGCGGAGGCCATGGGCGGCACGTAGGCGGGAGCGGCGGGCGCGGGCTCCACGTCGTCGAACGAGGCGACGGCAGCGGCCGTGTCCGCCTCGCGGTCGTGCTCGGGAGCGATGGGCGCCTCGGGGAGCACGGGCGACTCGGGGGCAACGGTGGTGGCCTCCGCTCCGGGGATGACCGTGGTCTCCTCGGAATCAGAGACGACGGTCGTCTCGTCCGCATCGCTCACGACCGTCGTGGCGTCCGGCGTCACGACGGTGGTCTCATCGGGCGTGGAGACGGTCGTGGCGTCGACGGGCCGCTCGGACTCGTCGGTGGCGGCGGGGGGATTTGTCGCGTCGGCATCGACGGACTGTGCACCACTCGCCTCAGTGTCCTCCGCCGCGTCGGTCTCGGTACTGCCCGCCTCGGGCTCCTCCGTCGCGTCGGCCTCGACGGGGGCTCCGCAGGACGTGCAGAACTTCGCCCCGGGCTTGAGCTCCTTGCCGCAGTTGGCGCAGAACATGGGCACCTCTCCCCTCGCTTTTGGTTGGGTTCCATATTACGGCACTCGGCCCACGTTCAACGTTGCGCAACATGCGAGAAATAGACCCGGTCACGCGAAGCGCAACCGGGTCACATAAATGCCCAAAAGTCTTTGACACCAATGGGACACACCAGGGTAGAAAAAACGCGTCGGTTGGCTCGCGGCGCCTACACCCAGGAGCAGATGAGCGTCATGTCGCCCTCGAACGCAAGGTCGCCGCTGGCCGCGGGCGCCACGAAGTGGGATCCCTTCTCGATCCTGGCGCCATTCACGGAGCCCGCGCCCTCGATGACGCTCACGCACATGAAGTCGTGGTCCTGGACGAGCGTCTTGGTGCCCGAGACGCGCACGCGCTCGACGGTGTAGCGCTCGTTGCTCTCGAGCAGCGTGATGCCATCGACCTCGGGGGCCGTGATGGCACCACTCGCAGGTGCCGTCGCCGCATAGTCAACGACGTCCATGCTCTGCGCAAGGTGCAGCTCGCGCTTGGTGCCATCCGCCTGGACGCGGTCGTAGTCGTACACGCGGTACGTCACGTCGCTGCTCTGCTGGGTCTCGAGGATGAGGGTGCCGGCCTTGATGGCGTGCACCGTGCCTGCGTTGATCTGGAAGAAGTCGCCCTTGTGGATGGGGACCTCGTTCACCAGGTCGCTCCAGCGGCCCTCCTCCACGAGTCTGGCGAACTCCTCGCGGTCCTTTGCCTTCTGGCCCACGATGATCGTGGCGTCCTCGTCGCAGTCGAGCACGTACCAGCACTCGCACTTGCCGAGGCTGCCGTTCTCGTGGACGCGGGCATACTCGTCGTCGGGGTGGACCTGGATGGAGAGATCGCCGTCTGCGTCGAGGATCTTGATGAGCAGCGGGAAGCGGTCGCCCGTGGCGCTGCCGAACAGCTCGTGGTGCTCGTCCCACAGCTGCGAGAGCGTGGAACCCGCATACGGGCCGCTTGCGACCACGCAGTCACCGGCCGGGTGGGCGCTGATGGCCCAGCACTCGCCGATCTTGCCCTCGGGGATGTCGTAGCCAAACACGGTGTCAAGGCGGCGTCCGCCCCAGATCTTGTCGTGGAAGATGGGCTTGGTGAAGATGAGGTCCTGGGCCATGGGGCTTCCTCTCGTAGGAGTTCGGTTCACGGCCACAATAGTAGTTCAAATGCACCCGAGGCAGGCCACGCTTGGCCCAGTCCTACCTGCAGGCCCCCACGAATGCCTTCCAGAGGTTGAAGTCGGGTCCGCCCGGCATCCACGTGTACTCGGGATGCCACTGCACGCCCAGCACGAAGCGCTTGCCCGGCATCTCGATGCACTCGGGGATGCCGTCGTCTGAGGTGGCGGAGAGCACGAGACCCTCGCCCAGGTCCTTGACGCAGCAGTGGTGCGCCGAGTTCACCGCATAGCCCCGCGAGCCCGAGGCACGCTCGAGCAGGCTGCCCGGCTTGATCTCCACGCGGTGGCTCGTGCGCGTGAGCAGGTCCGCGTGGTCGTGGGCAACGGAGCCCTCGCGGCGCGGGATGCTCGGCACGTCCATGTCGAGCGTGCCACCGCAGACCACATTGAGCATCTGGGTGCCGCGGCACGTCGTGAACAGCGGCTTGTCCGCGGCCAGGACCTTGCGAACAAGCGGCAGCTCGCACGCGTCGCGCACGTGGCAGAGCAGCGCCTCGTCGTATGGCGCCTCTTCCCCCCAGAGCTTGGGGTCAACGTCCGGGCCGCCGGGAATGGCCACGCCGTCTGCCAGCGCCACGTACTCGTCGATGACGTCCTCGTCATCGGTGAGCGACATCTGGACGGGCAGGCCGCCCGCCGCCAGGATAGCGTCAAAGAAGACGCGCGCGCCGCATTCGTTGGGAGCCAGCTTCTCGGTTTTGTGGGCGTGGCCCTCCTCAAAGCGCGCCGCCACGAGAATGACGGGGCGACGATCCCGCACGCTCGCCCGCTGTTGGTCTGCCTCGGTATCCGTCATGCTCTAGTGCTCCTTAATCGAGTTGAGGAAGTCGCGGGCGCGCTGCGTCTGCGGGTGATCGAAGAACTCGTCGGGCGAGCCGGTCTCCACGATGGCACCGTCCGCCATGAAGATGACACGGTCTGCCACGCGACGAGCGAAGTTCATCTCGTGGGTGACGACGACCATCGTCATGCCGCCGCGCGCGAGCTCGACCATGACGTCGAGCACCTCGTTGATCATCTCGGGGTCAAGCGCGCTCGTGGGCTCGTCGAACAGCATCGCCTTGGGGTTCATCGCAAGCGAGCGCGCGATTGCCACGCGCTGCTGCTGGCCGCCGGAGAGCTGTGCGGGGACCTTGCCCGCCTGCTCGGCCACGCCCACGCGGGCGAGCAGCTCCATGGCGCGCTTCTCGGCATCTGCCTTGGACATGCCGAGCACCTCGATGGGGCCCAGCGTGACGTTGTCGAGGATCGTCTTGTGCGCGAACAGGTTGAACTGCTGGAAGACCATGCCAAGCTCGGCACGCGTGCGCGTGAGCTCCCTGCCCTCCTGCGGAAGCGGCTTGCCCTCGATGAGGATCTCGCCGGAGTCGATGGTCTCCAGACGGTTGATCGTGCGACACAGCGTGGACTTGCCAGATCCCGACGGGCCGATGACGACGAGCACCTCTCCCCTGTCGACCTCGAGGTTGATGTCCTTGAGCACGTGCAGCTCGCCGAAGTGCTTCTCGACGTGGCGCAGCTCGATGACGGGCGTCGCGCCCGTGGGTTCGTTGTTCATGGCTTACTCCCTTGGACGGCCGCTAGCGGATGATCTTGACGCCCGTGCGGCGTGAGACGAGCACGGCGGCCTTGTTGATGAGGTAGTTGATGACGATGTAGATGAGTGCCACCACGAGAAAGGTCGAGACGAGCGCGTCGTAGTTCGTGCGCAGCACCTGGGCGTTCTGCATGAGGTCCGGGTAGCTCACCACGTAGGCAAGCGCCGTGTCCTTCACTACGACGACGAGCTGGCTGATGAGCGAGGGGATCACGAGGCGAACCGCCTGGGGCAAAACGATCTTGGTCTTGACCTTCCAGCGAGACAGGCCAATCGAGAGGCCCGCCTCGGTCTGGCCGCGCGGCACGGCGTTGACGCCGGCACGGAACACCTCGGCGAGCACGCCCGATGCCGCAAGCGTCACTGGGATGCACAGCATCCAGAAGGCCGGCATCTTGATGCCGAGGTTGGGCATCGCAAAGAAGAAGAAGTAGATGAACAAGAGACTCGGAATGCCACGCAGGACGTTCGTGAGCACGGCACAGACCACGTTCAGAGCCTTGACGTGGCTCGTGCGGCCCAGCATGAGCAGAACGCCCAGCACGATGGAGAGAACCGCGGCCGTCAGTGCCACGGCGAACGTTCCCTCAAGGCCTGCGAACAGGTAGCGCCACGTGGTGCGCCAGCTGAACAGCTCCCAGTACTTGGGCGCGAATTGGCCCGTCACCCAGAAGCGGTAGGCGACCCACGCCACGAGCGCGGCCAACGCCGCAAGCGACAGGACCGTGCCCACGAGCATCTTCCTGCGCGTCTTGGGACCCGGCTCCTCGTAGAGGGAGTCCCTCATGGACTTGACGGCGCTCATCGGATCACCCTGACCTTCTTGTCGATGGCGTTGCCCACAAACCCGGCTACGAGCGCCGTGGCGATGTAGCCGGCGGCGGAGACGAAGAACGTCACGATGCCAGCGGACTCACGAGTGTTGATGTAGGTGACCACGCCCGTGAGCTCCTGCGGGGTCATGGGGACCTGCGAGCCCAGGGCCGTGGTGAGCATGACGGCGATGAACAGGTTCGTCATGGGCAGCACGGTGGAGCGCAGCGCCTGCGGGATGACGATTGTGCGCAGAATCTGGCCAAACGACAGGCCCAGCGAGCGCGCCGCCTCGATCTGGCCCACGCCAATGGTGTTGATGCCGCTCATGAAGTTCTCGGAACCAAACGCCGTGCCGAGAAGCACCGTGGCAAGGATGACGCTCGGCTCGTAGTCGAGCAGAAGCTTCAGGTGCGGCAGCGCGTACACGACGATGAGCACGAGGACCGCGCCGGGGATGTTGCGAAAAACCTGCACGTAGAAGTCGCCGAACAGGCGCAGCGGCTTGAACGGGCAGACGCGCAGGACGGTCAAGAGGACCGAGAACACCATGACGAGCGCGAACGAGACGAACGTGAGTCGCCACGTGGTGAGAAGAGCCGTGAGATACAGCGGCCCGTAGTTGGCGAGAAGCTCGGGTAGCCCCATCGTACCTCCTTACAGGGAAAGGCCCACCGCCTGCTAAGGACGGTGGGCCCCAGACTAGCCAGATAGCCTACACGCAAGAGGGGCGAGAGATAAGCCGCCCTACCAGCGTGCTAACAAGATGGCAACCTTAGGCGCCAATCGCCGGCGGCTCGGGGATGGAGTCGATGCCGCAACGGTCGGCGAGGCAGATCTTGTAGAGCTTCTTCCAGTTGCCGTCGTCCTCGTACTTCTTGAGGAAGGTGTTGATGAAGTCAACGGCCTCGGTGTTGTCGAGCTTGACGCCGATGCCAAGGTACTCCTCGGGGCCAAAGGCGTCGCCGGCGATGCGGTACTTGCCGGGGTTGTTGACGACGTTGCCCATCTGCAGCGTGTTGTCCACCACGTAGGCGTCAACGCGACCCTGCTCGAGCGCGGCGCGGCACTCGTCGTCCTTCGAGAACTCCTGAACCTCGGCCTGGGGGGCGTACTGGGCCACGACATCGGGGCCGGTGGAGCCGGACTGGACGGCAACCTTCTTGCCGGCAAGGTCATCGACGGAGTTGATGTCGGTGTTGTCGGCCAGGACGAGCGCGGCGTACTGGGTGGACAGGTAGGGGCCGGCGAAGGAGACGACCTGCTTGCGCTTGTCGGTGATGGTGTAGCTGGCGAACACGGCGTCGACCGTGTCGTTCTGCAGGACCGACTCGCGCGTGTCGCTCGTGAGCTGCGTGTAGTCGTACTTGGTCTCGTCACCGAGGATGTAGCGGATGAGGCTCAGGTACAGGCCGGCATCGAAGCCGTAGACCTTGCCATCCTGCTCGTCGAGCTGCGAGAAGATGGTAGAGGTGCGCGTGGCGCCCAGACGGAACGTGCCTGCGTCCTTGATGCCCTTGGCCCAGCTGTTGGCGGAGATGACGTCGTCGGCAGCGGGCTCGATGGAGGCGACGAGCTCGTTGAAGGCGTCCTTGTCGATGTCGACGCCGGTAGAGCTGGCGGCACTGGTCGAGACTGCGGCGCCCGTGGCTGCGGCGTCAGACGGGCCCTCCTGGCAGCCCGCGAGGCCAAACAGCGCGGTGGCGCCGGCAAGGCCCAGGCCAAGCGAGAGGAACTGACGACGGCTGTAGCTCTTGTTGCTCATGGGTAAATCCTTCCCTATGACATGAATCCCAGGATGCGGATGCTGGTTGGAATGTTGGTTCGTAGTCTACCCGATTGGCGCGAGCATTAAAATCCTACCAACCCGGTGTGTAATAGGGTTGAAACAAAAAGAGCGGCACCAAGCACAAGGCCCGATGCCGCCCATAGGCTCTTGTCGGCCAGGGACTACTTGCCGAGCAGCTCCTTGACGTCGAGGGCAATCATGAGTTCCTCGTTCGTCGGGATAACCCAGACGTGCAGGCTGGAGTCGGGCGTGGAAATCTCACGCGGGTCGTCAGAGCGGACGGCGTTCTTGTCGTCGTCGATCTTGACGCCCATCCAGGCAAGGCGGTTCACGACCTCCTTGCGCATGTGCGCAGAGTTCTCGCCCACGCCGGCGGTGAAGACCATGGTGTCAACGCCGTTCATGGCCTGGACCATCGTGGCGAACTGGGAGGCCACGCGGTAGCTCCACATGTCGATGGCGAGCTGGCAGCGCTCGTTGCCCTCGGCGGCACCGGCCTCGATGTCGCGGCAGTCGCTGGAGACGCCGGAGATGGCGGCCAGGCCAGACTGCTTGTTCATCATCGTGTCGATCTCGTCGATGGAGTAGTGGCCCTCGCGGGAGAGGTAGAAGACCGTGGCAGGGTCGACGGTGCCGCAGCGCGTGCCCATGATGAGGCCGTCGAGCGGGGTGAGGCCCATCGTGGTGTCCATGCACTTGCCGTCCTGGATGGCGCACAGCGAGGCGCCGGAGCCGAGGTGGCAGCTCACGACCTTGTGGGCGGTGTGGTTGGAGACCTCGTCGACGGTGCGCCAGATGAAGCGGTGGCTCGTGCCGTGGGCGCCGTACTTGCGGATGTGCAGGCTGTCGACGACCTCCTTGGGCAGGGCGTAGTTGTGGGCCTCGGCCGGCATGTGGAAGTGGAAGGAGGTGTCGGGAACGATCACGTTGCCGATCTCGGGGAACATCTCGCGGCAAATCTCGATGACGTCGGCCTCCGCGTAGTTGTGCAGCGGCGCCAGCGGGGCGACCTCGCGGACCCATCCGAGCGTCTCGTCGGTGACAACGGCAGACTCGGGGAAGTACCAGCCGCCCTGGACGACGCGGTGGCCGATGCCGTCGATGGGCTTGTCGACGCCCTTGAGGATCTCGAAGACGTGCTTGATGGCCGTCTTGTGGTCGGGCAGCGCGACGTCGAGCTGCTGCTTGTCGCCGCCCATCTCAGAGTGGCCGATGAAGGAGCCATCAATGCCGATGCGCTCGCAGTTGCCCTTGGCGTAGACCTCGCGGGTGTCGACGTCAAGCAGCTGGTACTTGAGCGAAGAGCTGCCTGCGTTGATGACGAGAACGTTCATGTGCTTGTTCCTCTCCGATGAAGACGATACGCAGGCACGTGAGGCCCGCGAATTTCCAGTTGACCATGATAGCGCGTCAAGCTGCGCCGAACTGGCAGAACGCGAAGTTGACTAAGGGAGCCGCGCCGGAAATGGCGAGTGAAGACTGCTCCCTCTCATCATTTGAGCTCCTGGTGCCAGCGGTCGATGAGACGGTCGAGCGACCAGGCGGCGTTCGCGGGGCTCGTGCTGGGCAGCACGCATGCCGGCAGACCCGTGATGGGCTCGAGATGGCGATGGTAGAGCCGGCCCGCGGTCGCCCCGTTGCAGATGACGAGCCCGATGGGGGCCACGGCCGTGATGCGCGAGACGTCTGCCGGCACCACGTCTCTGATGCTCGCGTCGCTCGAGCCCACGATGTCGCAGCTTGCGATGACGTCCCACAGGGCGATGCCGTGGGCGAGCAGCATCGCGCGCTTCTCGGCGATCGTGGCGGGGACGGACTCGGAGAGGCAGGCCGCGGCAACCCGCCAGAAGCGGTTCTGGGGGTTGCCGTAGTAGAAGTCGTTCGCGCGGGACAAGACGCTCGGGAAGCTTCCGAGCACAAGAGTGCGCGAGCGTTCGTCGAACACGGGCTCGAAACCATGGTCTATGTGAGTGCGGCCAGTCCTGGACGCTGCCACGGCGCCGCCTCGCTACTCGCCCGTGGGATACGTGAGGTGGCTCTCGTCGATGCCCGCGAGGTCGCGCTCGAGGTAGCGGGCGGCAAGCCACTTGGCCATGGGCAGGTTCTGGTCCAGGTAGTTGCCACACTCCTCGGGGGCGGCGCCGGGGATGTCGCCCGTAAAGTCGCGAACGAACTCGAACAGCTCGCGCACGAGCGGCAGGATCTGCTCGGACGTCACCTCGCCAAAGACCACGAGATAGAAGCCCGTGCGGCAGCCCATCGGGCCAAAGTAGACGATGCGGCTCGCCCACATGGGGTGGTTGCGCAGAAACGTAGCGCCCAGGTGCTCGATGGTGTGGCACTCGGCCGTGTTCATGACGGGTTCGTCGTTGGGCGCGGTGAGGCGCAGGTCGAACGTGGTGACGGCCATGCCGCTCGCCGGGTCTCGGTCGATGCGCGAGACGTAGACGCCCGGTTCGAGCAGCAGGTGGTTGACGGAGAAGCTTGCGATGCGCTCCATGGTTGCTCCTTGCGAGAGAGACGTCCCAAAGGTGTCAAAGACCTTTGGGACGCCAAGTGAATGTCCGTGGGCACAATCCTAGCGCGCGGCGCCGCCCGTGGCCACGCGGACGGCCTCCCCCACGTCGTCGGTGATGGTGACGAGCGTGCGGTCCGGCGGCGAGATCATGCCCCTCTCGGTCACAGGCCCCTCAAGCCAGCCGAACAGCCCCTGCCAGTACTCGCTGCCAAAGAACACCACGGGCATGGTCTTGGCCTTGTGCGTCTGGATGAGCGTGAGCATCTCGAACGCCTCGTCGAGCGTGCCAAAGCCGCCGGGGAACACGATGGCGCCACTCGAGTACTTCATGAACATGACCTTGCGCACGAAGAAATAGCGGAAGGTGATGCCCATGTTGACCCAACGGTTGATGCCCTCCTCGTGCGGCAGCTCGATGCCGAGACCCACGGACTTGCCGCCGTGCTCGGCGCACCCACGGTTTGCTGCCTCCATGATGCCTGGGCCGCCCCCGGTGATGACGGCGTAGCCCGCGTCTGCGAGGTGGCCGGCCGCCTCGCGGGCGGCGGCGTAAGAGGGGTCGTCCGCAGCCGTGCGCGCCGAACCAAAGCAGGCGATGGCCGGCCCGAGACCCGCGAGCGCACTGAAGCCGTCCACGAACTCGGCCTGGATGCGCAGCACACGCCAGGGGTCGGTGTGCAGCCAGTCGGGCGTGTCGTCTGCGCGCAGCAGGTGCTCAGAGGTGCTCTCCTCGGGGATCATGTCCCCGCGCAAGATGACGGGTCCCTTGTGGTAGGTGGTCTCGTAGGGCGCGGTGCCCGCGGCCACGAGCTCGGGCACGGCCTTCTCTCGATGCTCCACGACTCCCCCTCCTTCGCTCGCGCGCCGACGGCTTCCCTAGTGCTTCCAGTCAACGAGGCAGGCGTCGAGGCCGGCCACGAGGCCCTCCTTGTTCATGTGCTGCCCGATGAAGCAGATCTTGGTCTCGCGGTCACCGCAGGTCTCGTCCCAGTCGTCCATGACCTCGGGGTTCTCGGCGATGAGACGCGCTCGGATGTCGTCGGGGGCGCTGGCGATGAACTTGCCCTGCTCGGAGAGTACGGACTGCTGGCCGGCCTGCTCGAACATGTAGCACATGTCGGGGTCCTGGGCGCTCCACAGCTGGCCCTTGGCGCGGATGATCTCCTTGGGCCACGTGCGCACGTAGTCGGCAAACTTGTCGATGTCGAACGGGCAGCGACGGTCGTAGACGAACGTCTCGATGCCGTACTCGAGGACCTCGGGGTCGTCGTGCTCCTCGGGGTGCTCCATGGCGTCGAGCCAGGCGGCCGAGCCGTAGGCGCGGTTGAAGTCGAAGCGGTTCGTGTCGAGGATCTGGTCGAGCGGCACGTTGCCCTGCTCGGCCTCCACGATCACGGCCTCCTTCTGAAGGCTGCGGACGATGCCCTTGAGCTCATCGATCTGCTCGCGGGTGACCGTGTCGCACTTGTTGAGCACGACGGTGGTGCAGAACTCGAGCTGCTGGATGAGCAGCGCCTCGATGTCGTCCTCGTCGATGTTGTCGGCGAGCAGGTCGCGACCGCCGTGGAACTCGTCCCACATGCGCGCGCAGTCCACCACGGCCACGATGTTGTCGAGGTCGAGCGGGGCGGCGCTTCCGTACTTGGACTCGTCGCAGAACTGGGAGATGGTGTAGGCGATGGGAATGGGCTCGCAGATGCCGGAGGCCTCGATGATGATGTAGTCAAAGTCGCCGGAGTCAGCAATCTGGGCGAGCTGGCGGGCGAGGTCATCGGACAGCGTGCAGCACAGGCAGCCGTTCGTCATGGGGATGAGCTCGCCGTCCACCTGCGACAGGCCGCCCTTGGCGATGAGGCTCGCGTCGACGTTGATCTCTCCGATGTCGTTGACGAGCACGGCCGCGCGCACGCCGCGGTCGTTGGACAGGATGTGGTTGAGCAGCGTGGTCTTGCCCGCGCCCAGGTAGCCGGTGAGCAGGACGATCTTTGTCTGCTTGGGCTTGTCTGCCATGTGGAGCTCCTTCTTCTGGTCGAAAGTTAGCCACAGGCAAGTGTACCCCCGCCGCGCGGGCTCTAGCCAAGGTGCCGCACGTGATCGGTTCGAACAACTTGGACATGCCTGCAAGGGGGTTCGAACAATTTGGACGTTTTCGGGGGCGTATTACGTCCAAAAAGTTCGAACGGAACAGGACGGAGGCGAGACGCGCTACCGACCGACGACAGACGCCACGAGCGCCTGCGCGGCGAGGCATGCGGCCACGCCGAGGGCAAAGCTCAGCAGCAGGTAGGCCGCGGCGGCGCCATAGGCACCCCTCTCGATGAGGCCGCCCGTCTCAAGCGCAAACGTGGAGAACGTCGTGAAGCCACCGCAGACGCCGGTCTTGAGCAGTAGCGTCACGCGAGGAGAGAGCCCAGCCGGGGTCGCTGCGGCCACGACGAGGCCAATGAGAAAGGCACCGGCGACGTTGGTCACGAGCGTGGCGGCGGGAAAGCCCGCCTCTCCCACCGTCTTCCACGGCACGAACGTGAGCGCCCAGCGGGCAACGGAGCCCAGGCCCCCGCCAACGAACACGGCGATTGCGTCAAGCATGGCCGCCCCTACCTGTTACGACGCCAGCTGCTGGGCAGCTCGAGCGTGACGTTGCCGTCCGGCCCGCGGCTCACGCGGCCGCCCTGGGCAAAGAACAGGCCCACGAGAATGACGGCGACGGCGGGCAGAAGCTTGAACGCGAGGCCAACGAGGCCAAACGCCATGCCGATGACGCTGATGACGAGCGAGATGAACAGCGAGAGTAGGAACAGGAAGAATAGTGCGAGGATGAGCGTGGCCATGGAACGGTACTCCCTGGTAGACGGTGCGGACGGCAGGCGGGCAAGCGAACCCGTCGGCCGTCCCATGTTACTCGGAGACGAGCGCGTGCTCCACCTCGGCGATGTAGATGGTGTGGTAGTCCCTCTCGGGATAGCAGCGGCCGTCGATGGAAGCGTCGAGGAACTTCTCGGGCTTGATGTCGTCCGCGTAGAGCTTGCGGCACACGAGCACGAGGCTCGCCTGCTCAAAGGCCACCGAGCCGTCGACGTAGGCGGGCGTGAACCCCACGTGCGTGGCCTTGTAGGAGTCTCGGCCGCTGTGCGTGCCCAGATAGCGCAGTGCCTCCCTGTGCTCGGACGCGTAGAACGAGAGCGTGAAGCGGTCGTTGGCGTCGACGAACTCCTTGGTGTAGCGCTGGGGGCGCACGTAGACGGTCACGACGTCCTTGTTCCACAGCACGCCCATGCCGCCCCAGCTCACGGTCATCGTGTTGTAGCCGCTCGTGGTGCCGGCGGTGAGCAGCGCCCACTCGTCACCAATCTTCTCGAACGGGCTGAACTCGAGGCCCTTGAGGTCGACTTCCCTGAACGCCATGCGCGTCTCCTCTCCGCGGTTTTCGTCGCAGAGAACTATACGCTAACGCTGTCTGAAGAACGCCAGGGCGATGGCGCCGGGGCCCACGTGCGTGCCAATCGTGGCGCCCACGGTGTGGACGGGCAGGTCGTCCGGCGCGACGTGGCCCTCCCAGATGCGGCGGCTGTCCTCGATGTACTTGCGCAGCAGCGCGTCGTCGAGGCCCGCGTAGGCAAGCTCGATGGGCATGGAGAAGTCGATGCCGCCGGCGGCCTCGACCTGCTGCGTGAGCAGGTTACGACCGTTCTTGGAGCCGCGCGCCTTGCCGAGAAGCTCCACGAGGCCGTCGGTGATCGTGATGACGGGCTTGATGGAGAGCAGCTTGCCAAGCGCCGCGGCCGAGGCCGGGATGCGGCCGCCACGGCGGAGGAACTCGAGCGTGTCGAGCAAGCCAACCACGTGGACGTCCTCGCGGGCCTGCTCGAGCGCCGTCGCGATGTCGCCCGCGGACAGGCCCTCGTCGACGAGGCGCAGCGCGTAGTCCACGAGCACGCGCTCGCCTACCGTGACGCTCTTGCTGTCCACGACGTAGACGCCCTCGCCAAAGCCCGCCGCCGCGGTCACGGCGCTCGCGTTGGTGCCCGAGAGCTTGGAGGACAGCGTGATGACCACGACCTCCTCGCCCGCCCTGCGCGCACCGGCTATGGCCTGCTCGAAGGCATAGGGGTTCACCTGGCCGGTCATGGGCAGGTCGTCCCCCTCAACGAGCAGCTCGTAGAAGCGCTGATGGGTGAGGTCAACGCCGTCCTCGTAGGTGGTCTGGCCAAACGTGACGGACAGCGGCAGCACCGTGAGCGCGGGATTGCCCGCGGCGGCGATGTCGGCCGCAGTGATGTCTGAGGCGGAGTCGGTGATGATGCGAACGGTCATGGGGTTCCTTTCGACGTGCGAGGAGGGCACGGGGGACCGAGCGCGGCGCGCGTACTAGCGGCCGATGCCGCGCAGGCACTCGAGCACAGAGCCGAGCGAGGCATAGAGTTGCGTGCGGGCATCGTCCTCGAGCGCGGAGTCCACGCGCGACATGACGCGCGAGACGGCCTCATCGACGCCCGCCATGGTCTCCCGGCCGGCGTCGGTGAGCGAGACGGGCACGCGGTAGGCACGCCCCTCGTCGCTCGCAGGCGCCACCGACACGAGGCCGCCCTTCTCGAGCTGCGCCAGCGAGCGCGAGACGGCGGCGCGCGTCACGCCGGCACGACGGGAGAGCTCGGCGGCCGTGATGCCGGTCTGCGCCCTGCCCAGGCAGTAGAGGCACATGAGGTCCGCGCCGCGAAGGCCCAGGCGCTCGCACTCGACGGCGCGGATGCGCTGGACCTCCTTCTCGAGCGCGGAGACGAGGCCGACGAACTCCTCGAAGCGCTCGCCGTCCGTGGGCCTGTGCTCGCTCGCTGCCATGGTTCCTCCTGATTTGTTAACTGCTCAACATCTGAGCTGACTAGCCATTCTAGGAATCAATGTTAACACGTCAACAACGTTCACGAGACGAACACAGCGCCGTGGTGACGCCCCGCTCACGGCACGAGCACGAGCAGGACAAGGATGACGAACAGCGCGAGCAGGATGAGCAGCAGGTCACGCCAGGCGCGCAGGGGCGTTCGGGTGCGAAACCACCGCACGCGTGCGCGCAGCCAGCGCTTGTCGAGCAGCGCGTAGGCGCAGACGAGGCCCAGGAAGGGCATGAAGACCAGAAAGCCAAAGAGGTTGAAGACGGCGGAGGCCTTTGCCCAGTAATCAAGCACCACCGCGTCGATGGCGCATCCAAGCAGGTAGAGCGCAAGAGCGGCGATGACGACGGCGTTTCGCAGCGTCCAGAAACGCACGGGCCTCGGCGCAGACGCGTTGTCGCGGCCCTCCCCCGGGGAAGGAAGCGATGCGGCGAGCTCCTCGACGCCCAGATA
>ERZ808240.1624-NODE-1624-length-27177-cov-16.251420_pt1 | contig 27177 bp, 26 predicted proteins | sample MGYA00521084_ERZ808240 | MGnify/ENA primary metagenome ERZ808240 (study PRJEB31516, sample SAMN03275571) | gut metagenome | biome: mammalia-associated habitat; material: feces | host: Papio cynocephalus | place: Kenya | collected 2012-08-06 ... | reverse complement strand
AAAAATTTTTAATCCCAATCTCAGCTTGAATTTTGGGTTTTTCGACAGACTGAATCGGCTCCGAAAATTCGGAGCCGATTTTGCTTTGGCACAAATTATTTAGCCTTGACCTCGTCGGTTTTATATATAAACTTAACGCTGCCGTCCGCGCCGTCTGCAATTCCTGCGAAGGACTTATAATTCTTTGAAACCTCAACCGTTGCCTTTACTCTGTCTACAAGGTTTTGCAAATCATCGCCCGCAAGGCCTGTCAGCTTGCTTATGCCCTTATCGTTAAGCTCTTTAATACCGTCTGCAAGCTGCTTTGAACCGTCAGACAGCTGTTCAACGCCCGGAACCAACTGCGAAGCGCCGTTTTTAAGCTCGGATGTGCCGTCTTTTAACTGCTTAGCGCCTGCGTTTACCTTTGCGCTGCCGTCCGCTGCGTCTTTAACGCCTGCGGTGTAGGCAAGCACGCCCTGATAGAATGTGTTGTAGCTGTCAAGGCTTGCAAGTGCTTTTTCAACATTCGGTGCAATAAGAGTTTGCTTTACCGCAGCACAAAGAGCATTGATTTTGACCGTAGCATTTTTATCACCGGCAGCCTCTACAACCTTATTTGCATCTTTTGCGGTTGCCGCTGCTTGCTCAATGTTTTCGTTGGGTTGATTTTTGTTAATACCTGCGTAGTAAACGCAAAGCTTTGAAACCAGTCCTGCCTGTTCGATTGTATAGCCCTGTTTGATAAGACTCTCTAATACTAGTTTATCCGGTTGTATTTTATCATTTGCACCAACTTGTTGTGCGATAACTGCATTTTTAAGAATCGGTGTTATTTCCGCAACTGCCTGTTCAAAAGTCTCGCCGGCATTAAGTTTATCTGCAAGCATTACCTCAACAGCGCCGTAATAGTTTTCTGACACACCGTTCTTTTTAAGAAGTCCCTCTATTACCGCCTTCGGATTTTCTACAAGTCCGTTAAGTACGGTTTTGTAATTTTCAACAGTAAGATCAACATCAATGTTTTTTTCCGAAAACTGAGAAGATACCGTTGCAAGCAGGGTATCGAATACCTGTTTAGCGCCTGCGGTTAAATCACCGTTTTTGGAAACCAAGGTATTAAGACCTGCGTTAAGCGCCGCCGTTCCGCTTGAAAGCTCATCGCTTCCCGCCGCCAATTTATCAATTCCGGCTACAAGCTCTTTAGATTTTGAAAGCAGAGTCGTAAGACCGCCGTACAGCTCGGAAGAGCCGTTTATAAGCTTTGTCATACCGCTTGTAAGCTCGTTTAACTGCGCCTGCAAATCGTCGGCGGAGTTAAGCTTTGAGGTATCAATTTCATTAAACAGGCTGTTTGCCGCAAGGGTAAGCGTTGTTGTAAGCGCAAAGTTTTTAACGTCTGCGGTTATTTCAACATAATCGGGAATTTCAAGCTTATCCTTACTTAAATTAAGGTTCTGCTGAAGACCCGGAAGCGCAAAGCCTGCTACTATTGTATGATCGCCGTCGTTTATTATTTTGCCGTTTGTAACGCTTACGTTTGAGAATACGTCGTTATCAAGCATAAGTCCCGTAAGCATTGCAAAGGGAACATAAATTTTTTCGGTTTTGCCGCCTATATTCACTTCGCTGTACTGCTTGTTGGTGTAGTCGAAACGGATAGTGGCTTTTCCGCTTTTACCCGCAATTTCTTCGGCAGAAACGGCTTTGCCGTCTAATTTATAGCTCACCTTTAAATCAACCGGCAATTCCTTGCTTATTGTACCCTGATAGTAAATGTCCGCGCCGTCCGCGTTCCAAACGCGCATATTGTCGCTGTCCATTACATAGGATTCGTCGCCCTTAACGTTTTTAATGTCGCCCAACTCGGTTTTATCTTTGAGCGATTTTTCGTTAAGGCTGTTTTTTATCCAGTCGCTTACAATTATCTTTTTAACCGAACCGTCGGCGTTTGCAAGCACATAAACGGTCTCGTTTTTAGCGGTGCTTTCGGTTTTGCTTTCGCTTTCGGAAGAAACCGAGGTTGCCGTGCTTTTTGTGCCGTCGGTCTTTTTTGCGGCGCCTATTGTGGCGGCGGTAACGCCCGTGCCCGCAATTACGCCTGCGGCTGCTACCGCGACAATTTTAAGCAGTTCCTTTTTAGCGGTTTTCATTTGAAGTTACCTCCTTAGGCTTAAAGCCTATACTTGTTTTGCAAATTATCTTATCAAACAGCATAAACATTGCAGGCAGTATAAATATTACCGCAAGCATACTGATTATTGCGCCCCTTGCCATAAGGTTGCATATGGAGCTTATAATATCAACATCGGAATAAAGGCCGACGCCGAAGGTTGCGGCAAAGAAGCCGAGGGCGCTTACCACAATGGAAGGAATAGAGGTTTTAAGCGCAATGCTGACTGAATTTTTCTTGTCTTTGCCCAAAGAGCGCTCCCTCTTATAACGCGTAGTCATAAGAATTGCATAGTCAACCGTTGAACCTAACTGTATCGTGCTTATGCAAATAGGCGCTATAAACGGCATTGAAGTGCCGAGCAGGTGGCAGAAGCCGAGGTTTATAAATATTGCAAGCTCTATTACCGAAACTAATATGATAGGCAGCGTAGCGCTCTTTAAAACAAGAAGTATTATAACGAATATCGCCGCGATTGAAATTGTATCAACAACCTTAAAGTCGTGGTCGGTAATATCGATCATATCCTTAGTGCAGGGCGCCTCGCCTATAAGCATACCGTTTTTATCGTATTTTTTAAGTATATCGTTAAGCTTGGTTATCTGCTCGTTTACTTCGTCGGACGCGGTTGCGTACTCTGAGTTTATAACCATAAGCTTCCAGTTATCGCTTTCAAGAACCGATTTGGCCTCGTCCGGTATTACCTCTTCGGGTATTCTGCTGCCCACTACCGATTCAAGCCCCAAAACAAACTTAACGCCGTCTACCTTTTCCATTTCGCCGCTCATCTCGCGCACGGTCTTGCCGTCCGTATCCGCAGAGACAAGCACCATATGCGTTGAGCCTACGTTAAACTCTTTTTCAAGCTTTGTGTTTGCCACCGTACACTCCATATCGCTCGGCAGCGTTTCGGTCATATTGTAATAAACCTCGCTGTTGGCTTTGGTGTAGCACCAGAAGGCAGGACCTACAAGCACTAAGAACACTATAAGGAATATCCACGAGCGCTTGACCACAAAGTCCGTAAGTCTGTTCATAGGCGGAATAAGCGCTTTGTGCTTTGTTTTTTCAAGCAGCTTATCGCAAACAAGTATTAAAGATGGTAAAACCGTAACGCAGGAAATAAGCCCGAACAAAACACCCTTTGCCATTACTATACCGAGGTCGCGGCCTAATGTGTAGCTCATAAAGCAAAGCGCTATAAAGCCTGCAACCGTTGTAATCGAGCTGCCCACAACCGAGCTTATTGTAGCCTTTATGGCGTGAGCCATTGCCCTTTGCTTATCGCCGAAGTAACGTTCCTTTTGCTCCTCGTAGCTGTGCCAGAGGAATATTGAATAGTCCATTGTAACGGCAAGCTGCAAAACTGCGGCAAGCGCCTTTGTTACATATGAAATTTCGCCCATAAAGTAGTTAGAGCCGAGGTTAACCACAATCGCCATACCGATATTTGCAAGGAACAGGAACGGTATGATCCAGTTGTCCATAAATATCATCATTGTAACCGTGCAAAGCAGAACCGCAATGCCTACATATATCGGCTCTTCGCGCTCGCAAAGGTCCTTAAGATCGGTTACAACCGCCGACATACCGGTTACGTAGCAGTTTTTATCGGCAATTTTCCTTACTTCTTTAATGGCGTCCATTGTTTCGTCCGCCGAGGTAGAGGTTTTAAAGAAAACCGCGATTATTGTTGAGTCGCCCGAATTAAAGGCGTTATATATGTCGTCAGGCAGCATTTCCTTCGGTACTGATAAATCCATAACGCTGTCGTACCAAATTGCGCTGTCAACATTATCCACCTTTTCAATTTTTTCGCGCAGTGCCGAAACCTGCTTATCCTCCATACCGTCCACGATTATAAAGGAAAACGCGCCCTTGCCGAAATCGTCAAGCAGTATGTTCTGCCCCTTCATAGTTTCAATATCGTCGGGCAGGTAAGTAAGCATATCGTAGTTGATACGCGTTTTAAGTATTCCGAAAACCGACGGAACCATTAAAGCCACCGCGATTATCAGAATAAGCACGCGGTGTTTTACCACGCCTTTTCCGAATTTAATCATATTCACACCCGTTTCTTTTATCTGTTTTTGAGTATACGCACGGTATAAAACGCATTAAATAAATTTTGCAGACCGTCTATTGCCAGCGAAATTCCCACAAACGTCATAAGCGCGCCGCTGCCGCTGAACGGATCTACTATAAGCAGAAGACCGAGCGCAATGCATAAAAGCGAGCCTAAAAGTATAAGCCACCAGTTTGAAAGGCCGAACTTGTTTGCGTCAACCGCGGTTTGGAGCTTAAACACGCCGTCCACCAAAACAAACACGCCTATTATAACCGGCATAAAGGTTACCACCCTTGCGGAACGCAAAAGCAATATAAGCCCGAAAATAAGCGTGAATACCCCAAGCGCCAAATCAAATTGAAAGGCAAGGTTGTAAAGGTCGTGCGAAAAATAACCGAGTATTTTTGAAATACCGTACACAAGCGAAACCGCGCCTATTACCCTGCAAAAAATAACAGCCGAGGCATAAGGACGCGCTATAATATACACACCTGCGGCAATAAGCAGCAGCGAGCATATTATATAGCACCATTTTGCCTGTTTGATCGTTTTCATTCTTTTTCCCTCCCTGTGTTTCTTCATTCACCGTAATACATTATATAGCTTTGCCGTTTTATTTCTATCAACAAAAAAAGGCTTATGCGCAAAATTTACGCATAAGCCCTAATATGTTCGAAATTCAGACAAATCAGCCTGTTTGTACGGTTTTTTGTGAATTTAAAAAAGTGCTTTTTATGTTTCCGTCCAACAATACGCCGAGGCGCTCTATATCCTCGCTTGTATTGCCCTTCATACCGCCGTTTATCCATTCAAGCACCATTCCCACAAGCGCGTGGGTATAAAAGCGCGCCATAAGCTCAAGATCGGCGTTATCGACATTAAGCCCCGCCGTTTCTTTTTTAATAAACGAAAGAATGTTGTTGTAAGAAACGCGGTTAAGGTAGTTTTCCACCTGCTCGCGGCTGATCGATTTATAAAGGTGGTATATACCGAGCTTGTTATCCCTTGCAAAGGCGACTGCCTTTAAAAACGCGTCCTGCCATGAGGCATAATCGGTTTCGGTGCCGAGTATTTTTTGTGTTTCAAGCTGAAACAGCTCGTCTACAAGCGCATATATATCCTCAAAATAATAATAAAACGTATTTCTGTTCACGCCGCAGCGGGTTACAATATCCTTTACGGTGATCTTATCAAAGGGGCGCTCCCCTATAAGCTCCGTAAATGCGTCTATTATTGCCTTTTTGGTAAACTGAGCCATAACACACCTCTTTTTAAAAGATTATACCTCTTTTTTCCTTAAAAATCAAGCAAAAAGCTTTATATTATACCGTAAACCTCAAACGCGCCGCTTTTAAAGTAAAGCGAGGGCGTTACAAGCAGCGAATATCCCCTGCCGTTTTCGCTTGTCCACTCTACGGGGCTGCGCCTCGGAAGCCCTGCGGCAGCCAAAAGCATCATAATCGCTCCGCCGTGCATTATAACCGCGGCGCTTTTATATCCGCCGTTTACCATATCAACAACTATTCTGTTAAACCCTATGCATACGCGCTTTATAAAATCGGAATTTTCTTCGCCGCCCGGAGGCGCCGTAAGCTTGCCGGAAGTCCATGGCAAAAAATCGGGGTCGCTTTCAAGCTCCGCCGCGGTTTTGCCCTCAAAGCTGCCGAAATCGTACTCCTTTAATTCTTCAACCGGAATTATCTGCTTTTCGGGGTACAGCACCGCTCCCGTTTGCTTTGCCCTTAACATAGGGCTTGAATAAAGGCGCTCTATTTCGGGGTACTCTATATCGTCCTTTAAAAGGCGAAGCTCGTTTAATCCTTCGGGCGCTAAGGGCAGATCCGTACGGCAGCCTATGTATTCGCCCCTATAATTCGCGTCGGTCGCGCCGTGGCGTATTAAATGTATTTTAATAGTGTTCATTAAAAAATCTCCAAAAGCTCTGTTATTATACTGTTAGAAACTATCATACCGCGGTCGGTAAGCGCCAGTGCATTATCGGTTATTTTTAAAAGCCCCGCCCTCTCAAGCGGCAGGGCGGCTTTTATAAGCCCTTTCGGCACTTCCATCTTAAAACGCGTTTTATAAGCCTTAAACAAAAGCCCTTCCTTAAGCCTCAGTCTCAGCATTATATATTCTTCCCTGTCGCCGCCCGTACAGTCGTATACAGGCTCGTTTCCGTTTATAAACGCTTTAAGGTCGCGCGGATAGTAAAAACGCCTGCCGTTTAAAAAGGAATGGGCGGCAGGGCCTATTCCCAAATATTCCTCGCAGTTCCAGTATTTAAGATTATGGCGGCTTTCGTAATTTTCAAGGCAGAAATTTGAAATTTCGTAATGGCGGTATCCCCTTTTTTCAAGATAATCGCACATAAACAAATACTGCTCTGCCGCGCCGTCGCCGTCAGGCAGGTCAAGCGTACCGCGGCGTTTATAAAACGCGGTGTTTTCCTCTACCTTTAAAATATATACCGAAATATGCGGCGCGCAAAAGCCGCTTAAAAACTCAAGGTCGCTTTCAAGGCTTTTAATATCGGAGCCGGGCAGGGCTATCATTAAATCGAGCGATATATTATTAAACCCGCAGGACCGCGCAAGCCTTACGGCGGCGGCGGTATCCTCCGCCGTGTGGGTTCTGCCGAGCGTTTTTAACATTTCGTTATTTCCGCTTTGCGCCCCTACCGACAGCCTGTTAACGCCTGCCCTTTTTGCAGCGGAAAGTATTTCCTTAATATTACCGTCGGGATTAAGCTCAAGCGTTATTTCGGCATCACCCGATACGCTGAACGAAGCCCTTACGGCGCTCATAACGGCAATCAGCCTATCCCCCAAAAGCGAGGGCGTGCCGCCGCCGATATAAACAGTATTAACGGGGCGGTGTATTTCGCCGCCCCGTGTTTTTATAACGGTAATCAGCCGTTTTGTATATTCATCTAAAAGCCTATCGCTTACAAATGAGGAATAAAAATCGCAGTAAGCGCATTTTCTTTTGCAAAACGGCACGTGAAGATAAAGCCCTATCGGCGCTTTATCAGTCAAGTATTTCACCAATGCAGCTGCCGGGTACGCCCGCGGCATTCGCTTCGTCGGTATCTATATGCATAGCAAGCTTATAGCTGCTGCTTACCCTTGCAACAACGTCCCCGAAAATAAGCGCGCGGCCCTCGGTGGGAATCTTAACGCTTACGATCTGCTTATCCTTAATACCGTATTTCTCAGCGTCTTCGGGAGTCATATGTATATGGCGCTTTGCGGCTATAACGCCCTCGGTAAGCTCAATTTCACCCGCAGGACCAACAAGCTTACATACGCCGCTGCCCTTAATATCGCCCGACTCTCTTACAGGGGCGGTAACGCCTATTGTGCGCGCGTCCGTAAGGGAAAGCTCAACCTGATTTGCAGAGCGCGTGGGACCTAAAATAGACGCCTTAAGCTGAGACTTGGGACCTACAACGGTAACCTTTTCTTCGCATGCATACTGACCGGGCTGTGAAAGGTCCTTTTTAGGGGTAAGCTTATGACCTTTACCGAAAAGTATTTCAAGAGCCTCGTCCGTAACGTGAACGTGGCGTGCGGATATTTCAACCAAAACTTCTTTTGCCATAATAAAAAACTCCTTTTTTATTCCTTTTTTATAATTTTACCATATTTTAAAAAGTTTGCAAGTAGCAAAAGTAAATTTTAATTTTTAAAAGCCGATTTTACCCTTTTCAGCGAAAAAACGCATATCTTAAGACAAACCGAGGTTTTAATAAGCGCGGTTAAAAAATAAAGACAAAAAACTATGCCGTCCATTCTTGTAAAAAGCGGCCCTACCGTTACGGTGCTTACAGCAGAATAAAGCGGAAACTCGCACCGCGCCGCAAGCGACGTGCCGAAAAGCAGAATACTGTCAAAAAAGCAAAGCGTAAGCAGCAAAATGCCGATTACGCCGCCCGAAAATGCGGATCTTTTTCTTTTATGCGGCAAAAAATATTCGCCCAAAACGGGCAGCAGAAAAAACGGAAGCGATACGTTTAAAGCCATAGGCGCGCCGTCACGCAAAAACTCCTTTACATCGGGCAGGCGGTTTATTTGCACTGTATGCTGGTTCAGAAAATGGTGGTAATGAGCGACAGCGCATCATATAACGTCCCCACGGACAGTCTTTTCTTCAGTGAGGAAAACAATAAAAATATAAATGCAAAAGTTGCAAAAAAATTCTTGTTGGATATTTCGCCACTCGTTTTTATAGCAAATCACTTTTTCCTAAATTACATTTACTACACAGTGTTTGAAGATTGTCGATTGTGGTTTCACCGCCTTTTGACCAAGGAATAATATGATCAATATGTAGTGTCACAGATGGATCTGATGCTGGGGATGCACCACAGACTCGGCACTTGAAATTGTCCCTCTGCATCACAATAAAGCGCATTCTTAAATTGATATCTCGTTTGGTTTTATGTATAGATTTGCAGTCCAATTTAACTTCATATTCTTTTTCTTGTCCATTTACATAGTTAATAAATGACTGTAAGGCATTTGACCATCGACCGAATTTTCTTATATATGATCCACTCGATATGCAGGAAATAAGTGTATTATTCATGTCTCTGCGGGTTGGTTGTTTACCTATTTTTATCCATACATTTTCCATATTTTCGAACAATTCAGTTTCTGAAAAGGCTTTATTTCTATAATTGAGCTTTGCCAATAATAAAGCTTTATTCCAAGTGCCAAATCTTCGGCTGACCGCCGAACTACTGTATGTACCATTTTCGTCATATTCTTTCATAGATAAAGAATTGGTATTTAATTTATGGGCAGTTGCTTTTAAATCGACAATCAAATCATCATCACTTATGTTTTTGTGATAATCCGTATATTCAAATTGCATACTGGCACACTCCTTATTCCAATTTGATTTAGTATATCATAAAACTGTAAAATTATCAATCTTATAAAGAAACAGAGCTTAACAAAACTGTAAATTTACAATAGATGTGTTACAGTTGGAAATCGCCTGCCGATTATTTGTATTCTTTTTTATCCTTAGACGAAGTTTTCTAATTTTTGTAACACATCATTAACAAACCTACACAAAAGTAAATTTTAATTTTTAAAAGCCGATTTTACCCTTTTCAGCGAAAAAACGCATATCTTAAGACAAACCGAGGTTTTAATAAGCGCGGTTAAAAAATAAAGACAAAAAACTATGCCGTCCATTCTTGTAAAAAGCGGCCCTACCGTTACGGTGCTTACAGCAGAATAAAGCGGAAACTCGCACCGCGCCGCAAGCGACGTGCCGAAAAGCAGAATACTGTCAAAAAAGCAAAGCGTAAGCAGCAAAATGCCGATTACGCCGCCCGAAAATGCGGATCTTTTTCTTTTATGCGGCAAAAAATATTCGCCCAAAACGGGCAGCAGAAAAAACGGAAGCGATACGTTTAAAGCCATAGGCGCGCCGTCACGCAAAAACTCCTTTATATCGGGCAGGCGGTTTATTATAAGCCACTCGGTATTAAAATCCTTAAAGGATAAAAAGAAGAAGAGTATTATCCCAACCGCCGCAATAGGAAACGCCAAAACCGAAAGCTTTAACAAAACCTCTCGGCTTTTAAGCGCCAAATACGCGCAAACAATTATAAATATTGCGGCAACAAAAAAGCGCGGGGTGCTCGGCAAAAGTATTTTTGCGGCAAAAAGCAAAAATTCCTTAAACGCCGCGCCCGACAGATAAAGCGCATAAACCGCCGCCGCAAGGTAAAGAAACGCCGCCGCCGCTTTAAAACGGCAGGCGAATTTTAAAAGCAGAAAGCCAGCCGCCAAAGCCAAAAAGCCGAGCGCCGCCGCCGCAATAAACGCCAAGACCGAATACCCGCCCGAATTATTATACGGCAGACCGATAACCGATTCGCCCAGTATAAAAAGCGCCGTAAGACACACAAAATGCCTGCCGAAGCGAGCTTCTTCCATTGTTCATAACTCCTTTAGCTGTAACACTCAACCGAAAAATCGGCGTTTTTATAAAAGCTTAAATAATCCTTGCCGTAATTATCCTCAAATTCGCGGGATTTAAGCCTTAGGCTGTCGCAAAAGCCGAACACGTCCGCTCCCGTTTCGGCTTTAAGCCTGCTTTCAAGCCCCGCCAGCTCCTTTTCAAGCCTGTTTTTTGCGGTTTTGCTTACCGTATCTCCCGCTATTTTAAGCTTTAATATTATTTTTTTGCTTTCGGTATCGTTATATGCGTAATCGACCCTGCGGCTTTCAACCGTATATTCCTCAGCCCCGAAGCGCAGGGTTCCGCGGCGGAAATTGCCCGTCATAAGCGCGTAAAGCCCCGAAGAGCCGTTATCAAGCCTTGCCGCAAGCCTATCGCGGTAAAAAACCGAAAGCCCGTCTATTTCCATACTGTCCTCTCCGCAGGAAAAATGCGGCAGTGTAAAAACGCTTTTGCCGCCCTCGCGCCGCGCCTCCACCTCGAAATAGCGGCTGTTATAGGCAATTCCCGTGCGCTCGCTTTGCTGCTCTATCATACCCATAATATCATACCCCACCGCAACCGACGCCTCCGGTCCGCGCGATAAGAGCATATTCGGGTCCTTTACCGAAACCATATAGGCGGACATTGTAATACGGTTTTCCTTAAAACAGTAATCGCATATTTTATCAAGCCAGCCTGCCGTCATATCCTCGCCGAGCGCTATAACCGCGCAATGGTTTAAAAGTATCGGTCTTGAAAGGCAGGCGCCTATTTTGTCAAGCGCTTCCGATATTGTAGCGCCCGTTCCCGCAATAACGCGCGCTTCGGGGGAAATTTCGGGGTCTTCGGAATTAACTATTACCGTTTCGGCAAAAACGTTTATTAAGGCGCCGTCGCTTGAAAAGCCCAGCGCCGCCACCGTAAACCGCCTGTCGCTCCCGCTGTTTTCGCCCTTACAGCCGCAAAGCGAAAAACAGAATATAACCGCAAAAGCAATAGAAGCAAGCCTTTTCATTCGTTTTTAATTTCCTCCATACGCACTTTATTTTTGTTAAAAAGCGGTCTTTTTTTCATTCTTCGCCAGGGCGCGCGCCACAGCGTGTCCTTAAGGCCCTGATAATCCGCGTGCGAAAGCGACACGGTCGAGCTTATCCCGAAGGAGCTTAGCGACAGTATTTTTATAACCATTACGGTAATCCCTGCAATATAACCGTACAGCCCGAAAAACGCCGCCGCCAAAACAAGGATAAGCCGCATATAAAACACCGCTCCCTTAAGCCGCGGCACAATAAGCCCCGCTATACCCGAAAGCGCCGCAACAATAAGCATAGGCGCGCTTATAATTCTTGCCTCTACCGCCGCCTGACCTACCACAAGCCCGCCTACAATGCTTAGTGCATGGCCGAGGCTTTGCGCCATTCTTACTCCCGTTTCCTTTAAAATTTCAAAAATAAAAATAAGCAGTATACATTCCGCAACCGCGGGAAACGGCACGCCGCCGCGAAGCTGCGTTACCGAAAGCGCAAGCGACGTAGGCAAAAGTTCTTTATGAAAAACCGTTGCCGCAATAAAAACAGAGGGTATGCTTATGCTTAAAAAAAAGCATATATACCGAAGCGCTCTGCCTATAAGCGATACTTTAAAGTTTAAATAATAATCCTCGTCCGACTGAAAGTTTTCGGAAAAAAGGTAAGGCACCGTAAGCACCATGGGCGTTCCGTCCACAAGCAGCGCCACCCTGCCCTCAAGCAAGCGCGCCGCAACAACGTCGGGCCGCTCGGTAGTGCCTGCGGTTTTAAATACCGAACCCTTGTTATCGCGTATTTGCTCGGTAATATAATTTGTATCAAGTATGCCGTCTATGTCTATTTTTGAAATTCTTTTTTTAAGCTCAAAAAGCGTTTTTTTATCAACCAGCGAATCAAGATAGCAAAAAAACACAAGCGTTTCGCTGCGCCTGCCCACCCTTATCATTTCGGTGGAAAAATCGGGCGTTAAAAGCTTTCTTCTTATAAGCGCCAAATTCAAAAGCGCCGCCTCGTTAAAGCCCTCGCGCGGGCCCTCAAGTATTCTTTCGTTTTCGGGCTCGCTTATTCCCCTTGTTTTCCAGCCCTTGGTATTTACGGTTATTGCCTGCGCGCTTCCGTCTATAAGCAAAAGCGTATCACCGTAAAGCACGGCTCTTAACATATCCGCCGTGTTATCGGTAATTTTATTTTCGCTTGCAAAAAGCACCTGCTCGCAAATATAGCCTGCAAGCGAGTCCTCGCGCCGTTCGCTTTCAACAAGCAAAAGCGGCCGCACGACCGATTCGTTTACAAGCTCGGAATTAACCATACCGTCCATATAAAAAAGGGCGCAGTCATAGCTGTATATGCCGCGCACCCTTATCTGCTTTATTCTTAAAACGGCGTCCTTTTTAAATATTTCCTTAAAAAAAGCCATATCGCTTTCAAGACGGCCCGTAAGCTTTATATTTTCATAATCGGAAGTAAGTCCGGACATAACATCACCTTTTAGAATTATGCCCTGTACCATTCAAAAAAATTCATTATAATTTTCACCTCGAAGCGCGTTATACTCCTCCGCTATCGTATGCCAGGTGTTAAGCCCCACAAGCCCGCTTTGCGGCAGCCCGAAAAGGCGCTGAAAGGTATACACCGCGTCTCTTGTCTGCGTTCCGTAATAACCCGTTACGGGTATTTCGGGTATTTCGGGATAAACGCTGCCTATATACGATAAATAGGTTTGAAGATCGCGCACGCTCTCTCCCCTCATACCCTCGCTTAAAACAAAACCGGGGTAAATTTTAGCGGTTGTTCCCTCGTACCCTGCAGGCAGAGACTCCACCGCCAGACGGTACTCGCGGTTTAAAATATTCCAAAGCGCGGTGTCTGCCACGCCCGTAACGGGCAGGCCGTAATATTCCTGAAACTGCTCGACCGCCCTGACCGTCGGCTCGTCAAATATGCCTGTTACGGGTATCATATCAAGTTCGGGATTGGTATAGGCTATTACGTCAAGATAATATTGCAGCGCCCTTACGTAAAGCCCCTGCATACCCGCCGAAAGCTCAAGCGAATACGGCAGGCTTGCCTCTTCCTCGGTAACCCCCTCGGCGGTAAGCTCCGCAAGACGTTTTACACCGCTGTAATAGCGCTTTATTCTGTACCATGTAGCCTTATCCACAATGCCGCTTTCTGGTAGCTCGAATATTCTTTGAAACGCCCTTACCGCATTTTCGGTATCAACCCCGAAAAGACCGTTTTCAAGCCTTATTTTCGGTATTGCGGGGTAGTTTTCGGATATGCGGTTAAGCTCGGTTTGAATTATTTTTACGCTGTTTGAGTCGTCTCCCGGTCTAAGGGGCGTACCGGGATACGATTCGCCCACGCTTGCAACGGGCGTATCGGTAAGTATTCCTATATCCTCGCCGTAATACCGCTGCAAAATTTCATACGGGGTAAGCCCCTGCTCGGCAAGCGCCACCGTACCCCACTGGGAAAGCCCGTCGCACCGCGAGGTAGTGCCGTTGCAAAACGATGTGAATAACGGCTGTATACTGCCGCTTCTTACAACATATTCGTCAAATATATCGTTTACAATATCGTTTATGTTGGCAAAGATCTCGCGCCCCGGCACAAACGCCTGATCGTAGCTTGTGGTATTTGTAATATCAAAATCATATCCGCGCGAAGGGTACCACTCGGTATAAATGCGGTTAAGCGCAAAGGTTATAATGGCATAAATGTTAGCCCTCAGCGCGTTTTCGGGCCATGTGGGGTATATCTCGCTTGAAGCCACGTTTTTAATATAATCCACAAACGGCACGGTAACGTTTTGGGCATTTGAAGAGGGCGCGCCCAAATGCACCCTTATGCTTTCGGGGATAACCGGCTGTATTATGGCTGGCATACTCTTCCCCCCTTAAAGCTCGTAAGACGAAAATTCGTTAAAGATTATGGGCGCCGTTCTGCCGCCCGCAACCTTTATCGGCGTAAGATCCGAGCGCTGCAAAGAGGTAACCCCCCTGAAAACGGGTATATTAAGGTGTATGTTATCAAGAAAGCCGTCTGCCTGCACCGCTATATTGTAAAGAGCGTAAGGCAGCGCCGCCGTGCCCGATTGCTGTGAAAGACTGCGCGGCGGAGCGGCAAGCTCAAAGGTTTTGGTCTTTCCGCTTTCATCTGTTATATCGCTGTCCGTTATTTCCATATTTTCGGGCGAGCCCGTAAACACCGTTACCTTAGCCCCCTTTACGGGGTATATATTATCGGTATAGGTAACCATAGCGATAATCCTTCCGTTTTCATCGGACGCGTCTTCTTTAATATCGGGCTTTCCCTCTTCGTAATATCCCCGCTGCACGCTGCTTGCCGCCGCTCTTTTCCTTATATTAAGCATTTCGTTTTTATACTTTTCAATAATCGATTTATCCATTTTACCGCCTCCCATAAAATATTTTATGCCATAGGGCGCTTTGAAGTTAAAAAAAGGTTGCAAAGGCTCTTTTTATGGTATATAATTTTTAAAAAAGGAGAGTGATTTTTACGGTTACGTTAAAAAACGATAAGCTTACTGTTGAAATTAACACAAAGGGCGCCGAGCTAAACAGCATTAAGGTGAACGGCGAAAACAGGCTTTGGAGCGGCGATCCCGAATACTGGACGGGCAAGGCCCCCGTTCTGTTTCCGATATGCGGCGGTCTGCCGGACGATAAATTCACCTACAACGGCGCAGAATACATACTTAACAAGCACGGCTTTGCAAAATTAAAGGAATTTACGGTAGAGCATAAAAACGACCTTACGGCTACATTCTTGCTTAAAAGCGATGATGAAACTCTTAAAAGCTATCCCTGGAGCTTTGAGCTGCGCATAACCTACGCACTTCGCGGCGCGGCTGTTAAGATTACTTACGACGTTAAAAACACTTCTGCCGACGCTATGTATATGTCTATCGGCTCGCACGAGGCTTATGCCTGCCCTGAGGGTATTGAAGACTACGACATTATATTTGAAAAGAAAGAAAACCTTAATTCCTGCGATCTTGACGGCAACCTTATAGCGCACAGCACAACTCCCGTTTTAAAGGAAAGCGATACCCTGCCCCTTTATTATAAATACTTTGCGGTTGACGCGCTTGTGTTCAAGGATCTGAAATCGCGTTCGGCAACACTCAGAAACCGCAAAACCGGAAAGGCGCTTACCGTAAGCTTTGAGGGCTGCGATTATCTTCTTTTATGGACAAAGCCGGGCGCCGGATATATATGTATAGAACCGTGGACGGGAATACCGCCTATGGTGGGAAGCGGCTATGATATAACCGAAAAGGAAGGTATAACCGCCGTTGAACCCGATAAATCAAGCACCGTATCTCACACAATTTATTTTTAAAAACACAGCTGTCGGCAGGAAAATTTCCTACCGGCAGTTATTTTGAACCTTGGTATATCGATAAATACATTACCGATATGCAAAACATATGATTGCAATAATAATCGAAAGATGATATAATAAATCAAACTATGTAGAATAGGGAAGGTTTGCAATGAACAAAGTATCAATCATCGGAACCGGAAGCGTCGGTTCCACCATCGCTTACACGCTTACAGTAATGGGGCTTGCCTCGGAAATCGTTATGATAGACATAAATAACGAAAAAGCCTTGGGCGAAGCGCTCGATATCCGCCAAGGCACCCCCTTTTGCGGCGCCTGCTCAATTTACGCGGGCGATTACCGCGACGCGGTTAATTCCGACATTGTAATAGTAACATCGGGTATTGCAAGAAAGCCCGGCCAGTCGCGCCTTGAGCTTGCACAAACCAACGTTAACATTACAAAACAGATAATCCCCGAAATTACCAAATACGCGCCGGACGCTACCTATATAATAGTAAGCAATCCGGTGGATATTCTCACCTATACGTTTTATAAAATGTCAGGTTTGCCCGAAAACCGCATAATCGGTTCGGGTACTATTCTTGATACCGCGCGTCTGCGTTCAAGACTTTCCGAATATTACAACATAAACCAAAGCAACGTTCACGCCTATGTTTTCGGCGAACACGGCGATTCTTCGTTTATTCCGTGGTCGGTTGCAAACATTTCAAATGTTCCGATAAAAGAGTGCAAAAAGCTTATAACCACTCCGGGCATTAACACGCCTGAGCTTGATTTCGGCGAAATTGAGCAGTATGTAAGAAAATCGGGCGCGCGCGTTATCGCAAGAAAGGGCGCTACCTTCTATGCCGTTTCGGTATCTGTATGTCACATATGCAAGTGCCTGCTCGGCGGTATCGACACCACAATGACCGTTTCCACAATGATGCACGGCGAATACGGAATTGAAAACGTAGCCTTAAGCACCCTTAATATGGTAGGTCACGAGGGCGTAAGGGGCAAGGTTAACGTTCCTATGACGGACGAAGAGGTAATGCTGTTACGCAAGAGCGCCGATACATTAAAGGACGTTATAAGCAATCTTGAAATATAAGGGGTAATACAGAAATGGAATACCGTATAGAACACGATTCAATGGGCGAAATGAAGGTCCCTGCCGACAGACTTTGGGCGGCGCAGACCGAAAGAAGCCATGAAAACTTTGAAATCGGCGTAGGCATTGAAACCATGCCGCGCGAGATAACCCACGCCTTCGGCATACTTAAAAAGGCGGCGGCGCTTGCAAACGCAGAGCTGAAGCCCGAAAAAATGACAGCGCAGAAGGTAAAGGCTATTTCCGCCGCGTGCGACGAAGTAATATCGGGCAGCCTTAACGACCATTTCCCGCTTGTTGTATGGCAGACGGGCTCCGGCACGCAGTCCAATATGAACGCAAACGAGGTTATTGCCAACCGCGCTAACCAAATTGCGGGCGAAAAGCTTTGCCACCCGAACGACGATATAAATATGAGCCAATCCTCTAACGACACCTTCCCTACCGCTATGCACATTTCGGCGGTTATAGCTATTGAGGATAAGCTTTTGCCTGCAATTGAGCTTTTAATTGGCACCTTTAAAAAATTAGAGGCTGAAAACGAGGGCATTGTAAAATCGGGCAGAACCCATTTGCAGGACGCAACTCCCATTAAGTTCAGCCAGGAAATTTCAGGCTGGAGGGCAAGCCTTGAACGCGACGCAGAGCTTTTAAAAATGGCTGTAAAGCCGCTTTATGAGTTGGCTCTCGGCGGCACAGCCGTCGGCACGGGGCTTAACGCACCGGTGGGCTTTTCGGAGCTTGTGGCCAAAAAGGTAGCCGAGCTTACGGGCAAGCCGTTTGTAACCGCCGCAAATAAATTCCACGCCCTTACTTCAAAGGACGAATTTGTTTTTGCGCACGGCGCTATTAAGGCTGCAGCCTGCGATATGATGAAGATAGCGAACGACGTTCGCTGGTTAGCGTCGGGTCCGCGCGACGGGCTCGGCGAAATTCACATTCCCGAAAACGAGCCGGGCTCTTCAATAATGCCGGGTAAGGTAAACCCCACCCAGTGCGAGGCGGTAACAATGGTTGCCGTTCAGGTAATGGGTAACGACGTAGCGGTAGGTATTGCGGCGTCGCAGGGCAATTTTGAGCTTAACGTATTTATGCCTGTTGCGGCTTATAATTTCTTACAGTCCGCCCGACTGCTCTCGGAGGCTATTGTTTCCTTTAACAACAAGTGCGCTGTGGGAATTACCGCAAATAAGGAAAAAATGTATCACAATCTGCACAATTCGCTTATGCTTGTTACCGCGCTTAACCCCTATATAGGCTATGAAAACGCGGCTAAAACCGCCAAAAAGGCGTTTAAGGATAATATTTCCTTAAAGCAGGCGTGCGTGGAATTGGGCTTTTTAACCGAAGAAAAATTTGACGAGGTATTCCACCCCGAGCAGATGGTTTAATTTTTCAGGGAGGAAAAATAATGATTAAGGTCAGTTATTTTCCCGGCTGCACGCTCCGCACAAAAGCCAAACAGCTTGACCTTTATGCCCGCAGATGCGCCGAAGTTTTGGGCGTTGAATTATGCGAGTTAGAGGACTGGCAGTGCTGCGGCGGCGTGTTTGTAAGCAATAACGACGAGATAGCCTCAAAGCTGTCCTCCGTTCGTGCGCTTATAGCCGCTAAAGAGGCGGAAAGACCGCTTGTTACGGTATGTTCCGCCTGCCATAATGTTATTAAACAAACTAATTATCAGATAACGAACGACGAAACGTTCAGAAACCGCGCTAACCTGTACCTTGCGCAGGATAAGGAAAAAAGAGAGCCTTATTCGGGCGAGACAAAGGTTATGCACTATTTTGAGCTTTTGCGCGACGTTGTAGGCTTTGATAAAATCAAGGAAAAGGTTGTAAACCCCTTAACGGGCAGAAAAATTGCCGCTTATTACGGCTGCCTGCTTTTGCGCCCCGGCAAGGTAATGGCGTTTGACGACCCCGAAAACCCCGCGATTATGGAGGAGTTTATAAGGGCGATAGGCGCAGAGCCGGTAATTTACCCTTACAGAAACGAGTGCTGCGGCGGCTATGTTGCGCTTGAGGATCCCGATAGTGCAAAGAAAAAAAGCAACGCCGTTACAAACAGCGCCGAAAGCCACGGCGCGGAGTTGGCGGTTACCGCCTGTCCGCTTTGCAAGTACAATTTGGTGCATAACGGCAGCAATATACCCGTTGTGTACTTTACCGAATTATTGGCCGAGGCGTTAGGCGTAAAGGAGGATACAAATGCCTGATAAAAAAGAGCTTTTAAAGGAGCAGGTTATAAGGGCAAGCGGCGTTAATCCGCTTAAATGTATGCGCTGCGGCAAATGCTCAGGCACCTGCCCTTCATACGATGAAATGGAATATCACCCCCACCAGTTTGTTTATATGGTGGAAACGGGCGATATTGAAACACTTATGAAATCGGAATCGGTTTACAAATGTCTTTCCTGCTTTGCCTGCGTTGAGCGCTGTCCGCGCGGTGTGGAGCCGGCAAAGATTATTGAGGCGGTGCGCCTTGAGGCAATACGCCGAAAGGGAAACAACCATATGACCGCGGGCGATATTCCCGAAAAAATAAACGACGATATTCCCCAGCAGGCGATAATGAGCGCCATGCGCAAATATTCTAAATAGGAAAGGAGAAAATAACGTATGCAAAGAATTGGAGTATTCGTATGTCACTGCGGCACCAACATTGCGGGCACCGTTGATGTTAAGGCTGTTGCAGAGGCTATTAAAAATGAACCCGGTGTTGTTTTCTCCACCGATTATCAGTATATGTGCTCGCAGGCAGGTCAGGAGATTATAAAGAAAGCCATAGCCGATTATAAGCTTACAGGCATTGTGGTTTGCTCCTGCTCGCCCCGTATGCACGAGGCTACCTTCCGCAAAACCGCGGCTGCCGCAGGGCTTAACCCCTATATGGTGGAAATTGCCAATATACGCGAGCAGTGCTCTTGGGTACATAAGGAAATGCCGATAGGCACCGAAAAGGCAATTATTCTTGCCAAAGCGGCGGTTGCAAAGGTAAACCTTAACGCGCCGCTCACTCCGGGCGAAAGCCCCGTTACAAAGCGCGCCTTGGTTATAGGCGGAGGTATTGCGGGTATTCAAACCGCGCTTGATATAGCCGACGCGGGTTTCCCCGTTGATATAGTTGAAACCAAGCCGACAATAGGCGGCAAAATGGCTCAGCTTGATAAGACCTTCCCGACGCTTGACTGCGCCGCCTGTATTTTAACGCCTAAAATGGTTGACGTGGCGCAGAACGATAAAATTCGCATTTTCTCATACTCCGAGGTAACCGAGGTAGGCGGCTTTGTGGGTAACTTTGAGGTTACTATCAAGCGCCGCGCGCGTTACGTTAAAGAGGATATATGCACGGGCTGCGGGCTCTGCACCGAAAAATGTCCGCAAAAGAAGGTTCCCAACGAGTTTAACCTCGGTATGGATAACCGCAGCGCCATTTACATTCCGTTTGCTCAGGCAGTGCCGAAGGTTGCCACTATTGACCCTAACCACTGTATGAAGCTTAAAACGGGCAAATGCGGCGTTTGCTCTAAGGTATGCTCCGCCGGCGCTATCGATTACGAGGCAAAGGACGAGTATGTTAAGGAAAAATACGGCGCAATAGTAGTTGCTACGGGCTTTAACCCCATTTCTATGGAGAAGTTCGACGAGTTTGCTTACTCTCAGTCAAAGGACGTTATAACCTCGCTTGAATTAGAGCGCCTTATGAACGCGGCAGGCCCTACGGGCGGCACGCTTCTGCGCCCGTCAGACCATGAGCATCCGCACACGATAGTTTTCGTTCAGTGTGTGGGTTCAAGGTGCGAGGCATGCGCTGAAAAGGGCAAGGAATATTGCTCTAAAATATGCTGTATGTATACCGCAAAGCACGCAATGCTTATAAGGGATAAATACCCAGATACCGAGGTTTATGTATTCTACATAGACGTGCGCACCCCCGGTAAAAACTTTGATGAGTTCTACCGCCGCGCGGTTGAGGAATACGGCGTTCACTACATAAAGGGTATGGTAGGCAAGGTTTCCCCTGAGGGCAATAAGCTCAAGGTTCAGGGCTCCGATTTAATTTACGGCAAACAGCTGCATATAGACGCCGATTTGGTGGTGCTTGCCGCCGCTATCGAGCCGGATAAATCCGCCCGTCCGCTTGCTACAATGCTTACTGCCAGTATGGATACAAACGACTTCTTTACCGAGGCGCACCCCAAGCTCCGTCCGGTTGAAAGCCCCACTGCGGGCGTGTTCCTTTCGGGCACCTGCCAGGGACCGAAGGATATACCCGAAACCGTTTCCCAAGCGGGAGCGGCTGCCTCTAAGGTTATAGGGCTTTTGTGCAAGGATAAGCTTACGGGTAACCCCTGCGTTGCGCACTCCGACGAAATGATGTGCAACGGCTGCTCAACCTGCGAAAAGGTTTGCCCCTACGGCGCTATTTCGTATGTTGATAAAGAATTCAGAATGCCCGACAGAACCACAAAGGTTCGCCGCGTAGCGGTTGTAAACGAGGCTGTGTGTCAGGGCTGCGGCGCTTGTACGGTTGCATGTATGTCCGGCGCTATGGACCTAAAGGGCTTTATGAATAAACAGATTATGGCGGAGGTAGACGCAATATGCAAGTAAACGAATATAAGCCGCTTATAGTGGCGTTTTGCTGCAACTGGTGCTCTTATGCCGGTGCCGACCTTGCGGGAAATAACAGACTTAATTACCCTGCCGACGTTAAAATAATCCGCGTGCCCTGCTCGTGCAGAGTAAACCCGATGTTTATTTTACGCGCGTTTCAGCGCGGGGCGGACGGCGTGATTCTTTGCGGCTGCCACCCCGGCGACTGCCACTACACATCGGGTAACTATTACACCCGCCGCCGTATGGCTCTGCTTTTCTCAATGCTTGACTTTTTAGGCATTGAAAAGGAGCGCACCCGCGTTGAGTGGGTTTCCGCGGCAGAGGGCGCAAAGTTCGCCGCCACAATGAACGATTTTGCAAAAACCGTTGCGGCGCTCGGTGAAAACAAGAGATTGGAGGATTTAAGATGCAAGAAATAAAACGCGAAGTTTTAGTAAATAAAGCCTCCGAATTACTTAAAAACGGCACGGTCGACCGTGTTTTCGGCTGGAAAAAGGGCGAGTTTGATTACGATATTACCCCCGCGCTTTTTACCTCTGCCGAAGATATTGAAAAAGAGTTTGTATGGGGCGATTTTTGCGGCGCTAACTTTTCAAAGTACCTTGTAAAGGAAACGGGAAAGAGTGAAAACAAGGTTCTTGTTTTCTTAAAGCCCTGCGATACATACAGCTTTAACCAGCTTTTAACCGAGCATCGCTTTGACCGCGAAAAGGTTTACGCCGTGGGCGTTCCGTGCGCGGGTATGCTTGATACGGGCAAAATTAAAAGCCATGCCGAGGGTATTGCAAAGGTGACCGATAACGGCGTTAAGGTAATAATAGAAACCTTGTTTGACGGTGAAATAACGCTTGACAGAAACGAGCTTTTGCCCGACCGTTGCTTAAATTGCAAATCCAAAAAGCACGTGGCTTACGACGAGCTTTTGGGCGAGGACGGTGTTGTTTTAGACTCTCACCGCTTTGACGAGGTTGAAAAACTTGAAAAAATGACGCCCGACGAGCGTTTTGCTTTCTGGCAGAACGAGCTTTCGCGCTGCATACGCTGCAACGCCTGCCGCGACGTTTGCCCCGCCTGCACCTGCGAAAAGTGCGTGTTTGATAATCCCAATTCGGGCGTCGAAAACAAGGCGGCTTCAAACGAGTTTGAGGAAAAAATGTTCCACATTATCCGCGCTTTCCACGTTGTGGGACGTTGTACCGACTGCGGCGAGTGCTCAAGGGTATGTCCCCAGCACATTCCGCTGCACCTGCTCAACCGCAAGTTTATAAAGGATATCGACAGCTTTTACGGCGAATATCAGGCAGGAGCCGAGGTAGGCTCGCGCGCCCCGATAGTAAACTACACCACCGAGGATATTGAGCCGGGCGACGCTGTAAGGAGGAATGAAAATGCGTAAAATATCGCTTGAAAAATTAGATTCGCTTTTCTCCGCCATTGCAGAAAACAATGTGCTTTATATGCCCGTTGATACCAAAACAGGCGCTAAATTTGAAAAATGGGAAGACGGCAAAAAGCTTTCCGATTCGCTTAACACCGTAAGGAGCGCAAAGGATTTCTTCTTCCCCCAAACCGAAAACCTTATGGATTTTAAGGTAGAGGGCAAAAAGATAGAGGTTATAGACACCCGCAGCGAAACCGAGGATTTTGTTGTTTTCGGCGTGCGCGCGTGCGACGTTAAGAGCTTTGACGTGTTAGATAAGGTATTTTTGGCAGAGCCGCAGGACAGCTACTATAAAAACCGCCGCGAGCACGGGGTTATAATGTCTCTTGCCTGCACAAAGCCGAATGAAACCTGCTTTTGCACCACTTTCGGTATAGACGCGGCAGAGCCTGCGGGCGATGTGGTATGCCATAAAACCGAAGACGCGCTTTATATGGACGCTAAAACCGAAAAGGGCGAAAAGCTTTTAAAGGCGCTTGAAGGCATTACGGAAAACGCCGATAATAAGGCGGTTACCGAGCAGCAAAAGGTAACGCGCGAAAGAATGGCAAAGCTGCCGCTGGCGAGCCTTAAAGCAGACGCTTTCGGCGACGGCAAAACAAAGGAATTTTTCGACCGCCCCGAATGGAAAGAGCTTTCAGAAAGCTGCCTTGGCTGCGGCACCTGCACCTTTGTATGCCCCACCTGCCAGTGCTATGATATTAAGGACTTCAACACAGGTCACGGCGTTAAGCGTTTCCGCTGCTGGGATTCCTGTATGTATTCCGAATTTACCAAAATGTCCGCCGGTCAGCCGAGACTGACTCAATTAGAGCGTTTCCGCCAGAGATTTATGCACAAGCTTGTGTATTTCCCGACGAATAACGACGGTATGTTCTCCTGCGTAGGCTGCGGCAGATGTCTTGCAAAATGCCCGATACAGATGAACATTGTAAAGGTAATGAAAAAACTGGGAGGTAATGCAAATGGCTGATATTAAAGAACCGCTTATTCCGAAGATCGGCGTTGTTACCGATATCAGGATAGACACTCCCGATGTTAAAACTTTTCGCGTTGTAACGCCCGACGGCAAAAAGGCTTTCGAGCATATGCCCGGTCAGTGCGCAATGCTTTCCATTCCCGGTGTGGGCGAGGCTATGTTCTCAATCACGTCTTCCCCCACAAACACCGAGTTTATGGAGTTTTCAATAAAGAAATGCGGCTGCGTTACAGAGTGGCTGCACTCTATGGAGGTAGGTCAGGAAATTACTATCCGCGGGCCTTACGGCAGACCTTTCCCCGTTGACACCGAATTTGCAGGTCACGATCTGCTTTTCGTTGCGGGCGGTATAGGGCTTGCGCCGCTTCGTTCGGTTATTAACTACTGCCGCCACTACCGCGACCGCTTCGGCAAGATTGATATTGTTTACGGCTCGCGCAGTAAGCAGGACCTTGTTGACTACAAGGAAATAATCGACGAATGGGCAAATGATACGGGCGTAAACGTTCACCTTACCATTGACCGCGAGCAGCCCGAATGGGACGGCCACGTAGGCTTTGTTCCGAATTACGTTAAGGAATTGGGCTTTACAACCGATAAGATAGCAGTGCTTTGCGGACCGCCTATAATGATTAAGTTCACCCTTGCGGGGCTTCAGGAATTAGGCTTTGACAAAACTCAGGTTTACACCACCATGGAGCTTAGAATGAAGTGCGGCATAGGCAAATGCGGCCGCTGTAACATAGGCGCCAAATACGTCTGCAAGGACGGACCCGTTTTCCGCTTTGACGAAATAGACGAGCTGCCCGACGAATATTGACGAGTATTGACGAACACTAAGGAGGAAAACAAATTGGAAAATATGGTTGATGTTTACCTGTTCGGCAAGAAATACAGCGTGCCGGATAACCTTACAATAATGCGCGCAATGGAATACGCGGGCTATCAGTTAGTACGCGGCTGCGGCTGCCGTAACGGCTTTTGCGGCGCGTGCGCCACAATTTACCGCATAAAGGGCGACCGCGAGCTTAAAACCTGCCTTGCCTGCCAGACCAAGGTTGAGAACAATATGTATGTTGCAACCCTGCCCTTCTTCCCGCTGGTAAAACAGGTTTACGATATTGAAAAAATTAAACCCACCGAGCAGATTATGATGCAGCTTTACCCCGAAATTTACGCCTGCGTAGGCTGCAACGCCTGCACAAAAAGCTGTACGCAGTCGCTTAACGTTATGCAGTACATAGCGTATGCTCAGCGCGGCGAGTTTGATAAGTGCGCAGAGGAATCGTTCGACTGCGTTATGTGCGGCGTGTGCTCTTCACGCTGTCCCGCAGGTATTTCTCACCCGCAGGTTGCAATGCTTGCGCGCAGACTTAATGGCAAGTATATAGAGCCGAAGTCAGAGCACCTTGAAAAACGCGTTGAGGAAATTAAAGATGGCGCGTTTACCGAGATTATAGAGTCGCTTATGGGCAAGCCGGTTGAAGAGCTTAAAGAGCTTTACAACAACCGCGAAATTGAGAAATAAGGAGGCGCGCAGATTATGTATTCAAAAGAATTTGAAAAATCTTTAAAGGCGGTTGAAGCCGCAAGAGAAGATAACATTGCATTAGAGCCGCGCCGTATGACCGCGGACGAAAAGGACGCCCTTTTGGCGGCTTACCACCCCGATTATAAAAAGAGCGAATTTTCCACCCTTAAAATAGGACCGAACAAGGGCGAGCAGGTGCCGCACGAGCTTTGCGAAATGCTTGAGGCGCACAGCCGCATTAAGGCGGACGACGTTGATTTAAACGACGTTACATATGATGTTGACGTGCTTATAATCGGCGGCGGCGGCGCGGGTGCTTCTGCCGCTATTGAGGCGGATAATGCCGGCGCTAAGACTATGATAGTTACAAAGCTGCGTATAGGCGACGCCAACACAATGATGGCTGAGGGCGGTATTCAAGCGGCTGATAAGCCGAACGATTCGCCTGCCATACACTTTGTAGACGCATTCGGCGGCGGCCATTTCGCGGCAAAACGCGAGCTGCTTTCAAAGCTTGTGTGCGACGCGCCGGAGGCTATTAAGTGGCTTAATGAATTAGGCGTTGAGTTTGATAAAACGCCCGACGGCACCATGGTAACCACCCACGGCGGCGGTACTTCGAGAAAGCGTATGCACGCTGCAAAAGATTATTCGGGCGCTGAAATTATGCGCACTCTGCGTGACGAGGTTTTAAACCGCGGTATTCCGGTTGTGGACTTTACCTCGGCTATCGAGCTTATTCTTGATGAAAACGGCAACGCCGCAGGCGCGGTGCTTATGAATATGGAAACCAAGGAGCTTATGGTGGCACGCGCCAAAACCGTTATTATTGCAACGGGCGGCGCGGGCAGAATGCACTATCAGGGCTTCCCGACCTCTAACCACTACGGCGCTACGGCGGACGGACTGGTGTTAGCTTACCGTGTAGGCTCAAAGCTTTTGTATGCCGATACGCTTCAGTACCACCCGACAGGTGCCGCTTTCCCGCAGCAGATATTCGGCGCGCTTGTTACCGAAAAGGTGCGTTCCTTGGGCGCTAAGCTTGTAAACCGCGACGGTAAGGTATTTATGCACCCGCTTGAAACGCGCGACGTTGCGGCGGCTTCCATTATAAGAGAATGCTCCGACCGCGGCGCGGGCGTAGACACAGGCAGCGGCAAAGCGGTTTGGCTTGATACCCCGATGATTGAAAAAATCGGCGGCGAGGGCACTATCGAGAAGAGAATACCCGCGATGATGCGTATGTTCGCAAGCTATGGCATTGATATCCGTAAGGAGCCGATACTTGTATACCCGACGCTGCACTACCAGAACGGCGGTATAGACATTAACGTTACGGGTATGAGCACCTGCGTTGAAAACCTGTACGTTGCGGGCGAGGCAGTAGGCGGAATACACGGAAGAAACCGCCTTATGGGTAACTCTCTGCTTGATATAATCGTATTCGGCAGAACTGCGGGCAAAAACGCGGCGGCAAAATCAAAGGACGTTAAGGTGGGCAAATTAACCCTTGAACACATTAACAAATTTGACGCCGAGCGCGAGGCGGCAGGCATTAAGACCGACGCCGTATCGCCGAAGCTGCTACCCGATTACAGAAGACAAAAATAATATAAAAATAAAAAGTCCGAACCCCGAAAGGGGCTCGGATTATTAAGGGGTTTAAAAATGATTACCGATTTACTTGAAGCACTGACTATATTCTGCTTTGGGCTTTCATGGCCTATTTCCATTCGCAAATCCATAATTTCGCGCACCGCAAAGGGCAAAAGCCTTTTCTTTGAGGTATTCCTTCTTATAGGCTACGCCTGCGGAATTGCGAGAAAGATCATACAGGTAACGGGCGGCAGCTCAGGCTTTATATTCTATTTAAGCTTTTTCTTCTATGTGCTTAACTTTATTGAAATTTCAATAGACGTAGCTCT
>ERZ808240.1622-NODE-1622-length-27218-cov-41.517395_pt1 | contig 27218 bp, 15 predicted proteins | sample MGYA00521084_ERZ808240 | MGnify/ENA primary metagenome ERZ808240 (study PRJEB31516, sample SAMN03275571) | gut metagenome | biome: mammalia-associated habitat; material: feces | host: Papio cynocephalus | place: Kenya | collected 2012-08-06 ... | reverse complement strand
TTCCGAAATAATGGTCGTCCATCTGCTGGTTCTTTGCTGAGTCGTGTCCCATGAGAGTACGACCCGTGAGCATCAAGTCAGGGCGAGCTGAGTAAAGGCTTTCGTCCACGAGAAAATACTCCTGCTCCCAACCGAGATTGGTCTGCACCTTCTTCACGTTAGGATAGAAATAGTGGCACACTTCGGTAGCCGCCTCGCTCAAAGTATGGAGCGAACGGAGCAAAGGAGCCTTATAGTCCAAAGCCTCACCGGTGTAAGAAATAAAGATGGTAGGGATACAAAGGGTATCGTCGATGATGAACACAGGCGATGTTGGGTCCCAGGCAGAATAGCCACGAGCCTCGAAAGTGTTGCGGATACCGCCGTTAGGGAACGAGCTGGCATCAGGTTCCTGCTGGACGAGCAACTTGCCAGAGAATTCCTCTATCATACCACCCTTTCCGTCATGCTCTACGAAAGCATCGTGCTTCTCGGCAGTGCCCTCGGTCAATGGCTGGAACCAGTGCGTGTAGTGAGTTACTCCGTTTTCCTCAGCCCAAAGCTTCATGCCCGCAGCCACGGCATCGGCAATGGAACGATCCAGACGAGTACCGTTGTCTATCACATCGATGAGTTTCTCGTACACATCGGATGGCAGATACTTGTACATCTTCTGACGGTTGAATACATACTTGGCGAAGTACTCCGAAGGACGCACCTTAGGCACCTCCACCTCAACAGGTCTTTTCTTAAAGGCCTCGGCTACAACCTCAAATCTCAAATTAGCCATTCTTTTATTATTTATATTAAGTTTGCGAGTGCAAAGGTAATAAATAATTGGCAATTTGCTATCATATCAGCGATTTTTTAAACAAAAATCACTAAAAAAGCCACTAAAGGCTACAAAATCTGTCGATAAGCTTCTTTCTGAAGAGTCTTCCCACCTTCACATAGTCGAGCATGTCGAAGGGGGGATAAAAATGGCATACGTTATCAACCACCTCTATCAGATAGTCCATGTTGATGATGAATTTCTGGTTTACTTGCACAAACTGACCGTCGAGTTCCACCAAGGCATCGCTCTTCACACAGCGTTTCAGGCGGATGGGCTGTTTGCTGCCAGCCACGATGACCTCCCAGCAACGCATCTCATGATTGTACTGGAAGAGACCGATGTCGCGCTTGTCGATGAGTTTGAAATCGAGGGTGTTGGTGTAGAGCAAGAACTTGCCACCTTTCTTGCGCTGGACGCCATCGGTTTCGGATTCTTTCGCTACGGGAACCGCTGCTTCCTGAAGTCGTTTCATGATGGTGGCGAGCTCCTCCGGGTCGATGGGTTTGAGCAACACGTCGAAAGCTTTCTTGCGGAAGGCGGGCAAGATGAATTCGTCGTAGGCGGTATACATCACCACCCGGCACTGGCCATGGGTGAAGGCTGCGATGCGGTCGAGGAAATCCAATCCCGAAATATCGGGCAACTGGACGTCGAGAAACAATACGTCAGGTTGGTGCTGGTTCACCAGGGCGAGTCCGTCTAGCCCATTGAGTGCCACCCCAGCCACATCCATCTGATATTTCTCCTTGAGCAGCTGTTCTAGGTTCATCCCAGCCACCTTGTCATCGTCCACAATTATTGCTTTCATATACATTATTATATTATATAGTTTTCTTGTTGATAGAGAGTCTCGACTCGCACCCCGTCACCTTACCATCGGCATCGGTTAGGTTGCGAAGGGAGAAGGTCATCTTGCCCCTGCCTCGGTTGTGCTCGTTGAAGATGGTGATGGTCTGGGTTATGATGTTCAGACCGGTACGTTTTTTGCCCACGCTGCGGATGTCGAAGCCTGGTCCGTTGTCTATTACGGCTATCTGGATGGAGCCATCCAAGAGTTGGTCTACCTTCACCTGAAGCAGTTTGCTTCCATCCCAGCCTTTGAGACCGTGGACAAAAGCATTTTCCACCAATATCTGCACAAACATCGACGGCAGGAATATTTGGCCGAGCGGAACATCCCGAGCCACCTCCAGATGGTAACTGAAATCATCACCCAGCAGATATTTCTCCACCTCTACATACTGATTCACAAACTCCAATTCCTCATTCAGCGACACTTCCAAGCGACACGACATGTCGAGGTTGGCTCTTATCAGTTTGGTGAGTGCCAGCAGTTCGTTAGCCTCCTGCTGCCCAGCATTCACAATCTTGTTGTTGAGCACATTGAACACGAAATGGGGCGAGATGCGGTTGCGAGCACTTGCCAACTTGAGCTGCATGATGCGCAACTTGTCTTCTTCCAAACGTCTGCGCGACTGCAACCACTTAAGCACGAATGCCAAGCCCACCAGCAGTACGATAGCCGCCGCAGCCAGAGCTATCAGGTTTGCCTTTCTTACCTCAGCCGTCTTGTGTTCCATCTCTAAGCTATGGTGCAGTCGGAGCGTATCTTGTGTGAATCGCTCCATCACCTCGGAGGCTCGCATGTTCACACGGTTGTGTTCCAGCGAGTCGATCATGGCTTGGTCGGCCTTCAGATTGAGATAGGCAGAGCGGAAATCTCCCTTTGCCTTGTAATATTCCCGCAAATAATGATTGCGTATCTGTCGCAGGTTGAAGGCGATGTCGCTGTCCTTGCGGTCGGGAAATTCCGTCTTTTCCTTGTTCAGAATAACAGAAACAGCAGCCATATTTCCCTTCTTCACCTCTTGTCCGATGTGGATGGTATTGCAGTAGTACACCGCCACGAGGTCATGGTTGGCAGTCATGAATGGTTCTGCCTCTGAGAGGTATTTTTCTGAGAGGGCGATGGAGTCGAGGTTGAGGTACACATCCGCCATGTTGAGCTTGCACAGATACATGTCGAAGGTATCGGTCTTATGATGATGCTCCAAGAGTTGCTTCATCAAGAGAAACTTCTTGAGCGAGTTGGCATAGTCTTTCTTGTAATAATAGTAGTTGCCGTAGTTGTTGAGATAGTAAGCCTGCATGTTGAGCGGCATCTCGTCGAAGTAGCGTTCCGTTTGTTGGAAATACTTCAGCGAGGTGGCGAAGTCGTTGAGCTGCTGATAGATGGTAGCAAGTCCCATGTAGAGCGTGATGTTCTCCTTGCGGGGCAACTGGAGGGAGTCGACGAGGAAGAGTGCGCGCCGATACCAAACCGCCGCCTCTGGCAATTGGTTTTTCGAGACATAGGCATCGCCTAGGTTGGCGCAAATCTTGGGAGTCTGCTCCTTGATGTCGCTTTGGAGCGAATACTCGCAAGCCATGCGGTAAAGTTTCACCTGTCCATCTAGGTTTTTATGAAAGTTGTGATAGTTGGCTGCCTGACAATTGTAGGCATAAGCCAAGAGCGAACAAAGCCGAGGCGACTTGGGTTGACGACTGGCGAAGTCGATGGTGCGGTCGATGTATTCCACCATGGAGTCGGGGGTGGATGAGAGACAGAAATACTGCCCCATCCTCACATAATACTCATAATAGGTGAGACTGTCTTCTGCGGAAGCCATCCCCTGCCCTATCAACCTGCGGACGTGCGGTGATTGCTTTTTCAGCGAGTCGTCGAGACTAGACAGAGACGCAAGCTGACCCTTCCTGGCATTCTGCAGTACATGGCGACGACCGCCACTGCAAGATGCCAAGAGCAAGAATATTGCCAAAAGAGACCAACCTATGTGTTTCATAAGAGATGCTTATCTGCCCTGCTTCCAGTTGAAGAGGTAGTCGATACCATTGATTTTTACCTTCACGTAGAGGTCTACGGCTTTCTTGTCGGAGGTGTAGAGATACCCCGTCACCGCCTCTCCCGGATGCACGGTGGTACGCTCCAAGTAGCCCAAATCCTCAGGTTCCTTGTCGGTAAACTTCATGCGAGTACTCTCGTCGAGCTTACGCATGCGGCAAATACGCTTTTGAAACTCCTTGAGAGTATCGGAAGTACCAGCGTTAAACACCTTGGCGCCCAAGTTGGCGTTGACCGAAGCCTCACGCACACTTCCCAGCACAGCATTCTTCTTGGTATACTTTCTTATCTTCTCGTTGTATTCTTCGGTAGAGACCAACTCGTAGTTCTTACGCTTGTTGTTCTTGAGGGAGTAAATCTCAATCTGTCGTGGGTCGATGTCTACATTGATCATGCTCTTGTTGACAATGAACAAGCCGATTTCTCGATAGTCGCCGATATTGCTGGTGATGGAATTGCTGGCACCTACGATGAGCCCATTTTTGTTGTAGTAAGGCCAAGCTACGCCATTCTTATACTCAGTAGACACCTCTTCTAGCGTAGGAGCCTCCAACACAGGCTGCTTGTCCACGATGCTATATTTAGAATAGTTACCGTCGGCATCCACGATGACGTAGAAGCCCTCGGGCTTGTCGGCCTTGTAAGGGGTGAGCTCGCACACCTTTCCATCTTCGGTAAATGCCGCATACAAGCCGTCTCGCAGTCCATCGTTGACAAAGAAATGCTTCTTGATGTTTCCATTGTTATAATAGATGGTGTACTCGCCCTGCAACTTGCCATCAACGTAGTTCTTCGATTCCTCAACCTGTCCATCCTTAAAATAAGACACAAACTGGTCGGTAAACTTGCTGTTGGAGTCATCGGCCTTATCGAGTTCCAAGAAGCTTCCTTCGCTCTGCAGTTCACCGCTGATATAATAGGTTTTGAACTCCTTGGTCATGGATACGTTGGCTGGATAGAGTGCCAAGCGACAATAGCTGGCGAAAGCCTTGTTGCTAGTCACCTTCCAGTTTTTGTTGTAATAGATGGTGTCCACACGGTCTTGAGGGACAACAGGTGCCGGAGATGGCGTCGCCACTGTATCCACCACAACTGGCTTAGCCGTCTGTGGGGGCATAGGCAACGTAACAGCCTTGTTGTCTTGCTGTTTTTCCTCGGCAGCGACATTGTCTTTCACCACCACTTTCTTAACCACTTTTTTTTTGGCGCCCCCCTTCCTACTCTGTGCATTGACCGAAGTAGAAAATACCAAAATAGCAGCAAACAGGGTGAAGCACCTCATTCCAAAGTTATTTCTAATACTCATTATATCTATACGTGTTTATGTTGGTTGTGATACATTTACTTTTCCATATTGAGTGCAAATATAATAAAAATTCGCAAAAAAGGCAAATCTTTCAAGTTAAAATCCTATTTTTACACGCCACAAATCAGAGAATAATCAGAGACAGAATAAAAATAAGCACAAAATAAAATCACTTAATCACCCGTACAAAACGAATAAACACGAAATCTGGCACAAAAGACAATCCCTTGCAGCTAAAAGCCACAAGGGATTGTCTTATCTTGGTTAGAAGCGGTACACAGCAAAGCTGTTTGGCTTCATTTTCACATTCAGCACATTGCCCTGTGCCTGTACATCGGAAACCACTGGCACTACAACATTCTTGTTGTCTATCTTGTTCTCTGCCTGCAAATTGTCGGCATGAAGCAAAGTCAACTTACCTGCCTTCAAACTCTTCAAGCCATTGAAGGTGACATTGATTTCCTTCTCCTCGTTGGAGGTGTTGGCTATCTTCACAATATAGCTCTTGGTGTTCTTGTCGTAGCAAGCGGTGGCATAAAGACCATCCTTGCCCTCGACAGCCTTGCCATTCTCGGTAAGTTTCAACACGTTGGTACCCTTGTTCAAGCCATAGAGCTGCTGAACATAATAGTTAGCCGAGCGAACAGAACTCAAGTTGTCGAACCAGATGAGGTCTGGACGCCACTGCCATCCCTCTACATGAGCGAAGAGAGGAGCGTAGGTTGCCTGGTAAACCACATCCGCATTGCGCTCTAAGCCTGTCATGAAGGCTGCCTCGGAGAGTGCTGCCTCCCAAGAGTTAGGATCGTTCTTGGCATGAGCGGCATACTCACCGGCAAAGACCTTAGGACCCTTGCGGTCGTAGTTGTCGTAGCGGTTGGCATTGGTACGGAACCATTCTGGGCTCTTATAGTAGTGCTCATCCACGAGGTCGGTCTTCAACTTGCGCATCTGCTCCCAACCGTAGTCGAAATCCTTGCCATCGGCAGAAGGACCAGATGAACCGCAAATCTTCATCTTAGGATACTTGGCACGAATCTGCTTGATAAACTCCTGGAGACGTTCCGGATAGAGAGGTCCCCACTGCTCGTTACCGATACCAATCTGCTTGAGGTTGAATGGAGCTGGATGACCCATGTCGGCACGGAGCTTGCCCCACTTGGAGGTAACAGGACCATTGGCAAACTCGATGAGGTCGAGTGCATCGTCGATATAGCTCTGGAGATCCTTCACTGCCACATGAGCATTAGGATCGTTGTCGTCGTTCTGATACTGGCAAGCCAAACCCACAGAAAGGATCGGCAATGGCTCTGCGCCAATTTTCTCCGAGAGAAGGAAATACTCATAGAAGCCCAATCCCAAAGACTGATAGTAGTTAGGGAAGAGGCGATGTGGGAAGGTATCTCTCCAACGGTTCTCATTCAATGGACGGTTCTCTGGAGCACCCACTGAGTTTTTCCATTCATAGCGAGTGTCGAGGTCGGTACCCTCCACGATACATCCACCAGGGAAACGGAACACACCAGGGTGAAGGTCGGCGAGATCCTGAACGAGGTCGGCACGAAGACCATGCCAGTTATCCTCTGGGAAGAGAGAGACATGGTCGAGGTCAACGCTCTCGCTACCTTTCTCCAAATATACTCTGAGCAAACCCTTGGCATCGGTCTGAGGAGAAGTCAAGGTGGCTGTCAGTTTCTGCCACTTATTATTAGTGATGTCGATGGTCTGCTTGGCAATGACATCGTTCTTGGAATTGACGAGTTCCACACGTATCTTGCCTTTCTTGCCATCTACGAGATGCAGACGACCATAGACTGTAAAGTCATACTTCATATCCTTCTTCAAGCCCATGCCGAAGAAGCCATGGTTCTCAAGACCCGTCTGCTTCTCACGAGCGCCCGCACTCTCCAATGTCACATAGTGAGGATTGCGAGAGAAGGCCGGCTTCAAATCATTGACGGTTACATTACCGAAGGTATTCCATCCCATCAAGCGCTGAGGAAATTCGAACGAGCGGTTCTCTACCATCTCTGCATAGAGACCACCATCCGCGCCGAAATTGATATCCTCGAAGAAGATACCATACATGGTAGGTTGGATTTCTACACCAGGCTTGTTGGCCTGAACTGCAAACTGATGCTGGGCGAAAGCTCCGAGCGAAGACATCGCCAACAATGCGGCTGCGAAAATTTTAGCTTTTCTCATATCTGCTGTTATTATTGTTTTATAGGTTTATATTTACCATTATCTTGCGAGACACATTATTTATCGTAACATCATCTCGGTTGCAAAGATACAAAAAATCCACCCTATAAGAGGTGGATTTTCTGTCTAAATATATTGGATTTTGGTTATAATCCTATCATTTTCGTGCTTTTCCCATCATTATTCTTCATTTTGCCTGTGGAAGAATACTGAATTTGAAAGCTTTGTTACCATAATGAATGCGATACTTCTCCAATGGCCAAGCCCCCCAAGAGTTCTCTCCTGCCACACCGCTATGCTCTCCGTCGAGGAAGAGATTGGTGAACTTCGACTTCTTCAGATTGAAGCTATGACGCTGTTCCTTCTCATCGCCATCGTCCAGTTCCTCTGTATCGAAATGGATGGCAGAGGCATAGAAAGGACGACAAGCCTTCACCTGCAATCCGAAGCCTGCGGCGTCGGTTTGTTTCCACCAGCGCATATCGCTCTTGGTGCCACTCTCCTGTGGACGGATGTATGGGAAGTACTGATTGTCGGCATCATCCTCGTAGATACCGAGACGCATACAGTCTTTGCGGTCGCTATAGTTTTCGATAGGACCACGACCATAATACTGGCTCTTGTCCATATCGTATGGCAACTGCATCAACATACCGAAACGGAACAAGTCGCTCACCTTAGCAGTATCGCTGGCGGCGAAATCCTCAGTTACATCGAGCTTGCCGGTATTAGCCTCCAAGCGATAAGTAAGGGTCAACTCGCCCTTCACCTCTGGCATTGCATAGACGGCACAGATGCTGGCGGTGTTCGCTTTCTTGTCGGTCTCCACAGCCACACCCTTGATGTTCATCTGAGGATTTTTCCATACCTTGAACTTCTTCTGCAAACCTGCACCGAAATCATTATCGGTAGGTGCACGCCAGAAGTTTGGCTTCAAGGTTCCACCTTCACCAAGTAATGACTTGCCTTGGTAAGCATACTCGGAGATGAGACCTGTATTGCGATTCACCTTGAGGGTAATGTCCTTGGTAGAAACCACGATATTCTCGTTTTTCTTCTTATCGTCCACCACCTTCATCTTGACATTTTTCACCTTTTCCTTGCTTGCCTTCGCATCGGTCTTGGCGCAACAAGAAGCTGCCCCTTCTGCCTTGCAGCAACTCTTCTGCTGGATAGGCAACTGTGCATAAGCCACAACCTGGCCATCCTGCATCAATGGCTCAGCCTTTTTGAGCTTGAAATCAAGATTGAGCAAGACCTCCTTGCCCTCTACATTCTCCAAATCATAAGGGATGGCGATGGCTTTGGTTTGCTGAGGAGCCACATCAAGATCGTTGATGATGCCCTGCTGCAACACCTCGCCATTGCTGAGCACTCGCCATTCCATAAGATAGTTGCTCAAGTCACGGAAGAAATTCTCGTTATAGACATTCACTTCCTTCTTGGCTGCATCTTTCCAGGTTGCCCAAATGCTCTGATACTGATAAGCCACCTCATAGGCATGAGGATTGAGCTGGCGATCGGGACCGACGATACCATTGCAGTTGAAGTTGTTGTCGCTTGGGTCGTAATTGTTATAATCGCCACCATATGTGTACTCTATCTTACGAAGCTGCTCATTGCTCAAGCGAGTAGGGTCGCTGATAGTCATAGGAGCCAATATCTTGCGGTGCAACCCCTGGTCAACGAAATCCCAGTCGAAGCCACCCTGGAAGATAGGATACTTGCGTATCAAGTCCCAGTATTCCTTGAGGTTACCGCCAGAATTTCCCATCGTATGGTTATACTCGCATTGGATGAGCGGCTTGGTGCTATTAGGGTCCTTGGCATAGCTCTCGCAAGCTGCCACAGGATAGTACATTGGGCAGAAGATGTCTGTTCCTTCTCCCCTACCAGCCTGCTCGAACTGCACAGGACGGCTCTGGTCTTGACTCTTAATCCACTTGTAAGCATTCAAGAAATTGTCGCCCATCGAAGTCTCGTTGCCCAAACTCCAAGTTACCACACTTGGGTGATTGAAGAACATGGACACATTGTGCTGATTGCGCTCCAATATCTGCTTGGCAAATATCGGTTTCTTCGTCCAGGCATCCTTGCCATAGCCAAAGCCATGGCTTTCCTGGTTGGCTTCAGCCACGAGATAGATTCCATATTCATCACAGAGGTCGTACCAGCGAGGGTCGTCTGGATAGTGGCAAGTGCGCACAGCATTGATATTCAAGCGTTTCATAATCTTGATATCTTGTATCATACGTTCCAGGCTCACTACATAACCTCCATCAGGGTCTATCTCGTGACGGTCGGCTCCCTTGATAAGCACAGGCTGTCCATTCACCAAGAACTGCTTGTTCTTGATTTCCACCTTGCGGAAGCCCACCTTCACAGGAGTGACACTCACGCCCTGGATGCCCTTGGCTGTTGAGTTGCCAAGAATGGTATGGAGGGTATAGAGGTTAGGAGTCTCGGCCGACCATTTCTTCGGATTCGAGAGTTGCAGAGTGCAATCAGCCTTGCCGTTTTTCGATTTCACGATTTTCTGCAACACCACCTTTCCAGTCTCGCCATCATGCAACTGATAAACGACAACAGGATTGCCCTTTACCTTGGCTTGGATGTTGAGCACACCATCTTGATAGTTGTTCACCAAATCGGGAGTCACTCGAATATCCTCCAACTGCAAGTTGGCATTACGAGCAAAGAGATAGTTTTCACGAGCCGGACCGCTCAAGCGCCAGAAGTCTTGGTCCTCACACCAAGAGCCATCGCACCAACGAAAAGTTTGGAAAGCAATGAGATTCTTGCCTTTCTTCAGATAAGGAGTGATGTCAAACTCTGCGGCGACCTTACTGTCCTCGGCGTATCCCGCGAACTTGCCGTTCACATAGAGATAGATATTGGATGTGACACTACCAAAATGAGCGATGACTTGTTTGCCATCCCAGTCGGCAGGAATATCTACGATACGGCGGTAGGAACCTACATGATTGTCCTTGGTAGGAACAGCTGGTGGCTGTTCGTTGAAATGTCCACGCCAAGCAAAACCCACATTCACGTATTCAGGATCGCCATAGCCATTCATCTCCCAGTTGCCTGGCATCATGATGTTCTTCCATTGCGAATCGTCAAGTCCTTCTTTATAAAAGTCTGTGGGGCGTTGGTCTGCATTAGCTACCCAACTAAATTTCCACTCACCATCCAGAGAGAGGAAATTCTTGCTTTTTGTCTTGTCGACATTGCCTTTGCCTGCCACTTCGCCAGGAGCAAATGTGAAGAAACTTGTGTGCAAAGGGAAACGATTAACGGCATTCACTTGTAGATCATGCCACTCTGTGTAAGTAGGCTGCTGAATCGTCGCCTTATTCAACGACTTAGTGGTAGCCTTCAGCTTTTGTGCACCGAAAGCTACCATTGCCAGACTAGCCATACCACATGTTATGAAAAATCTTTGTCTCATAATTATAGGCTGGTTTTTTTGATTGTATTTATATAATAAGGTAATTAAATAATTACTTACCTTCTAAGTATCGATCATATTCGCAAGCGGCGAGCAACATGGCTCCCACTCCAAAGTTTGCCTGCGAGTTGGCATCCACGGTTTGTCCTGGGATGGCACGCTCGCCGATAGGTTGTACATAGCCCACCTTGCCATCAGGCTGCACCGCAGTCTTGGTGAGATAAGTCCAGGCACGGTCTATCACCTTCTTGTAGTCTTTCTTGGCGAGATAACCATTGTTTACTCCCCAAAGCATGCCGTAGGTGAAGAAGGCTGTACCGCTTGTCTCTGGACCTGGAGCATGGCCTGGATCCATCATCGAACGAGTCCAATAGCCCTCAGGCTGCTGAATCTCAGCCACAGCCTTTGCCAGCTTCTGGAACTTATCCACGAAGAACTGGTAGTGCTTGTAATCCTTAGGCATGTCCTGCAACACCTTCGCTAAACCAGCGAGCACCCATCCATCGCCACGAGCCCAGAAGTCCTTCTTTCCGTTGGCACTCTTATGCTTAGGATAGACATACTTGCCATCACGGAAATAGAGATTGGTCTCCTTGTCGAGCATGATCTCGTCGGTGGTTTGGAGGTTATCGTAAAGTTTATCAAGATACTTCACATCGCCTGTCAGTTTATACATCTTGGTCATCACAGGCATCACCATGTAGAGGGCATCGCTCCACCACCAGTAATCTGTAGGCTCGGAGTAAGCCTCATAGTGCATCACTTCCTTGGCACGCTTCACCATATATTCGGATGCAGCAGCATTGCCCTTGGCTGCCTCGATGTTATAGAGGTCGATGTAAGTCTGGAAGCAAATCTGCCAGTCGCCGAAGAGAACATGATCTTTGCCCTCGCCGTATGGCTTGTACTTCCATTTAGCTGGATTAGCCTCTGTGGCTCCCGTCCAGTCATTATGCTCTGCCCAACGAAGGGTATAGTCGAGCATCTTCGGGTCTTTGAGGAGTTTATACACCTCCATATTGCCAGTATGATAAGCGGCATTGTCCCAAAAGGCACGAACCTCAGGCTTGTTGTTAGCCTGCCAATAGTTGTTGACCTTGGTTATCAGTTCTACCACCTGTTCATGATTCCACTTTTTGGAAACCTTGACTTCCTTCTTAGCCTTGGCTGACTTAGCAGGCTGCTCTGCGCTCAAAGGCAAAGCCAAGATCGCAACCGCGAGAATAAGAAATATCTTTTTCATTTTTCTTGCTTTAAATAATGCTTTTTGTTACCATTTATCGGAAGTTCCGATTTCGTCCTTCCACTGGTGATCTTTAGGGAATGGTTGGTTGTTCCAGGCCTTCACCTGTGTCCAAGGCTGTGCTGCATCCGTCCAGAAAGGATGGTTGGCTGGCAAGCCAAGAGGCATGAAGGCGAGAGTTGTCATATAGAGCGAACCATTGTTGGTGTACCAATCAGCTACATTCTTCTGGTTGGTTCCGCAGAAGCCGATGCTCAGATAGCCCTTCTCATTGAAGTTGTTCTCCTGGTCGAACATACGATGCAACACCTTGGTGAGGGCTGCACGCACCTGGCCATTACTCAAATCGCTAGGCAATTTCTGATACCAAGCCAACAAGGCAAGTGGCTGCATCGTTGCCATACGATAAGGGATGCTTCGGCCGAAAGCAGGGAAGGTTCCCTCTGGAGAGATGAATCTTTCCAAAATGATGCTGTACTTCTGACAACGTTTTAACTCTCGGTCATAATACTTCTGATAGTCGAGACGAGTGTTCGCCTTGGCATCTATCATTGCCTGAAGGGTCTCCAAGTACATCGGATGGAACACATAGCTGCTATAATAGTCGAAGGCAAAGACTGGACCGTCAGAATACCATCCGTCTCCTACGTACCACTCCTCCATCTTGCGGCAAGCCGAGTTAACACGATACTGGTCGTAATCGCCTCCCGCCTTTGCCATGAAGCTCTCGATGGTAGAAGAGAAGAGCAACCAGTTGGTGTATGGAGGGTCGATGTGGCGAAGCTTGGCAAACTCGGTCAAGTAACGCTGCTTGGTCACCTCGTCCAATGGTTTCCACAAGGTATCGTATGCACGGAGGAAGCTCTCGGCTATGTAAGCGGCATCCACCAAGTTCTGTCCACCGATACCCCAGCAGAGATAGTCTGGACTCTGAGGGTCAACGGCATTCTTGTAAGAAGCCAAGGCCCACTCACGTAGCTGCTTGCGCTGTTTGCCCTCGGCGGTCTCATCATCTGGGAGTGTGAGCCAAGGAGCCACACCCGCCATCAATCGTCCGAAGCACTCCATATAGAGCACCTTCTTGTTGCGGTTGTCGAAGCTTGGGCTGAATTCGGTCTGCATATTCTTCTGAAGTTCACCCTTCGCCATGTTCTCCAAAACAGGCTGAGCCATTTTGTAGGCTAGCGCACACCAATATTGGCGGTCGCTCTGCTGTACGACTTTTTTCTTGGCAGCACTAATTCCCATGAAAGGGATAAGAGCCAAGAGGATGGTCATCATGATACCTTTATATATATAATTCATAGATAGTTGTGAGTTTGTAAAATGTTTATTTGATAGTTATACGAATGCAAGTTGCGAAACACTGAATAAAATTCAGCATTCGAACTGCAAATATATGAAAAATTAGTCAGAAACAAGCAGAACGACCGTATATTTTATTGTTTTTTCAACACTGGAGCACCATTTTCCCAAGAAATCGGTATCCAAAGGTGTCTACTGTCGCTCAAATGCTTCGGATTCCACATATCCGCCATAAACACATAGTCGGCTCCATGGAACATCTTCTTCTGGGCAACGGTCTCCACCTTATATATATAGGTACCCTGCGCGCCGAAGGTTTTGTTGGCACCTTCACCACGACAAGGGTTAGGCAACTCCTCCCAAGGGCCAAAGATGTTTTTCGCCTTGAACATACGTGCCGCATTCGGTGCCCATCCCGTACATCCACTGGTTATCATCCAGTAAGTGCCATCCTGCTTGAAGATTGTTGGGGCCTCGTTTTGTCCTCCTGCCGCCACACGAACATAGGAACCATTGTGCTGCATGTAGTCATCGGTGAGTTGAGCTATCTGGAGCGTCAAGTTGTCCTCGGAAGAATAGATATGATACGCTTTGCCGTCGTCATCGATGAAGATGGTCATATCACGAGCCATCTGTCCTCCCTCGAAGTCACGCATCCAGAACATGCCTCGCTCTATCTGCTTGCGCCATTCTGGGGTCCACCATTTCTTCATCTCAGGGAAGAGAAGCTGATGCTTGAGGTCGGTGGTGTCTGGCTTGGCGAATCCGATAGGATAAAGTCCTGGATTCACTCTGCCCGAGCGAACGAATTTGAAAGGTCCGAATGGAGTCTTGCTGGTAGCCACTGCATAGCGAGCGGCAGCATAACCCTTGCCTTTCAATTCGAGGTGGAACCACATCACAAAGGTCTGTGTCTTCTTATTGAAGAGCACCTTAGGACGCTCGATGATGCAACCGCCCTCAATGTCAGAACCTGCTTCCTTGGATACAGGGAGCACCAAGCCGTGGTTGGTCCAAGACTTGAGGTCTTTCGATGTAAAGCAACTTACGCCGAGCGAGCTGTAAGGCTTGCCATCCTCCGATCGACTCTCGCCGTACCAATAGTAGGTACCTTTGTAGTTGAAGATGTTGCCACCGTGCGCATTGATATGCTTGCCGGTATTGTCCTTCCATACACCGCCGTCCATTGGAGCTTGCGCTAGTGAAGGCAGAGCCGACACCATCATCAACATAAGTAAAGTGAATAGTTTATTCATTGTTGTTGACATTATTAAGTTATTAATTCCTTATTGCTTGTTGTCGAGTGCAAAGGTAGGCAATAAAGCAGACACAATAGTCCAATAATCGGTAAAATGAGGACGGAAATCGTGAAAAAGAACGGAAAAATCGAACATATTGCACCGCAATTTTGTGTGAAACATCCATTTTCCCCTTTCTCCTAGCGAAATAATGATTCATTAATTTTGCACACAACAATATTTTTAGTATCTTTGCAACCGAGATAATCTTGTTTTCGTGTAAATTTCCGCAAACAATAATCTTGTTTTCGTGTAAAATTCCACAGACGATAATCTTGTTTTCGTGTAAAACAACATATTTTGCAACACTATTTACTGATTACATATACGATGAAAAGGAAAATATACAATAAGCTTGTCGAATGGAAGCTACAAAGGAAAGGTGAAACTGCTCTGATGATAGAGGGGGCAAGACGCGTAGGAAAAAGCTATGTGGTAGAGAAATTTGCCAAGAAAGAATATCGCAGCTATATTCTTATCGATTTTAACAGAGTCGGGGAAGATGTCAAACACCTGTTCGACATCTATCTCGACAATCTTGATATGCTATTTATGCACCTGAGCATTTATAGCGGCAAGAAGTTATATCCTAGAGATTCGCTCATCATCTTTGATGAGGTTCAATTTTGTCCACGAGCACGTACCGCAATCAAATATTTGGTTGCTGACGGCAGATACGACTATATTGAAACAGGTTCGTTAATCTCTATCCGAAGAAACACAGAAAACATACTCATTCCTTCGGAAGAGGAAACAATCTATATGTACCCTATGGATTTCGAGGAATTTTTGTGGGCAAATGGAGACCAGATGACAATGGACTTCATCAGAAACCAATTCTCCAACAAACAACCATTAGGTCAAACTTTGCATCGCAAGGCTATGGACTTCTTCAGACTATATTTGATAGTTGGCGGTATGCCGCAAGCTGTCCAGAAATACATAGACACACATAGTTTCGAAGACACGGATAGAGTGAAAAGGCAAATACTTACATTATACAGAAACAGTATTTATGACTATGCAGGCAATTATGCCGAAAAAGTAGCAAGCATATTCGACCAAATTCCTTCACAGCTACAAAAACACGAGAAGAAATTCAAGCTTGCAGACTTAAGCAAAGATGCAAGGATGCGTGATTATGACAGTGCATTCCTATGGTTGAAAGATGCCATGATTCTCAACATGTGCTATAACACTACCGAGCCGAGCATCGGACTTAATATGAAGAGAGAAGATTCCACCATAAAGTGCTATATGGCAGATACAGGCTTGCTCATCAGCCATGCTTTTGACGAGCGTGGCATCATTACAGAAGAGCTATACCAGAAGATACTAAAAGACAAACTGGAGATGAACGCCGGCATGCTCATTGAGAATATCGTAGCCCAGATGCTTACAGCAGCAGGTCATCATTTGTTTTTCTACTCCAATAATGACAGAGAAAACAAAGATTTCAGGATGGAGATAGATTTTCTGATTGCCAAAAGCAAGATAACATCCCGTCACAACATATCACCCATAGAGGTCAAATCCACTATAAGATACACTACTACATCTTTGAGCAAATGCATCAAAAAGTACGACAATTATCTCTCAACTCCCTATGTGGTACATACCGCCGATTTAAAAATAGAAAATGGGATTGTATATTTGCCACTGTATATGGTTCCTTTGCTATAAGATAAACATAGCAAAGCTTATTTGATAGTTTAATAATCTACTAAATAAGGATGTAAATCGTGAAAAAGGGCTGCTTCAACCATAAAGAAGAAGCAGCCCTTTCCATATAACTATTCTAAACCTTACCGTCTATATCAAACGTTCAGTTTTATTCATTCTCTGGGTCATAGACCACCTTATTGGCATCATATACCGCAAGCTCGGCAAGATTGAAGTACTTCTTATCACCAAAGGTCTTGGTAACAACCAAACGAAGGTGAGTGAATGGCTTGCCTGCATCAATACCATCCGAAGTGTACTCTGCGCCACTTCCAGAAGGAAGACCTGAGAGGATTTCCTTGACACTCTCCCACTGCTCGCCATCATTGCTAATCTGAATATCGAGATTCTCCGGACCTACCTGCGAGCCTGAACGGTTACGATACCAGAACATGAATACCTGATGAGCCTCCTTAAAGTCTATCTGGATATACTGAGGAAGGTCTTTCTGAGGACTAGACCAACGAGTATGGAAGAAACTGTTGTAATTATTATCCACCAAGTTTTTGATAGGACCTTCGCTTGGTTCCTGGTCATCCGTACTCAACATATCAGCGGTGACATTGATTTTATCACCCTTTGTATAAGTGATTGTAGCAGGAAGCAAGCCCGACTGAGCCTTCACTTGAACAGGTGAACCCGCCTCATTCTTGTCATTGAACGCCTGGAAAGTAAAAGTGTAGTCACCATACTTTTTCAAGGTATTCTCGATGAGAAGAGTATGAGTGTGAATAGAAACCACATTGGTAACAGTCTCTTGATTGGCAGGATTCAAATATGAAATCTTCATATAAGAATAAGAAGAATCTGCAGGAACTGTCCAATTCAATCGGATGGCACCAGGAAGAGCTTCAGATGTCACGACAGACGCGTCGATTGTCTTTGGGGCACCAAGATAACCTTGTGGCTCGAAGTCTGTGATATTGCTATCACAAGAAGCCAAGGCTACCATTCCAACTAATGCACTAAATATATATTTAATTGCTTTCATTGTTTTGTCTATATTAATGTTGTTATACTTAGGATTGCTCATTACCCTATCGCATCATAAGGCATATAGGCAATCCTGTTCAGTATTCATTACTCCCAACCTGGGTTCTGCTTGAAGTCTGGGTTGGTGTGCTTCAAAAGTTCGCTCTTGGCAATTGGGAAGAAATACATCTTGTCGTTCCAGCCACGGTTTACAATCTTACGAGTGTAAGTGAAAGTACCATCGGCGTTCTTGGTAATCTTCATCTCTGTGATGTTAGCAAGCTTGTTGCCTTCCTTCCAACGACGAACATCATAAAAACGATGTCCCTCGAAAGCCAATTCCACCATGCGCTCATTTTCATACTTCTTCCAGAACTCGTCATTGCTCAAGCCCTCTGCCAAACCAGGCATTTTGACATCCTGGCGATTACGGATTACATTGACTGCCTCACGAGCAGACATTGGGAGATCCGCACTAATAGCATCGGCACTACCGAGATACTTAAAGGTAGCTTCAGCATAGTTGAGATAGAACTCACCCAAGCGGAAAATAATCCAAGCATGAGGAGAATTTGTGCTATTGACAGATGAGATATTGACAGAACCATCGCAGTACTTCTTCAAGTAGTAACCTGTAGGAGTTGCGCCAACTGTAGGTTCACCATTCTTGCCGCCATAATAAGTTTCAAGAGCATCGCCATTATATGAAGGCCACTTCTTCTCACCATTCACAGCGATTGTCATACCGAAACGTGGGTCACGACCTGCATAAGGATTCTGAGGATCATACTCACTGCCCTCTTCGTTCCAAAGTTTGCCAGTCTTCTTGATTTCATAAGCATCAACAAGAGTCTGGGTAGGACAGTTGCCACCATTACCATTCTCCAAGCCACGTGGATAGTTGTTGTACTCGAAACCATTCTGGTTGCCTACACGGCGAGCGAAGATAACCTCCTTAGCCTGCCAGTTGTTAGAGCCCCAAAGGTCAGAATACTTGCCAAGTTTCAATCCTGCCTTTTCACATTCATCGACAACAACCTTGCTAGCAACTGCTGCTTTGTGATACAATTCCTTATCGTTGTTTGTATTGAAAAGAGGACTTGCCTCATAAAGCAAGGTACGAGCCTTTAGAGCGAGAACAGTAAGCTTGTTTACACGTCCAGTCTCATTAGCAGCCGCATCATCACCCAAAGTAGAATAATCCACAGGCAACTTATCTGCAATAGCATCACACTCGCTAACGATGAAGTCCATCACCTCCTTGGCAGAAGTACGTGGAAGTGCATTCGCCTCGTCCTCAGTCAGCACTTCGGTAGTGAAAGGAACATCGCCAAACTTCTCTACAGCTGTGAAGTAGAAGTAAGCACGAAGATAGCGAGCCTCATACTGCAATCGCTCGAAACGTGCCATCTGAGCCGCATAATCTTTATTGAACTTGTAGTCAGAGAAATCACACTCATCCTTATGAGCCAAGAAGTAATTGGCTGCACGAATAGCAGTATAATTGTTACTCCAACTATCCATAGCATTCAATGCACTCCAAGCACCATTGGTAAAATTCTGCACACTACCATTCTTCCAAGAATACTCTGCCTCATCGCACGCTGAAGCGAGCATACCTTTTCCGTATGGGGCAAAACCATCCGCCATCTTACCATAAATATTGGTAATGAAGCCTACTGTATTATCAAAATTGGTAAATACGTAGTCCTTATCGTAATTGGTATATTCATGATAATCCATTTCATCACCGCAAGATGCGAGCAATGCCAAGCAAATCATGCCACCAAATATCTTATTTAATTTCATTGTCGTATTCCTTTAATGTTGATGAATTAGAAACCTAACACAAGACCAAGAGATACCGAGCGGTTTACTGGATAAGTAGCCCCGTAGCACTCTGGATCCAACTCCTTGATATGATCGAAGCAGAGCAAATCTACACCACGAACATACAACTTGGCATTGTTGATGTACTTGGTCTTCGACAAGAGAGACTTAGGGAAGTTGTAGTAAACCTCGACATTTCTCAACTTGAGGAAGGAGCGATCTGCCAACCAAATAGAGTTGTATCGGTTGTTGTTATCATTGGTCTCAGCCGACAAGCGAGGAAACTTTGCTGTCTCAGCGGTAGCAGGAGTCCAACGATTATCGAAGTAATACTGGCCTATATTGGTATTGTTGACCAATGGGCGATACATGGACTGTGTATCCAAGTAAGCTGAATAGTTAGCTGCACCCTGGAAGGTAGCTGTAAAGCCCAAGCCCTTGTATTCCAAACCAAGGTTGAAAGAATAGTAAATCTCAGGACAAGTGGTATTGTAACCCATCTTAACCACATCATCCTCATTAATGATACCATCACCATTCTGGTCTTTGTACTTGATGTCACCAGGCTTTACCTCTGAGAACTGCTGGGCAGGACTATTGTCTATATCTGCCTGGTCCTTGAAGAATCCTACAGCTTGCAAACCAAAGATTTGACCAACAGGATTGCCCGTACGCTTCAAGTAATCGTAAGCACGAGGCTCCTCATACTCATCCTTGATTTCGTTCTTTGCCAATGTATAGTTCACACCAGCTGTCAACTTCAAGTCCTTGGCGATTTCCTTGGCATAGTTAGCGCCAAGCTCAACGCCCCAGCTATCTACAATACCACCATTGATATAGCGGTTACTAGCACCGAGAACGGTAGAAGTCTTACCACCTGCATTCACCCACTGGCGGTCGCGGCGCTGATAGTAGCCATCCACTGTCAGGTTCAAGCCACCCAAGATGGTAGCATCCATACCGATGTTATACTTGTTGGCACGCTCAGCCATCACGTTGGTGGAAGCCAATCGACCTTCAGCCCAGCCACTGGAAGAAGTTGCGTTGTCCTTACCTACGTAATATCCACTACCACCACCAAACGTCTGGTTCCAATAACCTTCAGTAGGGATGAAGTCGAGGTTAATGATACCCCAAGACGCACGGAGCTTCAAGAAGTCGATGAACGACACATTCTGCATGAAGTTCTCCTTACTCAACACCCAAGCCGCAGATACTGTTGGTGAGAAGTTGGTGCGATGACCTGGTGCCAATTTATTGGATGTAGCCAATGACAAAGAAACGTCAGCCAAGTACTTTCCCTTGTAACCATAGTGGTTGTAAAGGGTTGCAGTAGTGCGATACTGAGTATTGTTCTGGCCATTCCAGTTACGATACTCATAGTTCCACATCAATACGGAATTGATGCTGTGGTCGCCAAAACTATGGTCGTAATTGGCACCCACACCAAAATTGAAGTTACGGTTCTGCCAGTCGAGTTTACTATCTTCCGACATGGTTCCATCCTTTCCTCCAGTATAATGAGAAAAAGCTGTAGGCTTACCATCCTTCCATTCGGTAGCAGTATCCATACCATATTTATATTCCTTGGTATGATTCTCCCAATAAGCAGCGATGTTGTCGTAAGCAAATCGTGTCCAAACGCTCAAACCATCTGTCACTGCAGAGAGGTCTTGCTTTAAAGTCATATCAGCAAAGAGAGCACGAGTATGAGCCTTGCTGTAAGCACGTCCTTCGGTCAATGCAACAGGGTTGTAATAACCTGTCCATGTGGTGTTACCACCCCACAAGCCACCTTCAGTCTTGACAGGGAAAGCAGCTGCAGGAATAGTATAAATCTTACCCCACAAATCATCACTAGACAAACCAGGGCGAGAGGCCTCCATCAAAACACCATTGATATTTGCCTCTAACTTGGTGGTTGAAGTCAAGTCGATGTCCAAGTTGGTACGGATGCTTCCCTTAGAGTACTTGTTCTGGGTAGAATAACCAGAATTTTCCTTTGGATGAGCGATGAAGCCTAAGTTACTGATCAAGTTGACATTGGTATAGTAGCGCAAACGCTCGCCACCACCACGGAATGTCAAGTTGTAGATGTCGCTGGCACCATTATTTTTAAAAGTCTCATTGATCCAATCCACATTAGGATAGAGGTATGGAAATTCTCCACTCTTGAAATAACCAAGTTCTGTATCAGAATAACGAGGAGACTTACCATCGCTCGCATATGCTTCGTTCAAGCCTACCGCATAGTCATAAGCATTCACAAACTTAGGACGGCGTGCCTCCCAGTTGAAGGCATGGTCGTATGTAAACTTAATTTCGTTAGTCTTATACTTACCTCGCTTAGTAACAATGTTGACAATGCCATTGGCTCCCTTATAGCCATACAGAGCAGTAGCGGCCGCATCTTTCAACACATATACATTCTCCACTTCTTCTGGAGAAAGAAAAGTAATGTTACGCTCGATTCCATCTACCAAGATAAGTGGTGAAGAGCCATTTAGGCTCTGCAAACCACGTACACAGAAAGAAGGCTCGTAAGATGCATAATCACCAGTACCTTGAAGAGCTGTCAAACCAAGCACACTACCACTGAGCAAAGAGTTACCGATGTTCTTGGAAGAACGCTTGTTAAACTCATCATTCGACGCACTTGCCACAGACACAGTAGATTCCCCTACATTCTGCTTGATGCCGAAACCTAATTCTACAGGACGGCTAGCATAATCCATCACTACCTTGATTTCCTTATCGCCATTCAAAAGCACAGTCTTTTTCGACTTGTCAGGAGCATCTATCACTAACATATCATTGGCATTGGCGCCAATCTCAAAGGCACCATTTTTATCGGTATAAGCCTTGATGAGCTTATTATTTTGGATTTCCACCAAGGCACCAGAGACTGGATTTCCCATCTTATCGACCACCACACCACTTACATTGCCATTCTGGGCAAACGCAGCAGCACTAGCCAAAAGCACCGAGGCGAATAATATATGTCGTTTCATATCAATGTAAAATTTATAATTTATAATTTACAATTAATAATTGTTCATGAGGCGTGGCATCGAATTACCAACCTGGGTTTTGAGTCAAGCCATAGCCCTTGTTGATTTCTGTAGAAGGGAATGCATTGAGATACCACTTGTTATCCCAGTTAGTCCACCAAGAACGAGCCACGTTGCGAATCTCGAACTTCTCGAATCTATAGTGAGTAGGATAGTTCTTCTCATAGCCATCATTTCCTTCCTTGATTCCTTGCCACTGGAAATTGTAGTCCTTGCCATCTTTTTGGCGATACATGCGCAAACCATGCAAAGGCTTCTGGAAAATATCGGCACGACGATAACGAATCAGGTCAAAGAAACGAGTTTCCTCAAAACCAAGCTCTACTGCACGTTCTTTCATCACTGCATCAATAACAGTCTGCTTATCGCTCCAATTCTTGGAAGTGTCAGATTCTTTCAAGCCTTTCAAACCTACACGGGCACGTACAACGTTCACATTATCAATAGCTTTGTCAAGCTGACCGTTCTGCGCCAAAGCTTCTGCATAGATGAGATACATCTCTGCCAAGCGGAGATAAGGCCAAAGGGTCACACGGTTGCGCTCATTGTTATAGTAGAACTTATTGTTGGCGAAACCAGTAGCAAACTGACCACTCTCTGATTCTCCTGCTCCATCACCACCATTGGTACCCTTATACCAGTTCTCATAGCGATTGCCACTATAGTTACCGTTGTCGTTCATGGTCTTCTGAACACCATTCACAATCATGGTTTCATAGAGTCGAGGATCACGTGTCAATTCGAAATTCTTGCTTGGGTTCACAAACATCGTGTCAGGATCTCCAGCCAAAGTCTTGTCCAAATCAAATGGACGACCATCCTTCCAATCGAACATCTCCATATATTCGGCTGTAGGTGTATATCCACCATTTCCATTCCAATCCTGGAAAAGATAGTTCCAAGCCCAGTTGTCTCTAAATCTTACACGAGTGCTTAGAAGCATTTCTGTTGTACCACGATTAGAATATCCTTTGCGGAAAGCTGCACGATACTGACCAGAGGTAGGATTTTCCTCTTCTGCCTGTACCAACTGATAATAGCCATCAGTTCCCAACTCATTGAAGAACTCCTGACAAGCGGTCAAACATCTTGTCCAACGCTCTGCGCTGTAATTGCCGTACCAAGCCTGATGTTTTTGGTTAGCCTCGTCAGCTTCAGTGCCAGCGTATGGCTGATCATTATTAAACAAAGGAGAAGCGGCAAAAAGCAAAATCTTACACTTCAATCCCATAGCCGCCGCCTTGGTGAAACGTCCATCCCAGTTAGTCTGCTCGGACTCATCAAGATTCCAAGGAAGATTAGGAGCAGCCTCATCAAGCAAGCCTACCATGAAATTAACAGTCTCTTCCACTGTACCACGAGGTAAATCGTATGTACCTTCAGTACCTGAGAAAGAATTCTTAACAATAGGAAGACCACCAAAGTGACGGAACATGTCAAAGTAACGAGAAGCAATGATGCACTTAGCTTCCGCCTTCAAGCGATTTTTCTCACTTTCCTCCATATCAGGAGTCTGATCTACATTCTCCAAGAAGATGTAGGCTGCACGCACACCTTCCCAAACTTTCTCATTGGTGTAACCAAACTTACCTCTATCTCCTGCTTTGTAAGCACCAGAATAGTAAAGGCGGTTTACATCATCCCAAGAGTTATGGCTATGCCAGCAATCAGACAATGCCTCGAACACACCTGTATTCATCTTAACCTGCACACCGCCATCCCAATAGAATGGCAGTCCATAATACATATAAGAGTACGTCTTCCAAAGGAAGTCGCGAGTATATTCCGCATTATTGAAAATAGTATCCTTAGTGACATCGCCACTAGGAGCCTTTTCCAAGAAAGAATCACCAAACTTCCAGTCATCAACACAGCTGGTAGTCATGGATGACAGTGCAAATGCGAAGAATGCACCTATTAATAATTTATGTAGTTTCATAATTGTCTATATTTTTAGAATCCAACCTTCAAACTCAAAGAGAATGATCTTGTCAATGGATAAGATGGACGAGAACTTGTACGAGACTCAGGGTCGCCCCACTTAAAGTCTGTGATAGTAAAGAGGTTATATCCACTCAATGCCAATGTCAAGTTGTTCATCTTAATTTTCTTCATGAATGGGAAGTCGAAATGGTATGCAATCTGTGCATTCTTCAAGCGCAAGTACGAAGAGTTCACCTCATAAAGCGTAGAAGCAGCATAGTTGTTGCTGGCATTCGTCATGGTGGCACGTGGATACATTGCATCACTGTTGTCCTTGCCCTCTTGCCAAGTATGGTCATACTGATACTTCAACAAGCCCTTCTGACCTGTATCTCCCAATGGCTGGCGGAAAGTTTCATCCAACATACGGCTTACATTCCAAGCCCCAGTCCACTGTGTGCTGACTTCTAAGTTCTTCCAACGGAAACCGAGATTGACACCAATCACATACTCCGGGTCATCGGTATGCCCCAGCTCATAAGAAAGGTCGTTCGCATCAATCTGACCATCCTTGTCCAAATCCACATAGATGGCATCTCCATACTGCAGCGTTTGCTTATGGTCAGGGATGTGCTCACCAAACTCAGCGAAATACTTCTCGTCGGAATCTTTCTCGTAGAACCCCCAGAACTTACGAATAGAGCGAGAACCGATACGGTGTCCCTTTTGTTCCATCCAAGGATAGTTTTGAGGAGCCTCATATAACTCCTTGATTTCATTCTGGTTATAAGACAAGTTACCTTCTACCCAATACTGGAAGTTCTTGCCTATCTTATCATTCCATTTCAAAGAAAGCTCATAACCCCAACTGTCCACCTCACCAAGGTTGGCTGCAGGCAATGTAAAACCTAGAAGGCCTGGAGCAATACCACTACGAACCAAAATGTCGGTACGGTGCTCCTTATAGTAGTCGAATGTTGCCTTCAATCGGTTATCAAGCACATTCAAATCTACACCATAGTCTTGCTTGAAAGAGTTCTCCCAAGTAACATCGGCATTGTTCTTGCTAGATTCCCAGGCTCCTGCTACAAAATTGCCAGTATTCACACCAAAGTTATAACCATTACCTGTAGAATATGGGTCGGCTAGATACATAAATCGGCTGCCACCAATCTGATCATTACCTACAAGACCCCAAGATGCACGAAGTTTGAAGTAATCAACCACCTTTTTCAAAGGCTTGAAGAAAGGCTCTTCACTGACTATCCAACCTATAGACCCAGCAGGGAAGAAGCCATAGCGTTTACCCTTGGCAAAGTTCTCGGAGCCATTGTAACCTGCATTAAACTCAGCCATATAACGGTTGTTCCAGTCATAGGTGACACGACCTACCATACCAACATATCCTCTTGGAATAGAAGAATAAGTGGATGGATAATAATACTTAGACTGATTGTAGAGCACCAATCCGCCAATATGATGCAAACCGAAATTGCGATTATAGTTCAAACTGGTCTCGAAATACCAGTTACGGCCTTTACCAAAGCCCTCACTATATCCCAATTGAGTATCACTACCATTCTTGCGATATTCCACTGTTCCATCAGGTTGCATTACAGGAGTATAATAAGCAGCTGATGCGCCACGCTGCTTAGTAACACTATAACTACTGTTATAAGAGCCTTTCAACTTGAATGACAATCCTTTGGTTATCATATCGAGCTTTTGGTTCAACACAACATCGGCATTCAGTGTATTGGTATTCTTTGACATATATCCCTTGCCATAATAAGAGTCAAGACCTGTTGCTCCCAAGAACGGCATATTGTCACAATCATTATAATCAGTACCAGCCTTTAAGAACTTACCATTGATGACACCTGGGCTAGAGAATGGAGTTGCCCAATACAACTTACGGAACAACTGATTGTTATCCTCACCTGAGTAAGGAGTATTCTTGGTATCCACACGACCACCGAGATTTACGCTAATCGTTGTGGTCTTGGTAACATTGAAGTCTAAGTTCGCACGATAGTTGAATCGCTGATACTTAAAGTTGAAGTCATATGGCAAAGACTGCTGTTTGAAGAGACCATCCTGTGTAAAGGCACCTACAGACACGAAGTAGCGCATACGGTCTGTACCACCAGAAATATTCACATTGTGCTGTGTCTGGATGGCATGGTTCTTGAAGCAATAATCTATCCAATCTGTATCAGGGAAACGAAGAGGATCGGAATGATCCTTAAATTTCTGAAGAATCTGATCAGAAAATGGAGCAGCTGCCGCACCATCGTTCAACTTCTGCATATTATAATAGGTGGCATACTCATAAGCATTAGCCAATTCGACAGTTTGAGTTGGTACGATAACACTCATAGAGGTTGTAGCCGAAATCTTTGCCTTTCCTTCCTTACCACGCTTGGTAGTAACGAGGATAACACCATTGGCACCACGCACACCAAATACGGCTGTAGCCGAAGCATCCTTCAACACGGTTATGCTCTCGATTTCGCTAGGGTCGATATCGTTGAAGTCTCGCTCCACACCATCCACCTGAATCAAAGGGGCTGAATTGTTGGTGGTAGCCTGACCACGTACCAAGATAGTTGCCGCATCAGCTCCTGGCTCACCAGAATACTGTACGGAAGAAAGACCTGGAACAACACCAGAAAGCATGTTGTTGATGGAACCGGTTGGAACCTTCGTCAACTCGCTACCATTGATGTTAGAGATGGCACCTGTCACGGTTACCTTCTTCTGTACACCATAAGCAACCACCTGTACATCTTTTAATACTTGAGAATCATCCTCAAGTACTACATTGATGGCACCACGAGACACTTTCACAGTCTTTGGCTTGCAACCAACATAGGTTACCTGCAAACTCTGACCACTCTTGGCATTCAAGCTGAATTTACCATCGAAGTCGGTAACTGTTGCAATTTTAGTACCAACAACTCGGACTGTTGCACCAATGATAGGCTCACCATTCGTGTCCTTTACCACTCCTTCCACCTGGCCATTCTGCTGCACAGCCTGTATACTGTTCTGTACAGCCAACAACTCCTGTGGCAACAATGTCAACCCTGCTGACATTGCCATCATGAAAAATAGACTTCGTGACGAAGTTTTTAGATTTACATTTTTCATTTAGTTGTATTTTATCAGTT
>ERZ808240.1621-NODE-1621-length-27238-cov-4.520178_pt1 | contig 27238 bp, 18 predicted proteins | sample MGYA00521084_ERZ808240 | MGnify/ENA primary metagenome ERZ808240 (study PRJEB31516, sample SAMN03275571) | gut metagenome | biome: mammalia-associated habitat; material: feces | host: Papio cynocephalus | place: Kenya | collected 2012-08-06 ... | reverse complement strand
CCGAAGAGCGCGTGCACCCTGAAGACCGCGCCTCGTTTGTTGCCGCCATCGACCCGAAACGCGTGGCGGCAGAGCTTGAAAAAGCCGAAGAATACACGGGGCACTACCGCATTTTGGTTGATGGCACCGTGCATTATTTCCAGTTCCGTTTTACACCGCTGTACGATGAAGAAGCTGGTCAGCGCCTTAATCAGGTTGTTGCTGGTTTTCAGAACATCGATTCAATCGTTGCCGAAGAGGCGCGCAACCGCCAGGCGCTCACCGACGCGCTTGCCGCCGCCGAGCATTCCAGCCGCGCGAAAACCACGTTTTTAAACAACATGAGCCACGACATCCGCACGCCCATGAACGCCATCATCGGGTTCACGTCGCTTGCCGCTGCGCACATCGATAACAAGGAACAAGTAGCCGACTACCTGCAGAAAATCCAAACGTCGTCCAGCCATTTGCTGTCGCTCATCAACGATGTGCTGGACATGTCGCGCATCGAAAGCGGCAAGATGCGCTTGGAAGAAACGCAGGCTAGCCTTGCCACCATCATGCACGATTTGAAAGTTATCGTGCAGGCGGACGTGGCCGCCAAGCAGCTTGACTTTTTCATTGACACGGTTGATGTTACCAACGAGGTGATCATCTGCGACAAGCTGCGCTTGAACCAGGTGCTGCTCAACCTGCTGTCCAACGCGGTGAAGTTCACCGAACCCGGCGGCGTGGTAAGCGTGCGCATCACGCAAACCGCCACCTCCCCCGACGGGTGGGCCGATTACGAGTTCCGCGTGAAAGACTCCGGCATCGGTATGGCGCCCGAGTTCGTCAGCCACGTGTTCGAAGCGTTCGAACGTGAGCGCACCAGCACCGTTAGCGGCACGCAAGGCACCGGCCTGGGCATGGCCATCACGAAAAACATCGTGGACATGATGGGTGGCACCATCACCGTGCACAGTGAGCTTGACCGCGGCAGCGAGTTCATTATCTCGCTGCGGTTCCGCACCGCCGCAAACCCCGTGAAAAACGAACCCATCCCCCAGCTGCAGGGCCTGCGCGCACTGGTGGTGGACGACGACATGCACACCTGCATGAGCGTGTCGAAAATGCTGGCGAAAATAGGCATGCGCGCCGACTGGACGCTGTTCGGCAAAGAGGCCATACACCGCGCCATGTTCGCCATCGAGCAAAACGACGAATACTACGCGTATATCATCGATTGGCTTATGCCCGACATGAACGGCGTGGAAGTGGTGCGCCGCATTCGCGCCGTGGTGGGCGACTCGAAACCCATCATCATTTTGACGGCATACGATTGGTCCAACATCGAACAAGAGGCGCGCGAGGCGGGCGTCACGGCGTTTTGCTCCAAGCCGCTGTTCATGTCCGAGCTGCGCGAGTTGCTTGAGCAGCCGTTCAAGCACCCGAACGCCCCGGAACACAACGACGTCCTGCCCGATTTCTCAGGCAAGCGCGTGCTGCTGGTGGAAGACAACGAGCTGAACCGCGAGATTGCCGTTGAGATTTTGCGGTCCGTGCACTTTGACGTGGAATGCGCACGCAACGGCGTTGAAGCGCTGCAAGCCGTGCAGGGCAACAAACCCGGGCATTTCGATTTAGCGCTCATGGACATCCAAATGCCCATCATGGACGGTTATGAGGCCACACGCAGCATCCGCAAGCTTGACCCCGCACGCGCAAGCCTACCCATTTTCGCCATGACAGCGAACACATTTGAGGAAGACAAGCATCGCGCCGAGCAGGCGGGCATGAACGGCCATATTTCCAAGCCCATCGAAATTCCGGCGCTTATCGCAACGCTTGAGAACGTCTTCGCCTAATCATTTTCTGCTGAGCAAGCCGTTACATGACGTTTCGGTGACGCTGCCCTAGCAAAGCGCTGCTAGTTCGCTGCGCTTTGCTAGGATTATCCGCTGCTATGTTTCAATCCGTTGCACATATTTACCATCATCGCGTACGCGTAGATGCGCAGCACATGCACATGCCGTGCATCGTGCAGCCTGCGCCTACCCCGCTCTCCTCCATGCTCATTTGATAACGCAGCGAAAATCGCATTCGCAATCGCAAGCTATCATATTTGGAGGATGTTTTGACTCAGCAAGCTTCCACCACTGCGCGCCAGGTTCGCATAACCGGCGTGGTGGTGTTCGGCGCGTTTCTTGCGCTGCTCAACCAGACGGTCATGTCGCCCGCGCTGCCCGTTATCATGAACGATTTTGCCATCGATGCGTCAACTGCCCAGTGGATTATGTCCATTTACCCACTGGTCAGCGGCATTATGGTACCCATCTCGGCGTACCTGATCGACCGCTTCTCAACACGTGCGCTGTTTTTCGCCGCAACGGGCGTGTTTGCCGCAGGCACGGCGCTGTGTGCCGCCGCACCCACATTTTTCCTACTCATCTGCGGACGCGTGCTGCAAGCGGCTGCATCGGGCGTTTTGCTGCCGTTGGTTTCCGTGGTTCCCATGCTGGTGTTTCCCGTGGAAAAGCGCGGGACGGCCATGGGCATGGCAGGCATCGTTATGTCGGCCGGTCCGGCAATCGGGCCTGTGGTGGGCGGCGCCATCATCGACTCATACGGTTGGCGCGTAACGCTTGGCTGCATTGTGCCGCTGGCGCTGGTGGTGCTGCTGTGCGGCGTGTTTTTGCTGGAAAACGTGGGCGAAACGAAGCGCCCACACCTTGACGTTGTCTCTGTTATTTTGTCCACCGTGGCGTTCGGCGGTCTGCTGTACGGGTTTTCCAGCGCGTCAACACTAGGATGGACAAGCCCTGCTGTGCTTGGGTGCATCATCGCAGGCGTGGTGTGCTTGGCCCTGTTCGCAAAACGCCAGCTTTCGCTTGAAGAGCCGCTGCTTGACCTGCGTTGCTTGAAAGCAAGCAACTTCCGCGTGGCAGCAATCGTGGTCACCCTTATCAATGCCGCATGCCTGGTTACCAACACTATTCTGCCCATCTTGCTGCAAACAGCCATGGGCGCCTCGGCGCTTGAAACCGGTATCGTTATGCTGCCGGCCGCTGCCGTGGGCATCCTTATCAGCCCCATATCCGGCGTGGTGTTCGACAAGTTCGGACCGCGCGGTATTTCCGTTGGCGGCCTTGCGCTCATGACCGCGTCCCTGTTTGCCTTGTCGCGCATGGGCGCCGATTCATCCATCGTGCTAGTGGCAGTGCTGTGCGCCGCGCAGGCCTCGGGCCAGGCGCTTGCGAACATGCCCGTGAACACCTGGGGCGTCAACGCGCTTGAAAACAGCATGATTGCACACGGCAACGCCATCGCCAACACCGGCCGACAGGTTGCCGGCGGCTTAGGGACGGCCATCATCGTCACTATCATGACCACGGTGACAACGCAGGCAAGTATGGCCGGCGCCGCAACTGCGCAGGCAACCGTAGCGGGCACGAGCGCCGCGTACCTGGTGTGCTCGGCAATCGGCTTAGTTGCCCTGGTTTTCGGCATCGTGAAAATCCGCGAGCCGAAAGGCGCACGTAAGCAGCCGCATATCGTGCGCGACAACGCAAAGGAAACAAAAGCATAGTTAAAACCGCGCTCAGCACAAAAAATGCCCGCACGACGCAATGCCGTGCGGGCATTTTGCTGTGAGCAAAGCTTGCAAGACGCTGAATGCTACGAACGCCTCACGATGTTTGAAATGGCCTTGATAAGTTTGTCCGAGTCGATGGGCTTGGCTAAATGCTCGTTCATGCCCGCCTCGCGCGAACGGCGCCTGTCGTCGGCAAAAGCATTCGCGCTCATGGCAACAAGGGGGATGTTCGCAGCATCGGGGCGCTGCATGGCTCGAATGGTGCGCGCAGCCTCGTAGCCGTCCATGTTCGGCATCATGATATCAAGGATAACCAGGTCGAACGTGCCCGGCGCTGCTGCGGCAAAAGCATCAACGGCCTGCTTGCCGTCCCATACGCACGTAACGTTTGCGCCCGCGTCCGTAAGGATGAACTCCGCAATCTCACGGTTCAGCTCGTTGTCTTCGGCAAGCAAAATGTTCATGCCTTGAAGCGATATCGCTTCGCCCGCCGCATCATCGGCAACGGGCAGTGCGGCATGCTCGTCTACGATAAAAGGCAGCGTGATCACATAGGTGGTGCCCACGCCCAGCTCGCTGGTAAACTCGATGGTTCCTCCCATGTGCTCAACCAGCTGCTTGGCGATAACCGTGCCAAGCCCCGTGCCCGATGACTGGTCCTCAACGCGCTGCGTCTCCCGCGTAAACGGCTCGAACAGGTGCTCCTGGAACTCCTGGCTCATGCCAATGCCCGTATCGGCAACCGTGATGCGATACGTTGCAACGCCGTTTTCAAACGAGACTTCCTCGCACGTCAAGCGAACCGTGCCGCCTTCTTTGTTGTACTTCACCGCATTGCCCGCGATGTTCATAACGAACCGTTTCACATGCAGTTGGCTTGCCAGCACCACCGGGTGCTCAACGCCGCTATGGTCGCACACGATGGTAACGTGCTTCTGTTCGGCCATGCGCTCAAGCACCTCGCACATCTCGTCAAGCAGCGCGCATAAGTTGCAGGGACGCACATCAAGCTCGATTTCGCTGTTTTCCAGCTTGCTCATGTCAAGCACTTCGTCAACAAGCTCCAGCAATATGCCCGACGCATTCCAAATTTTCCTGCGGCACTCGCGCTGCTTCTCAATATCCCCGTCAAAGGCGTTGCCCACTTCAACCATGCCGCGGATGCCGTTGATTGGCGTGCGAATATCGTGGCTCATGCGCTGCAAGAACTCGGTTTTTGCGCGGTTTGCGCTTTCGGCAGCTTGTGCAGATTCGGCCAGTTTCTCGCCGTACTCATGCTCCTTTTCCACCATCTCCTGCAAATGAGCATGCTGAGATTGTCGGCGAATAAGCACGAACACCGCAACGACAACGGCATACAGCGCAAGCGCAAGCGCCACGTTTCCCGCAACGGTGCCCATGTTGCCGCTTGCGCTACTGTAGGTGAACACGTAGTTGTCACGCGCCTTGTCAAACGATGCGATATAGCTTTCAGAGCCAACCTTCACCAGCTGCGTTTGACCCAGCTCGCATTGCTCTTTGATGGCGGCAACCACAGCGCGATCAGTTTGGCTGATGCTTTCGCTGACGTTTGCATGCGCGTCCACCATATTTGCCGCAAGGATATCCCCGTCGTTTTCGATGACGATAGCCCCGTTGACCGTTGGGTTGTACCCCGCAAGCAAGCTTTGCAGTGTGAGCGCATAGCGATTGGCGAACGCAAGCTTGGTGTGATATACGGCCACCACCAAACCTGGCTCGTCAAGGCGTGCAGCGCACGCCACATCAACATACGAGCCATCGGAAAGCTGAACGCGCGCGGTATACGTTTCCACCGGATGCGCCACCACCGAAAGCGAAGAGGTGTCGGTAACGGTGGCGCGGATGTCCTCGAACGAAACGTCGTCGCTTGAGTACGACCCCACCGGGGCACCCTCGGGCGTAAGCACGAACGCGCCGGTGAGGCTGAGCTCGCCTGCGTAGCGCTCCAAGCTTGCCGCATCAACGGCCCCGCCGTCTTGGTGCACATCGCGCGCAAGCTGACCGGCATTTTCAATGGAGCGCATCAAGCTTTTCGTGGTAGACGCGCTGTTGAACGAGTCATACGCCGTGCTTTGTGACTTCACGAAGTCAACCACGTTTTGCGAGCGCTCAGTGATTTGTGCAAACAGCGACCGATAGCTTAGGGCATTCGTGACAACGCCGACAACAACCGCTAAGGCAAGCGCTACCAGCACAAACGTTGTTGGGAGGGTACTGCGGTTACTCATACAGGCTCTCCACGTTCAGAAACGAGCTTGTATCATCGAAGTAGTTCGAGAGGATACGTTCCATGGTGCCGTCAGCGCGCATGTCATCAAGTGCGCCCTGCAGCGCACTGTCGATGCCGCGTTCGTCGTTTTTGTCGAATGCCACACCAAGGCCTACATCTTGCAGCGACTTATCCAAAATACGCAGCTCAACGCCGTAATCCTTCTCGTACTGCAGCACGGACGTTTCATGTGCGGCTATGGCATCTACATACCCTTTCGACAGCGCAGGCACCAAATAGGAGCGGTCGGAGAAGCTGTAGATGTGAGAAAGCTGCGGCATATTAGGGTTCGTACCGTTCAGGATAATCTCTTCGGGCTTCGTGGAAGACTGTAGGGCCAACACCTTGCCTTCAAGGTCGGAAAGGCGGTAGATAGAGCTGGCGGGATCAACGGCTATAACCTGGCGACTTTTCATATACGGGCCTGCCCAACGGTATTGATCTTCGCGGCCTGTCATGGAAAAGCAGCTCATCACGCAGTCAATAGAGTCATCGGCAAGCAACGAGCCCTTCTTTTCCCACACGATGTACTGAAACGTCGGTTCGTAACCAATGCGATGAAACGCTTCGCGGGCAACATCAACATCGATGCCAACCGGATTGCCGTTTTCGTCATTTGATACATACGGCGGGTACATATCGGCGCCAACCACGATAGGCATAAGGTTGTTTGCGTCTTCTGCGTCGTTTGCGCGCGTGGCAGCGCAGCCGCAAGCGGAAACCGCCAGGGCAAGCAGCATGACAACCACCAGGAAAGCAACGCGTTTTCGCATGACAACCTCTCTTTTGCGCGTAACACTCCTAGTGTATCAGATGTGGCAGCGCAAACCGCGCTCCTTGTCGGCAAACGCGTGCAGTTGCTGGTTTTCAAACGCTCTTTACGGCTGCAAACCATTGCGAATAGATAATCGATTAGCGCAGGATACACCCAACCAATTTTTGCGATACGATAAAAAAAGCTGGCCAGAAGACTCCTTCTGGCCAGCTTGTGTAAGCTGGTCGGGTTGACAGGATTTGAACCTGCGACCCCTTGACCCCCAGTCAAGTGCGCTACCAAACTGCGCCACAACCCGATTTGGTATTTGCTGCCGTTCGAAGCAGCTCGTTTATAATACCAAAACTAGAAATCCGCGCAAGAGGTAATTTCAAAAAGTTTTGAGAAGCGGGCAAAGCGCCCACCCTCGAAGCCTGAGTGCCGCGCGCGGCATGCCCGATTACTGCAAGTACTCAAGCGCACGGTCGAGAATAGCATCCGCCAAGCGGTCCTTCGACATGGTAGGCAGCTCTTCAACCTCTTCCGGATCAACGAAGAAGATAGTGTTATCGTCAGTGCCGAACGCAAGACCTTCGCCCACGCGGTTGGCAACGATGACGTCGGCCCCCTTCTTCGCCAGTTTCTTTTGCGCGTTTGCAATAACGTCGTTGGTTTCGGCCGCAAAGCCGACAACCACTTGCTGCGGGCTTTTCTTATGCGCGAGCGTGGCCAAAATGTCGGGGTTCTCTACCAGCTTGATGGTGCCGAGGTCTGCGTCTGCCTGCCCTTTCTTCAGCTTATGGTCGGCAACGCGCTCGGGGCGCATATCGGCAACCGCGGCGGCAAACAGTGAGATATCAGCCGTTTCAAACGCCTGCTCGCACGCTTCCATCATTTGGACGGCCGTTTTCACGCGCACCACGTTCACGCCCTCGGGCGCCGGCAGCGCAACCGGACCGGAAACCAGCGTTACCTGGGCTCCGCGCAGCGCCGCAGCCTTAGCGATGGCATAGCCGGTTTTGCCGCTGGAATGATTCGAAATGTAGCGCACCGGGTCGATTGGCTCCACCGTAGGACCGGCGGTGATAAGCACATGCTTGCCAGACAGATCGCGCTTCACGCCCATGATCTCAAGCGTTTGCGCCACGATAATGTCCGGATCGGCCAAGCGACCGCGCCCAACGTCGCCGCACGCCAGATAGCCTTCTTCCGCATCAACGAAATGCACGCCGCGGATAACCAGTTTGCCGATGTTGTAGCGCGTTGCAGCCGCTTCGTACATGTGTACGTTCATGGCCGGTGCCATGATCATAGGGGCCGTGCACGCAAGCGCCGTGGTAGTAAGCAAGTCATCGGCAATGCCGTTGGCGATTTTCGCGATAACGTTGGCCGTCGCAGGCGCAATCACGAAGGCATCGCACTCTTCTGCCAGCGAGATATGGTGAATGGGATCGGTTGGATCGTCGAACAGGTCAATGGCAACTTTTTCGTGCGTGAGCGCGCGAAACGTGACCGGGTCCACAAAATGCGTGGCGTGCTCGGTCATGCACACTTTCACGCGCAGGCCTGCTTTCTGAAAGCCGCGCACGATCTCGCACGTTTTATATGCTCCGATGCCGCCGGTAACCCCGACCAGCACGGTCTTCTGAGGTTGAGCGTCAACGTTACCCATGATGTTCCTTCCCGTCTATATATAAGCAGCCAGCACGTGGTGCAGCACCGCCGCATGCGCGGCTGTGCCGTTCAAGCACGGCACGTACACGAGCTCGTTACCCGCAAGCGTCTTACCCGCATCCTCCAACTGCTGCTGGTAGAAGGGCTTCAGCTCGTAATCGATATCATAAAGCGTTTCCAGGCAATCCACGGCGAAATTTGGGCAAACCATGAACACACGGCCGGGTTTTGCGTGCGCCCATCGCGCAAGTATCTGGCGCGAGAACGGCTGCAACCACTCGCGGCCCTTGTCGAACTGGCAGTTGTAGCCGACCGTCCACTGCTTGCGGTCAAGCCCAAGCTTTCCCGCAACCGCAAGCGCCGTGGCGCCGGTTTGCGGCTCGTAGGTGTCTCCTGCTTCAATGTCGTTGAGCGGGATGGAGTGGTAATTGAACAGCAGCCTGTCGCCCGCTTGCGCGTCAAAACCCGCATCGCGGATTGTTTTCGCAAGCGCCCCCACATATGCATCGTCGGTGCCGTAATGCTCCACTAAAGTTATGGGTACGTTCCATCCCATACGGGAAACAGCTTCCTTAACGCTGTCATCAACCGACAATGTGGTGGAAAACGCGCTTTGCGGGTACAGCGGCAGTACAACCACGTTGGTGCAACCCGCATCCCGAAGCTGTTCAAGAGCCTGGCGAATAGTGGGCGCGCCGTAGCTTTGCCCAACAGCAACGCGCACGTTGTCTTCGGTAGGGTCTAGCTCACGCTGAAGAAAACCCAGAAGCTTTTCGTGTTCCACGTCAAATGGCGAGCCGTCATCGGTCCAGATTTTCGCGTACTTCTCACCTGATGTGACATCGCGCTTCGGCAAAATGAAAAAGTGCAGCACGCACAACCACCCCAGCTTGTTCATGGGGCGAATGCGCTTGTCCATCAGAAACTTGCATAAGTATGCATGCACATCACGCGGAGCGGGGCTGGCGGGCGTGCCGGTATTGGCCAGCAGCACACCCGTGCGTTCATTTTTGGCAATGGTCATGTTAAAACCTTCGTATCGCTAGCGACTCTCGTTGTACCGGGCAGGCAAAGACGCAGACCCGGTACAACATCGAAACGTTACCACAATCTAACACACAGCAACATCCTCCAGCTGATGTACCGGTGCTGAGGGGTGCGGCGCGCCAGCTAGCTCTTCAAACACCTCGCAGCCCGCCTGCGTACGGCCAAGGCTGCGCGGCGCAAGCTGATCGAGCACGACCTGCAGCTCGTCGGTAAGGTTGTCAGCGAAAAACAGCTCCTCGCCCGTCATAGGATGCGTGAAGCGCACCTGGAACGAATGCAAAAACTGGTGCCATAGCCCAAAGTTCGCTTCAGCGTCTTTCGGGCCGCCCGCGTTATACACCTGGTCGCCTACCAGCGGATGCTTCGCGTACTGCATATGCACGCGAATTTGGTGGGTGCGGCCCGTGAACAACTTGCAGTCAACCAGCGTGTAACCGTTATCGCGCGGACCGTGCTCGAACCGCTCTAGCACGCGGAATGTGGTGAGCGCATCGCGCGCCGAAGGGCATTCGCGCACTGCCATGCGCGTGCGATCGTTCACCGCGCGGGCGATGGGGGCATCGATCATGCCCGTATCGTGCGGGATAACGCCGTGCACAAGCGCCAGGTAGCGGCGGTCTACCGCGCGGTCGCGAATGTCGGACATCAGTGCTAAGCCGCACGCATCGGTTTTCGCAGCAAGCATAAGGCCCGTGGTATCGCGGTCAAGGCGATGCACGATGCCGGGGCGATCGTCTTCGCCCTGCACGTTGCACAGGTTGTTCGCCCCGCAATGGTTCACCAAGGCGTTTACCAGCGTGCCGTCAAAATGATCGGCCGAAGGATGGCACACCAAACCCGCCTGCTTGGAGATAACCAGCAGATATTCGTCCTCGAAACGCACGTCAAGCGGGATATCTTGCGGCACGATAGGGCCCGCAGCGGGTTCATCGGGCAGCTCGTAGACCACCGTGTCGCCAGCGCTAAGCGTATGCTTTTTCGCAACAGTGGCGCCGTTTACAAACACCGCTCCCTCCTCCACCGCGCGGGCGGCAGCAGAGCGGCTTGGATACAGCCCACGTGCGGCAAGCACGGCGTCAATGCGCTGACCTGCATCTTTATCCTGTGCAGTGTAGCTTTTCAACGCACCCATCAGCGCGCCTCCTTGTCGGTATAGGCAACAGCGCGACGCTCGCGCACCAGCCACGCAACCAAAAACAGCACAAGCCCGCAGGTAACGCCGATATCGGCGATATTGAACACGGGGAAGTTCATGAACGTAAGGTCGATGAAGTCCACCACGTAGCCGCGCACGAAGCGGTCAATGGCGTTACCGACGCCACCGCCTACCACCAGGCCTAAGCCCACAACCTCAGGCCACGTGATAACGTTGCGCTGCAAGGCAACGAATACGCACAAGCCCGCGCACATCAGCAACGAGAACACGCCAAGTGCCACGGTTGCCCCCGCGAACATGCTCCACGCGCCGCCGGTGTTGTGCACAAGCAGCAAGCGAAACACGCCCAAAATCGGGCCGCTGAGCTGCGTGCCGGCAGCATGGGCGTTCAAGACAGCCTTCACAGCCTGGTCGACAACCACCCACGCAACGGCAATGCCGGCAAACACGCCGATACGGGCTGCAATGTTTTTCGGCTGAAGCGGCGCAGGGCCGGCGCTTGCGGCACCGGCCCTTACAGCCCCAGCATTGTTTTGGGATTCTTGCTGGCTCAAACGCTTACTCCTCGGTAAAGCCGATGGCGTCAAGCGCGTTACCACAGCGTTCGCACACGTGCGGATGATTTGCGTTGCCGCCGAGCGTACGGTAGTTCCAGCAGCGCGGGCACTTCTCGCCCTCGGCAGGCTTCACTTCGCAAGCAAGCTCTTCACCAGCCGCAAACGTAACACCGGACACGATGAACAGCTCCTCGAATACCGCCGCGTCAAACGCAGCCAACGCATCGAGCGTTGCCTGCGGAGCGGTAACCACTACAGCCGCTTCCTGGCTCTTGTTGATGGTTTTCGCGCCACGCGCATCCTCAAGCGCCTTCGTTACCACATCGCGCACCTCAAGCGCACAGGCGAACGTGGATAGCACCTGCTCCTCGGCGGCCTTGCCGGGAAGCGCCGGCACGAAATCGGCGCGATGCGGCCAACCAGCCAGCTGCACGTTGCTCACGCGGCCTTCGCGGTTGCGCATGGCCTCGGGGTAATGCTCCCACACCTCATCGGCCGTGAACGACAGGATGGGCGACAGCACGCGCACGAGCACCTCAAGGATGTTCATAAGCACGGTTTGCACCGCACGACGGCGCGGGCTGTTAGGAGCCTCGGAGTACAGGCGGTCTTTCGTAACGTCCATGTACACGCTGGACAGATCGTTCACGAAGTCGTACACCGCGCGGTACACAGCGTTGTACTTGAAGCCGTCGTAAGCTTCTTCCACATCGGCAAGCAGGCGCGCGGTTTTCGCCATCATGTACTGGTCGATAGGCTCAAGCTCATCCCAGCTGGAAACCGCGTCTTTCTGGTCATCGAAGTCGGAAAGGTTACCTAGCAGGAAGCGGAACGTGTTGCGGAAGCGGCGGTACGCGTCGGACACCTGCTTCAAGATGCCGTCGGAGATGGAAACATCTTGTGCGTAATCGGCAGAAGCCACCCACAAGCGCAGCACGTCGGCACCGTATTTGCTGGTAACGTCAGCCGGGTCAACGCCGTTGCCAAGCGACTTGGACATCTTGCGGCCCTGCTCGTCAACGGTAAAACCGCACGACAGGATGTTTTTGTACGGAGCGCAGCCGTAGGTGCCCACGCTGGTAAGCAAGCTGGACTGGAACCAACCGCGATGCTGGTCCGAGCCCTCCAGGTACATATCGGCAGGCCAGGTCAAACCTTCGCTGGCACGATGTTTCAGCACGCTGGTGTGCGAAACGCCGGACTCCCACCACACATCCAGAATGTCCTTTTCAGGCACCAATTCCGTGCAGCCACACTTCTCACAGTGCGTGCCGTGCGGCAGATACTCGGACGGCTTCTTCGTAAACCACGCGTCGGCGCCTTCCTTGTAGAACAGGTCGATCACCGCGTCGAACGTGGCCTCGGTGGCAACGGTTTCGCCGCACTTCGCGCACTTGAACACCGGAATGGGCACACCCCAGCTGCGCTGGCGGGAAATGCACCAGTCGGGACGGTCGGCAACCATGGAGCCAATGCGGTTGACAGCCCAGCCGGGATAGAACTTCACATCGCGCTGGATGGCGTCGAGCGCCTTGCCGCGCAGGCCGTTTTTCTCCATGGAAACGAACCACTGGTCGGTGGCGCGGAAGATGACCGGCTCATGGCAGCGCCAGCAATGCGGGTAGCTGTGCGTGATCTTGCGAGCGGCAACAAGCGTGCCCTGCTCGCGCAGCCAGTCGATGATAACGGGGTTGGCGTCGTCGGTGTCAAGACCGGCGAACGGGCCGGCGTCTTCGGTAAGCACGCCATTGTCGTCGACGGGCATGAGGATGGGGCAATCAAACTGCAGGCCCACCAGATAGTCATCCTGGCCATGGCCCGGAGCGGTGTGCACGCAGCCAGTACCGGAATCAAGCGTGACGTGATCGCCATAGATGATCTTGCCCTTCAGGTCCTGGCGGATAGGGCACGTGTAGGTAAGACCCGTAAGCTCAGTGCCCTTAAGCGTGACCGGCTCGCCGTCCTCGCCGCGCACCATGTCGTAGGACTCCCAACCGGCAATGCCAGCCACTTCCTCGACCAGTTCCTTGGCGAAGATCATGTTGGAGCCGTCGGCCTGCACCATAACGTACTCGGCGTCGGGCATCAGGCACACGGCGGTGTTCGCCGGCAGCGTCCAGGGCGTGGTGGTCCAGATGAGCACATACGCGTCACCCGTAGCGCCCGCTGCCTCGAAGATGCCGGGCATAGCGTCAAGCTTGAACTTCACATACACGGAAGGCGACGTTTCGTCGCTGTATTCGATTTCGGCCTCGGCCAGTGCCGTGTGGCACTTTTTGCACCAGTGGATGGGCTTGCGACCGCGGTACACTTGGCCCTTAAGGTACATTTCCTTGAAAATCTCGACGTTGCCCGCCTCGAAGTTCGGAACGTACGTAAGGTACGGGTGGTCCCAATCGGCGTTCACGCCAAGGCGCTTGAAGCCCTCGCGCTGGATGCCCACGTACTTCGTGGCCCAATCGCGGCATAGTTTGCGCAGCTCAGGCTGCGGGGTTGCCTTCATCTTGTCAGGGCCGAGCGTAACCTCGACCATATGCTCGATGGGCTGGCCATGGCAGTCCCAGCCGGGCACATAAGGCGTGAAGTAGCCGCGCTGCGCATGGCTTTTATTCACGAAGTCCTTGAGCACCTTGTTGAATGCATGTCCGATGTGGATAGGGCCATTGGCGTACGGCGGGCCGTCGTGCAGCACGAAGGGCTTGCCGTCCTTGTTCTTCTCGAGAACCTTCTCGTAGATATGCTCCTGTTCCCACTTCTCAAGCCGTTTCGGCTCGGACTGCGGGAGGTTGCCTCGCATCGGAAAATCCGTCTGCGGGAGATTCATGGTGTTCTTGTACGTATTCGCCACGAGATCGCGCCTTCCTGTTTCCTACCTATGTTCAAGCGGAAATAAGCCGCCTCAACGTATAAACCTGATTAGTATAAAGGAAAAGCCAGACGCATGTCCGGTATGCGGACATTTATTCCGAAAGAGCGCATAGAGACGAACGCGGCGAACGTTCCGCAAACCGAAACTCCGCGGGACGATTTAACCTCCAACGCTGTTCGCTTGCGCAACGAAAAAGCTTCTCGGGTTATACTGTGTTCATTCGAGCAATTTCGCACTCCGCGCGGGGAAGGAAACGCATATGGCCAGAAGCTTCGAGATGATTACCGATTCTTGCTGCAACCTTACCGAGGACATGATCGACCAGTACGGGCTGCACGTGCTTCCGCTGACGTTTATGGCCGACGGCGACGACACGGTGTACCAAAGCTATCTCAAGGGCGCCAAAACCGACCTGTCGCAGTTTTACAAAATGATGCGAGACGGCAAGGTGTTCCGCACCTCGCTTCCCAACCTTGCCGATACCGAGGCGCTGTTCCGCAGCCTGCTTGATGCCGGGCGCGACATTTTGTACCTGGGCTTTTCCAGCGGCCTTTCAGGCACCTGCGAGGCCACCGAGCTTTTAGCCCAGCAGCTGCGCAGCGAATACGCCGACCGCAAGATTTACACAGTTGACACGCTTGCCGCATCCGGCGGCGAAGGTTTGCTGGTGTGGCACGCCTGCCAACACGCCGAGGCTGGCGAGGGCATCGACGAGGTGCGCGACTGGGTTGAGGGCCACAAGCTGAACCTTGCGCATTGGTTTACCGTGGACGACCTCATGTTTTTGTGGCGTGGCGGCCGCGTTTCGAAGACAAGCGCTTGGGCGGGCACGCTGCTGAACATCAAACCGGTGCTGCACGTTGACGACGAAGGTCACCTGATTCCCATGGAAAAGGTGCGCGGGCGCAAAAAGTCGCTGCAGGGCTTGCTGAACCATATGGAGAAAACGGCCACGCAGCCGGTGTCCGACCAGATGGTGTTCATCAACCATGGCGACTGCCTTGAAGAGGCACAGTGGCTTGAGGAGCAAATCCGCGAGCGTTTCGGCGTGAAGAACATTGTGGTGAACTACGTTGACCCCGTTATCGGGGCGCATTCGGGGCCAGGGACGATGGCGTTGTTCTTCTTGGCTTCAAGCCGCAGCTAGCTTTTTGATTGCACCGCGGCGTGTCCTTGGTACCCCAGTCGCTCAGACAGTCCTGCTCGCTCAAAAGCCCCACTGGGGTTTTGGCTCGTGCGGAACTCGCTTTGTGCGGCATCCAAGACCCTCGAACTATGTAGACACGCTCGTGTTGCATTTGAATCCTGCTTCACTTGGGGAAATTATCCGGGGCACGACTTCGTGACGAGAATGAGCTTACGTACTGCGATAGTTTAAAAGGCCACTATGTAATACTGCGGAAACGAGAAAAGCTCCCGGGTGGGAGCTTTTCTCGTAAGGAGTGTGTTACGGCCTGTGCTTATGCCATGAGCACTTGAGCACACAGGAGGATGCCGCCGAACACCAGGGTGAAAAGTACGATGGGCCATACGAACTTCAGCCATTTGGAATACTTCATGTCCAACATGGTGAGTGTTGCCAGCACCAGGCCCGTCGGCGCCAGGTACAGCATGGCGTACTGGCCCCACTGATACGCGCAAACGATGGAGAAGCGGTCGATGCCAACCGTGTCGGCCAGCGGCGCCATGATGGGCATTGCCAGCACAGCTAAGCCGGAGGACGACGGAACAACGAAGCCGAGCAGGAAGAAGATAAACATCATGATAATGATGAACGCCGGACCTGCCATGCCTTGCACCGCGTTGGAAGACCAATACAGCAGCGTGTCGGAAATAAGACCTTGCTCCATGATCAGGTTGATGCCGCGTGCCAGGCCGATGATGAGCGACACGCCAACAAGCGAAGATGCGCCGTCGATGAATGCGTTCACCACGGTTTTCTCGTCGGTACCGGAAATGAACATGATGATGATGGCGATGGCCAAAAACATTGCGGCCATCTGCGGGAACCACCAGCCCAGGTTCATAACGCCGTACACCATAAGCACGAACGCGGAGATGAACAGCACCAAAATGGCCTTCTTGCGCAGGCTGAAGCCTTCGGCGTGCGCCGCGGCGGTTTCGCCACGTTCTACGCTGAACAGCTTGGCGAAGTGCTCGCGGTCCTCGTAGGTGTAAGAGAATTCGGGGTTGGCCTTAACCTTCTTGCAGTACCAGTACAGGTAGCTAATCACTACGATGGCACCCACGATGCAGCCGCCAACGCGCCACTCGAAGCCTTCCATGAAGTTGATACCGGCCGCGTTCGACGCGATAACCACCGAAAACGGGTTGATGGTTGAAAACGTGGTGCCCATGGAACCGGCCAGGAAGATGGCACCGACGCAAACGATGGAGTCGTATCCAAGCGCCAGGAACACCGGAACCAAAATGGGATAGAACGCCACCGCTTCCTCTTCAAGGCCGCACGACGTACCGCCCAAAACCATGAGCAGTGCCACCATGAATACAAGCAAAAACTCGTGGCCCTTCGTCTTTTTTGTAAGAGCCATCAGGCCCGACTCGAACGCACCCGTGGCGTTCACCACGCCGATAAGGCCGCCGAGTACCAGAATGAACACCATGATGTCCACGCCGTCGATGGTGCCGGACACCATGGCTTGCGTGACGTCGGCGATACCCTTAGGCTGCGCCTCAAGCTGCTCGTAGGTACCCGGGATGGAGATGGCCTTCGTGATAGCCCCACCCGTAAACTGATCGATGTCGATCTTCACGCCCAGCTGATCAAGCTCATCTTGCGTTGCGGGTACCTGGCTGACATCGCCCTGCGGGCTGGTGATGCTCAACGTGTTCGAATCCGCCACGTATTGAAGCTTGGCATATTGGCCAGCCGGTACGAACCAGGTCGCGATGACGGCAATGATGGTCAGCACGAACAGAATCGTAAACGCGGTCGGGAAACTGAGCTTCTTTTTCTTCTTCGCCTTCTTTTCCTTGGGCGCGCCTATGGGCTCGGCGGCAGCTGCCTCCGTTGACATATCGACTCCCCTTTCCTTGAGAGCTCCCGGATGCGCATCCGGGATGAACCTGCATGCAACAGGTGCGTACCGCTTGGCTCGGTTCGCGCAGTTGCGATTCCTTTCCGCCCGCTTGGCTCGGGCTGACTGCATTTTTGCGAGGTTTATGAAGTAAATTCCAGAAGAAAAACGGGTATATATAGGGGTATAAACCGGATATATATTCGTTTCACCAGGCATTTTGCACCGTGTGAAATTGGGGCGTATACTTGCCAGCAACCCAAAACGTGTCGTGCAACAAGGGGAAGCGAAACGCTATGGATTCCAGTTTGTTCCTGTTCTATTACTCTATCGTGATGCAGGTTGCCGCCATTTTGACGGCTGCAGGCTGTTTTGCGTCATACCTTGTATCGCGCAACAATGTGCAACTGTTCAGCTTCATCGGGTTTCTGATGTACTACATCGATTGCATGCTGGTGTTTCGCGACGACTACGTCATGACGTCGAAAACCGTTGCCACGCAGGAAGGGTTCTTCATCGGAGACCCCGCTTCGTCCATCGTGTTCGGGTGCGCGTTTCTGACCGCCTTCTGGCTTGTGGTATGCGAGTACGTCGAAGAGGACTCTTTCGTGTTGCGCGCCGCCCCAGGCATGCTATTTGTGGCAGCAAGCCTTGCCGTGACGCTGCTTATGCCGCAAAGCTATTTGCACATGTTCGTGTTTTACTCGCTTCGCGAGGTGTTCATGGCCTGGATCCTTATGTTCGGAGCGTATCGCTATGTCACCATGGAGCATCGCCAGCAACGTGTGAGACTGAAAAAGTTCAAGCGCTTCTATGCCGTGCTGTGGGTGATGGTGTTTACCATTGTTGCGGAAAACGTGGTGTTCCTGCTTATCGTGAACCCAAGCATCACCGACTCGCCTCTGCCGTTTTTCCCCGAACGCAACTTCGCCGAAAACGCTCTGGCACTTGCCTGCGAGTTCGTAGCGTTCCGCGCCGCCTTGAAGTACCTGTCGGTGCGGCACATCGACCCGCCCAAGCAGGGCGGCGAGCACGTAGAGGCTTTCATCGAGCAGAACCTTGTTGCCTATGCGGCATCGCGCAAGCTCTCGCCCCGGGAAACCGAGATTTTGCGCCTTATTTTGCTGGGCAAAGACAACCAGAACATCGCAACCGAACTTTCACTAGCTCCAGGCACCGTGAAGGTTCACGTTCACCACATACTCCAGAAAACGCAAATGGCAAACAGGCAAGAGCTGATGCAAGATTACTGGGACTACGCATAAACATCATGCGAGATAACGCCTGCGTGAACATAGGGACGGAGGGGGTGTTCACGGTAGACTTCAAAGAAATGCAAGGTTCACTGTGAACGCTCCCCTCCGTCCCTGTGTTCACGATAACCGTTCAGCCAGGCATACCCGGTCTACTTGTAGTCTGCTGGATTTTTTGACGCGGTGCCGGTGGTGTTGCCTTCGTTGCGCAGCTCGTGACCGAAGCGCACCGCGGATTCGCCGAAGCGGTCTTTCACCAAATCGGTTGCTGTGAGCAAACCACGGCGCTTCGCATCGTCTTTGATGCGCGGAGCCGCGTCCCCCTGCGCCGGTGCCACCTCTTTTACGTCGAACAGCTGCCCTTGAATTGTACCGGCGTCATTGAAACCACCAACGGAAACGCCGATGAGCCGAACCGGCACGCCTGGCTGCCACAGCTCGTCAAGCATGCGGCACAGCTCGGGTGCAAAGGCAAGCTCGTCGTCAGTTGCTTGCGGCAGCCGACGCTGCACCGAGCGGCTTGATCGGTCCGCGTAGCGAAGTCGCAGACCGATGGTGTTGCCGCGCAGCCCTTTGCGCCGCAAACGTCTTCCCACCTTGGCTGATTGCGTGTTGATGGCGGCTTCTATGTCGACGCGCTGCGTGAGATCCTCGGCAAACGTCACCTCGTTCGACACCGATTTCACCGATGCGCCCTGTTCAACCGGCGCATCGTCAAGCCCGCAGGCGCGCAGATACATCGTGCGCCCGTTTTTGCCGAACATGCGCTCTAAGCGTGGCTGCCCTTCCAGCACAAGCTGCCCTAGCGTTTCCACGCCGTGTGCGCGCAGCTTTTCCTCGGCCGCTTTGCCGATCCCGCTCATGGCGCGCACGGGCAATGGGTCAAGAAACGCACGCTCAGTTCCCGGATACACCACGGTAAGGCCACGCGGTTTATCCATGTCAGACGCTATTTTCGCCACCGTTTTCGACGTGCCCACGCCAACGGAGCAGGTGACGCCGAGCGCTTCAACGCGCCGCTGAATGCGCATGGCTATTGTTACGGGATGCTCGCGGTTTACGCGCGTAGGCGTTACGTTCATGAACGCCTCATCGATACTGACTTGCTGCACGGAAGGCGTTTCGTCACGCAAAATGGCCATAACCTGGTTGCTGACTTCTTTGTATCTCTCGAAACGCCCCGACGCCCAAATGCCTTGTGGGCACAAACGCCGCGCCTGAGAAGCAGGCATAGCGGAATGCACGCCGAACTTACGCGCTTCATACGATGCCGTCGAAACCACACCGTGCTTATCGGCGCTACCGCCCACGATAACCGGTTTCCCGCGCCAACCGGGATGGTCAAGCTGCTCGACCGAAGCGAAAAACGCGTCAAGGTCAACAAGCAGGATGGCGAGACCTTCCCAAGGTCCCAAAGGGAAATCGGTATGTTCGTTCGCATCGCCTGTCATGTTCGCTAGTCTATCACGACCACACGCGCGCTTGCGGAAACGTCCGACTTCGCCATGCGTTTCCCAAGACCAAACGAAAGAGGCTTGCCTACCTGTGATAGCATGAAAGTTCGACTGACGTTATGCACACCGACCACGCAAAGGAGGCGCAATGAGCGAACTGCTTAGCAGCATACGCGCTACAAGCTATGGCGCCGTTGCCCCCGCCCCCGACGCGCCGCCGGTGCTGCCAACGTCGCCTGCGGCAATCGACTGGTTCGATTTCTCGCAAACGCTCAACCCGCTTGGCACGCCCGAGTCGTTTATGAGCGCCATGCATCGCATATCGCAGTCGAACATCACGCCCACGCAAGAGCGCGCTGCTCGCGCGCAAACGCCCGTGCTTCTGGCGCGGCGTTACGGGGTTGCGCCGGAAAACGTTGCCGTGGGTGCTTCGGCAACCGACGTGCTTGCCGCGGTTGCGAATTCGTTTGAAACGCGCGACGTTGCCGTTCCCGTTCCCTCGCGCGCAACCTACGAGCAATGCCTGGGCTCGGCAGGGCACCACATCGTTGAGATTCCCAGCCCCGATGGGTTTGTGGTCCCCGACCCGCAAATGGCACAGCGGCTAGGCACGCCGTTTTCCGCTGCTATGCTAGCAAACCCCGCGTTTCCCACCAGCCGCCTGCTTTCGCGCCAAACGCTGCTAGACTACCTTGATGCCTGCGCCTGGGTGATTGTGGACGAACGCGGCATCGATTTGACGCTCGGCGGAGAATCCATGGTCGGGCTTTTGCGCGAGCATTCAAACCTAATCATCATCCGCTCGCTTACCGACGCTTTCTCGTTACCTGGTCTGCCGCTTTCCTGCGCCTTGGCGCATCCGGCAGTTGCGCGACGAATTTCGCTGGCGGTTACGAAACCGACATCTGCAGCGCTTACCGCCGAGTTAGTGAAGCTGGCAGCATCTGAGCACCACCTTGACCTCACGCGCGAGATGCTTGATACGGAAATTCCCTGGATGCAGTGCATGCTCAGCTTAGTGCCCGGCATGAGCATTTACCCCGCCGAAGCGAATTACGTGATGTGCTCGTACCGCCCAGGCACCACTATGCACCTTGGGGCGAAAAGCACCGTTGACCTGGTGCGTCAGCTGCAAATGCGCGGCTTTTTGGTTCGCACGCTTGACCGCACGCCAGGCGTGGAACCCGGCACGCACTTTTGCGTTTCCGTGCGCACCCGGCCCGAAAATGAGCGCTTCATCGCCGCCTTACGTGCAATTGTTGCAGGCCAATAGACGCCCTCATGCCGACATGAAACGAAATTGCGTGGGTTACTGCCAAAAATTGCGATAATGTGCCTAAGTCAGCTCTCTGCGACATGCAAAACAGCCAAAAGTACGCGAAACTCAAGCCAAAAAGGCCTCTATTGCCCGAATCTCACGTTTTCAAATAGCTGCATCCACACCAAAGTGCACATTGTCGCGTTTTTTGGCAGTAACCTGCAATCAAAGACAAATGTGGCCCGCAACTTTCACGTGGCAGGCCACATTTCCAGCATTGTCGTATCCCAAACAAAGTCACAGGGACAGTTATTCGATGCCCTTCACTTCGTAACCGGCGTCAACCACCGCGGCGGTCAACACGTCGTCGGCCACATCGGCAGACAGCCTGGCAACGGCCGTGCCAGCATCCAGGTCCACAACGGCTTCCTCAACGCCCTCAACACCCTCGAGCGCCTTTTTTACGTGCGCTACGCAGTGCTGGCACATCATGCCTTCAACACTCAGCTTCTTTTCCATGACGATCTCCTTTTCTGCGGGCAAAGCCGCATCGTTTATTGTGCTATCAAGCTCGGATGCCGCAGCATCCGAAGTTGCCGTTGTGTCAGCTGCAGCTTGACGTGCTTGAACAACCTGCTGAGCAGCACCCGTGGCAAACGCGGGCTTCCAGGTGCGCAGGCGCAGCGCGTTGGAAACCACGCACACGCTTGAGCAGCTCATAGCAGCAGCTGCGATCATGGGGTTGAGCGTTAGGCCTGCAAAGCTGAACAGGCCTGCTGCCACCGGGATGCAGATAGCGTTATAGATTAGAGCCCAGAACAGGTTCTGCTTGATGTTGCGCATCGTTGAGCGTGACAGCTGGATGGCTGCCGGCACATCAAGCACGTCGGAGTGCATGAGCACCACATCAGCGCTGTCGATGGCGATGTCGGTGCCGGCGCCGATGGCGATGCCCACGTCGGCGCGCGCAAGCGCAGGCGCGTCGTTGATCCCGTCGCCCACCATAGCAACGCGACCTTGTTCGGACAGGCGGCGAATCTCGCGTTCTTTACCTTCGGGCAACACGCCCGCGATAACCTCATCCGCACCGACCAGGCGCTGAATTGCCTGCGCCGTGCGCTCGTTGTCGCCGGTGAGCATAACCGTGCGGATGCCCATGGCATGCAGCTCCGCCAAAGCAGCAGCACTCGAAGGCTTTACGGTATCCGCCACGGCAATCATGCCGCACGCACGCCCCGCGCACGCGAAGTACAACGGCGTTTTACCTTGGCCGGCAAGCTCATGCGCTCGCTGCTCAAACGCCGACACGTCCACACCGCGTTGCTGCATCAGCACGGCATTGCCCGCAAACGCACGCGCGCCTTCAACGGTTGCGCTCACGCCGCCGCCGGCAATCTGCTGAAAGCCGTCAACCGTTTGCGGCTTGGCGCCTTTGCCTTGCGCCCAAGCAACCACGGCCTTCGCCAAGGGATGCTCGCTGCGCACTTCGAGGGAAAGTGCCAGGCTCGCAAGACCCGCCTCGTCAACATCGGCCGCGCGTACCACATCGGTAACCGCCGGTTTGCCCGTGGTGATAGTGCCCGTTTTGTCGAACACGACAGTTTTCACATCGTGCGCCGTTTCCAAAGCCTCGGCCGACTTGATCAGGATGCCGCTGGTGGCGCCGCGGCCCGTGCCCACCATGATAGCCGTAGGCGTTGCCAAGCCAAGCGCGCAGGGGCAGCTAATGACCAGCACCGAAATGGCATGCGTAAGCGCAACGGAAACGTCGCCGGACAGCACCATCCACACCACAAACGTCACAACCGCAATGGCGATGACCACCGGCACGAACACGCCGGCAATCTTATCGGCAATCTTCTCGATAGGGGCCTTCGTGGACGTGGCCTCGTCAACCAGGCGAATGATGCCTGCAAGCGTGGTGTCTGCGCCAATGCGATCGGCGCGCATGACAAACCATCCGGAAGCGTTCACGGTAGCGCCCGTGACCGCATCGCCAGCCCGCTTGCTCACCGGCACGCTTTCGCCGGTGATTACCGACTCGTCAACCACGCCATTGCCTTCAAGCACCACGCCATCAACGGGCACGCCTTCGCCGGCCTTCACCACCAGCATGTCGCCAACGCGCACCTGCTCCACGGAAACGCGCTCCTCGCCGCCATCGGGCGTGCGGCGCGTGGCCTCTTTCGGTGCAAGGTCCATAAGCTTGGTGATGGCATCGGTGGTTTTGCCTTTCGCGCGCGCCTCGAAGTATTTGCCCAGCGTGATAAGCGTCAAAATCATAGCAGCGGACTCAAAGTACAAATCCATTGCGGCGGCATGGGCAAAATCGATGTCGCCGTGCCCCATGCCCCAGCCGATGCGGTAAATTGCCGCGATGCCGTAGATAGTAGAAGCGGCCGAGCCAAGCGCAATAAGCGAATCCATGTTCGGGGCACCGTGGATGAGCGTTTTAAAGCCCACGCGGAAGAACTTAAAGTTTACGAATATAACGGGCAGCAGCAGCAAGAACTGGGTGAAGGCAAACGTGAGCATGTTCTCGTGGCCCAAGAAGAAATCTGGCAACGGCCAGGAGAACATATGGCCCATGGACAGGTAGAACAACGGGATGGTGAAGCAGAAGCTGATGATCAGACGCAGCTTCACCTGCTTGGCCTCGGTCGCCGCATTGTTTTGCGGGCGCGAAGCCGCCACCGCCGCAGCAGCCTGACCAGGTACGGGACGCATGAACGCGCCATATCCGGCTTTTTCAACAGCGGCAGAGATTGCAGCGACCGTGGCGTCGCTTCCGTCGAATTCAACTTCCATGCTGTTCTTCAGCAGGTTCACGGCAACCTTGTCAACCCCGGCAACACCCGCCGTCGCTTTTTCAACACGTGACGAACACGCCGCGCAAGTCATGCCCGTCACGTCAAACGTACGCTTCATTGCTCACACCTTTCAGCGCTTAGCGCGCAAACTTCTTGATGAGCTTCATGGCCTCGTCGATGATTTCGGTGTTGCCCTGCTCGATTTGCTCGACCACGCATGTTTCCAAGTGGTTTTGCAGCAGGATGGCCGAAATGCTGTGCACGGCGCTTTCCGCGGCAGAAAGCTGCATAAGCACGTCGCCGCAATAGCGATTATCGTCGATCATGGCCTTCACACCGTTGAGCTGGCCGATAACGCGATTCAAGCGTTTTTGCAGGTCAGACTGAAGAGCAGCACTGCGCGGCGTGGCTTTATGATGGCAGCAGCACGTCTTTTGTTGGCCTGTTTGCGCCGGATTTTGCTCGGTCATGCGCTCACCTTCCCAAACGTATATACCCCATAGGGGCATCTGTAGAACGTGATGATTATATACCCCCTGGGGGTACAGTCAACCATGAACTTTTTAGCAACGAAATTTGGAGCAAGCCGCAAAAAGAAAAGTGCACGAGCATGAGCCCGTGCACAAAATCAAAAGGTATGCAATGAAGGTGCTACAGAATGTCGCCTCTCACGCTGAACGTCACCACCGAAAGCGGAATGCTTTTGCCGCTGCGTGACAATGCGGTGCGCGCCGCCAGCTCCAACCCACCGCAGCATGGCACTTCCATACGCGCCACGGTGATAGAACGGATATTGTTTGCATCTATGATGGCTTGCAGTTTCTCGGAATAGTCAACGCCGTCGAGCTTCGGGCAGCCAATAAGCGTTGTTTTGCCGCGCATGAAATCGCGGTGAAAATCGCCGTAGGCAAACGCCGTGCAATCCGCTGCGATCAGCACATTGGCGTTGTGGAAATACGGTGCACGAACAGGAACAAGTTTAATCTGTAGCGGCCACGACGAAATCTCGGAGGGACGCATCCCTTCCGCAGCGCTCTCTGATGTGCCTTCAGGCTCAAAGGCCTGAACACGCGAACCGGGACAACCGCCAGTCGGGGCGGACGGATTGATTACCTGCACCCGCGAGCCAGGACAACCCGCCGCGTGGTTTACCGACGCAGGTACTGCCGCTTTCGCCTTGTTCGCCAAAACGGCAGCTTCATCGTAGTCCGCCGCCTCGCGTTCCACGAAGGTGATTGCCCCGGTAGGGCACGCCGGCAAGCAATCGCCCAGACCATCGCAATAGTCATCACGCATCAGGTGAGCTTTGCCGTCCACCAGGCCTATTGCGCCTTCATGGCACGCCTTCACGCACAAGCCGCATCCGTTGCAAGCTTGCTTGTCTATATTGATCACTCGTCGAATCATGCATACCCCCTAACAGTATCAGGTGCACCTTGTTGCACGGACGCCAGAATAACAACAGCTCCGCGAGTTGCAACAACTCGGTGCTTTTTGACTTCTGCAAACCTACCAAACACCTACAGTCTCAAAATGTTCCCAAACCAACAACGTCTCAATATTTCACACAACCCTCCGCGCGGGTTCACCCAGAAGGCGCACAACAATCGAAACGATTCAGGCCAAATCATGCAAAACCTCTTGACAGCAGCAACTCGCTTTCTATACTCATGAACAGTTGCTCATATGTTTAGCTATTGGCAGAAAGGAGCAAGCATGTCCGAATCGAATGATTCGCTTGTTCGCGAAGCAGAACGCGTCGTCTCCGTTTCCGCTACCGACATTTGCAGCCGCGCAAATGACTGCCCGTGCGGCTGCAAACGCGACATCACGCAGCAGCGCTTCGACACCTTGCCCGATGAAGAGCTCATGTACGACCTTGCCGACCTATTCAAGGTGTTTGCCGATACCACGCGCATCAAAATCTTGTTTGCCCTCATGAGTCGGGAAATGCCCGTAGGCGAGCTGGCCGACGTCATCGGCGCCACGCAATCGGCGGTGTCCCACCAGCTGCGCGTGCTCAAGCAAGCCCACCTGGTGAAATTCCAGCGTGACGGTAAATCGGTCATCTATTCCCTGTCCGACGACCACGTGTACACCATGCTGGCCCAAGGCATGACCCACATTTGCGAATAGCCGGGCTGCCACCCGTTGTCATTCGAAACGCAAGTAAACGAAAACGAAAGGAACTATCATGCGTAAGACGTTCAAACTCGACGAGCTGGACTGCGCGAACTGCGGAGCGAAAATCGAGGCCGAAATCAAGAAGATCGATGGCGTGAACGACGCAAAAGTCACCTTCATGACGCAGAAGCTCATGCTCGACGCCGATGACGCCCGCTTCGAGCAAATCCTCGACGAAGCACAGAAAGCCGCCCACAAGTACGAGCCCGACTGCGACATCGTCCGTTAACAAAGAAGCGGCCCGCTGCCACGGAACCGCTCCTTCAGTAAAACCAACCAGAAAGATACCCCGCCCATGAACAAAAAGCAACGAAAGTGGCGCAATCGCATTATCGTGGCACTCGTCATCTTCGCCGTCATCTTCGCGGCTGAGCACCTGCTGCCGCTTGAAGCATGGCTTGGACGCGCAAACAGCGTGTATCTGCTTTTCGTGCTCTACCTGGTGCCATACCTCATCGCAGGCCACGACGTGCTGGCGCGCGCAGTAGGCAACATCAAAAGTGGCCAGGTGTTCGACGAGAACTTCCTGATGGCCGTGGCAACCATCGGAGCATTTGCCATGATTGCCTTCCCCGATGCCGAGCCTTCCATGGCCGAGGGCTGTGCGGTTATGCTGTTTTACCAGGTAGGCGAGCTGTTCCAAAGCTATGCGGTTGGCAAATCGCGCAAATCCATCGCTGCCATGATGGATATCGCGCCCGATTACGCCAACATGGAGCGTGATGGAGAGCTGGTACAGGTTGACCCAAGCGAAGTTGCCGTGGGCGACATCATTGTGATAAAGCCCGGCGAGCGCGTGCCTATCGACGGCACGGTTGTCGATGGCATCAGCCAGCTTGACACCGCGGCGCTCACCGGCGAATCCATCCCCCGCCACGTGGAAGCTGGTGCGGACATCATTTCCGGCTGCGTGAACATGACCGGCGTGCTGCGCGTGCGCACCACCAAGCCGTTCGGCGAATCAACCGTCAACCGCATCCTGGAGTTGGTTGAAAATGCGGCTGAAAAGAAGGCGAAGACCGAAAACTTCATCACCCGCTTTGCCCGCTATTACACCCCCGCCGTCACCGGCCTGGCGCTGCTTTTGGCTGTAGTGCCGCCGCTTTTAGGCATGGGGCCATGGAGCGACTGGGTGCTGCGCGGCCTAACGTTTTTGGTTGTGAGCTGCCCGTGCGCCCTGGTCATCAGCGTGCCGCTTTCCTTCTTCGGCGGCATCGGCGGCGCGAGCAAGCTGGGCGTTTTGGTGAAGGGTTCCAACTACCTAGAGGCGCTTGCCAAAGTTGACACCGTCATGTTCGACAAAACAGGCACGCTTACCAACGGCACGTTCAACGTGGTTGC
>ERZ808240.1620-NODE-1620-length-27239-cov-21.163736_pt1 | contig 27239 bp, 45 predicted proteins | sample MGYA00521084_ERZ808240 | MGnify/ENA primary metagenome ERZ808240 (study PRJEB31516, sample SAMN03275571) | gut metagenome | biome: mammalia-associated habitat; material: feces | host: Papio cynocephalus | place: Kenya | collected 2012-08-06 ... | reverse complement strand
TACAGGAAGGTGCTGCCGAACCACAGCCCGGTGTACAGCATGGCGTACACGCCCCAGCTCTGCACCGTGCTCAGGATGTAGGCCACAAGGTCGGTCAGTGCGGATTTGCCGATGGTCTGCTGTGCCTTGTCCTCGATGTCCACCGCCACCGGCAGCTCGAAGGTTCTGCCGGTGAGCAGCTTACGGAAATAGGCCAGCTCTCTGTCCGCTTCGGCGCGGGTGGCGGCCTTGAAGTAACCATACACGCCGCAGGGGATGCCCAGCCGCTTGCACTCGGCGTGGTTCCGGGCAAACTGCGGGTCGGTGTAGGAGGCGCTGGGTTTGCCCGCAGCGCTGTTGCCCATGGCGCGGATCATGACGCCGGAGATTTTACCGGACGCCTTGACTTTATCCCAGTCGATCACGCCCTGATGCCGGGATACATCCATGATGGTCTTTTCCATCGCTTACTCCTCCGTGATCTCCTCAAAGCCGCTCTTGATGAGCAGCGCCTTTACCTTCTCCTTCAGCAGGCGCGGGCAGCGCTCATACATTGCCTTTGCCTCCTCGGTCGTCTCACAGCTCATGATCTCCTGTGCCCATAACATTGCCATCATAAATACCAGCCTTTCTATTTTTGTTCTGATTTTACGCATAAACAGTCTCGCTCATTTCAAGCAGGCACTGTTTCAGCATCTCGTTTTCTTTTTGCAGCGCCGCCACCGTTTCCGGCAGCTTCTCCCGCTCCTCAGCCTTTTTGCGCTCTTCTTCCTGCGCGGCCAGCTCTTCGGAGGTGTAGCGGATGTACTTCTGGATGGGCACCTGCTCTATCCATTCCTCCTGTGCCTGCACGCCGGGGCGGTCAATGATCTTCTGTACATCCTTGCCGCCGCTCGGGTACTCTGCCACAGTTTCGTAGTGAAAAAGCTCTTCCACCCCTTCAACGGCGGGGTGAGTGATCTCTTCGGTGTCGTTGGTCAGATAGCCCAGCGTCAGGTCGGGGTTTTCGATGACAGCGCCGGACTCATCAATGATTTTCATGGTGTTTCACCCCTTTCAGGCCACACGGTGCCAGATGTACACATAATAAGCGGCAGGCTGTACCGTGCTGCTGCCGCCGTATACGGCGCTGCTGCGGGAGGCATCGAAGTTCAGTCTGCCGAAAACTCCGTTTGAGCCTTCTGAGCCGAATGTTATGTAAGCATTGTTAATGAGGTTTCCACCGTTAGCGCCCTTGCCACTCCATGCAAACGAACCGGAAGCTTCCCATGGGTTACTATAGCTATTATAGCTATTATGACTGGGGGCGGGAAGCACTCCGGTGATGCTCGGCAAACCGGCTTCAACGGTACGGCCTGCATAACCTCTATACGGTGCACCCATCAGCACACGGCTATTTGCAATCTGTTCCCAGCTTCCACCAAAAAGAGATGCGGGGCTAGTTAGCTCCGTGGTCTGGTAGATGCTGCCCACCGGGTAAGGCTCCGGGGCAGTACCGCCTGCTAAGTGCAGCGTGCCGTCTTCATCTGCCGTGAAATCGTCACTCAGTTTCACGCCGCCCAATGTGGCAGATGTGGCGGCGGGCAGGGTGTAGGGCGTGCCGAACTTTGCATCTGCCTCAGACTTGTTGTAATAGTTGTCCGGATCAAATCCTGTAGCGGCTTTCGCTTCGGCAGCGCTCTTTGCAGCAGCTTCTTCGCTGGTTTTGGCATTCTGAGCACTGCCGTCCGCAGCTTCCTCGCTGGCCTTTGCTGCGGACGCACTGGACGCCGCTGCCGTGGCCTGCCGGGTAGCCGCAGCGGCCTGAGTTGTGGCGGTGCCGGCGGCTTCCTGCGCAGTGTTCACCGCCCCAGAGACCGCGTCAAGGGCTTCCTGCTGCTTTTTATCAAGTGCATTCAGTCCCTCTGTTTTTCCTTCTCCGATTGCCGTCAACGCACCGCTTTTTGCCGTTTCGATTTTGGTCGTTGCATCAGACTTTGCTGTATCAATCGCAGATACTGCCGTTTCTTTGGCTGCCTCAGTGTCCTGCTTTGCCTGTTTTGCTTCTGATGCGCTAGTAGCGGCTTCATCGGCTTTTTGGGTGGCCGTGGTGGCAAACTGCTCCACATACTCCATGCCCTGCGCGATATCCTCGCGGACTTCGACACCGAGAACGGCTTTTCGAATGCCTTTGATGATCTCCGCAAAGGTTTTTGTCACAGGCGTTTCACCTCCGTCCGTTCTGTATAAATCGTGTCTTTTTCAAAGTTGAACGTATCCCACAGCCAGTCGTTGCCGAGATAAGCCGTAAGATTGTACTTGTAGGGATTGCAGGCTGCCGTGATCGTGACCGAAGCTTTGTGCTCCTTCCTCGCAACGGATACGGTGGTGTACCCGCGCCAGAAGTAAGCGTCATCTCGGAATCGAAACCACACCCATTGCCCCTGCAGGAGCCTTTCCAGCTCTTTCTGGATGTTGTCATACTGTGACGGTGGGCGGAAGCAAGAAAACTTGACCGTGATTTTGCGCTGCTTGAAATGCAGTTTTCCGTCAATGGCTTTGCTGAGGTCCAGCGGACTCCCTGCGCCCGGCACGTTGACAAGCATAGACAGCGTTTCTGCCTTGCCAATTTGGGGATAGGTTTTTTCAAAAAGGAGGCCGAACTTCTGCAGCAGCGAAATTGTGTCTCCGCCTGCCAACAAAATGAAGTCGTTAAACCCTTTTTGCGCCGCAGCCGCCTCAATTGCTTTGTAGTTCATCCATACCCCTCTTTAAGGGTCACAAATAGCCGAAATACTGACCGAAGCATACTGCTTTTCCGGCTTCATCTCGACCGTAAACTGCCCCTGATATTTTGTTTCTGGCGCATCCGACCGGTAAAACGTGAGCCATTGACCCTGCATATCAGTCTCCATCTGGCTGCGAATATCTTCCCACTGTGATTTTGGGCGGAAGCACATAAAGTTCATGGACACTTTTCTCTGCTTGAAATGCACTTTGCCATCCACAGCCTGCGTAAAGTCAAGCACAATATCGTACCCGGGCGGGTACTCCTGTTTTCCCTCTACGTCCGGAGTGTTTACGCTGAAGCCATCTTTTTCGAGAATCAAGCCGTATTCAGTCAGCAGAGACTTGTACTCATCTCCCATTCGGACATAGAACTTTGGAATTTTGTCAGCACTAGCAGCAGCCTTTTCCAGCACTTTGTAATCCATCATTCCGGGCTTTCCTCCGTTTTTTCGGCAGGACTGTAAGTCAGCGTCTTGCCGTCCCACACATAGTCCGCGCCGCCGTTTCCGTTGGACGGGAACTCTTTGAAGACAACAGTGTTTTCCGGTAACGGGTCAGGAATGCCGGTCGCAAGCGCCCACACGCCGTTATAAAGCCTGCCATCAGAGCAGATTTTGCACTGATAAAGATATCCTGCTTTTTTCATGTAATCGCCTCACATAAATTCGTAGAGTTCCCGGGGGATACACACGGAAGAGCTTTTGTTCCATCCATCCGTTACAGGAGACTCCAGTTGAATGAATGTTGCAACGCCAGCCACACCGGTGGTGTAGTTCGATGATCTTTCGTATCCTTCGTCAAAAACGATGCGGTCAGTATACACCGTGACACTTCGCCGGTGCACGGTATTCCACGGGTAAACCATGGAGTATTCTTTTCCATTGACGGGGATGATTGTAGAGACTGCGCCACCACCGCCGCCACTTGCAAACCATGTAGATCCCTTGTTGCTTTCAAATGTCAGCAAGACCGCAGAAACGCCGCTGAAGTCGTGGTAAACGGTCTGCGCTGCAAAGGAATCCTGCCCAGAACCGTCCTCTTTCAGCCAGGAAAGCGCAACCGTTTTGTTGCGGATTCCATGGAACGTGATGCTTCCGCTGTTGATTGTGCAGCTGCCAGCTCCGTCCGTGATGGAGATGCCGTCCGCGGTGATGACGACCTTTTTGTTTGCAAGGGTCTCGTGTCCAATGGTCAGGCCGTGCTGCGGGTCAAAATCAATGAAGTTTGTGGCCGTTTTCGCAGCATCAGAAACCGCTGCGTCATTGGACTTTTTGTAATCATTCAGGTCTTTCAGCAGCTTTTCGGACGAATTGGCGCTTGTGCTGGCCTGCTCTTGCAGTGCGTTTGTCCGTCCAAGGTTTGCCACCTGGCGGTCGGTCAGGGTGCGGCGCGTCATGCCGAAGGAATACTCTTTTTTGTCCGGCTGGTCGAACGGCTCCACAAGCTTTGTGCACAGCATGATTGCATCCACACTGTGCGGCGCACTGATGATGTGGGCATAGCTGGCAAACGTGAGCCGGTCGAGCGGATTCCCCCCTGACATCGTGTACCCGGCGTCCACCATATCTACCGCCTTGATGGTGTAGCTTGTCACCATTGCATAGTTTTGCTGTAAGTCCTGTACGCCGGCGGCAAAGGTGTCGTTGGCGCTGTCTGTATCCTGCTCCCGGATTTTTGCGACAACGCCAAACTTTTCAGCAGCCGCATCGTTCTGTATCCAGCCCTCGTCGAGGTTGTAGGAATATCCGGACGCAGGAAGATATTTCTTGATCGTTTCCGCATCCGTGCCCATGATGCCCCAGCGCTCTTCGTGCTTATCCTGAGACGTGTCACGCCACCACAGGAGTTTGTAGTACCACTTTGAGGTGTCCACAGTGTGCTTGTTGCCGATGGGATAAATGCGTGTAAAAAGGTCGTTGGTGTCCGTCTTTTCAGCGATGTCCAGCAGATTCACACCGTACTGGATTTCCTGATTGACAAGGCGCTGCGCTTCCACAGCCTGATCGCAATAATTCAGCACGTTCAACCCTGTGCTCACGTTAAAGGTGCAGTAGGCATAACCGCCGAAGGTCTTGAGCACCATCTTATCGATGATGTCCCAGATGCTTCCGTAGTCCTCGCCAACGCCATACTTGTCCGCGTCACCGAATTCAACAACAAGATCGCCGAGCGCAGCCGTAACAGTGCCCAGCTCAAACCGCTTCATTTTTGTCTTGATCTGGCTGTTGTGCGCATCAATCAAATGCTGCAGAAACTGTTTCAGATTTCCCTTATAGTTAAAAGGTGTGACACAGCTGTCATTGAAGTAGCTCAGAGCACCCTCGCAGTAGATCACGCGGCGGTTGTACCAGTCCGCTTCATGGTTGAGAATGCGCCCGCGCCAGATTTCTTTGCCATCCTGCTTTGCCACCACAACAGTAGACATTTTCTGAAGGTTCTCGTACTGCGGGTGGTCTCGCGGCATGGTAAAAGTAAGGCTGCCGCCCTTGCTCACCTCGCGGGTAAGTTTGGGAGACAGCACAAGTGCGTGCGTGTTTCCGGGCTGGTAAATGAGCAGCTCATTTGCAGGATCTCCGTTTGGATATCCGTAAATCTCGTACATATCAGTTGCCCCTTTCTGCCAGCACAGCCAGCTGACCAAGCTGCGCATCCATGCCGGGTGCCATTTTGCCCACCAGTGTGCCATCATCCAGCACGATCTGCTGGTTTGCCACGTCCGGGAGATACTGCTGCACCACATCGGTCAGCTTTGCCAGCTGTTCTTGCATTTTGGTCTGATAGCCAAGCACAGCGGAGTTGTTCGAATTGAAGGTGTAGGGGTCAGTGCGGAAGTCGTAGCCAGCGAAAGCGCGCTCGTTGCCGTACCAGTAAGCGTCCTGCAAGTCTTTATAGGAAAGCTTACTCGTGGAGTCCTTATTCTCGTTTTTCTTGCGTCCGAAAATAGCCCAAATCGCCGCGCCGAGGGCTGCAACGCCTGCCACAATGGCAATAATCGCAGCAATTTCAGGGTTGCTCATGATCAGGCTGCCCAACTGGGTAAAGACCCCGCCAAGCCCCTGTGCAACGCCGCCCAGACCGCCAAGACTGGACGCAAGGCCGGCAATTCCTTCGCCGGTGCTGGTTACAAATCCGCCCATTGCTGTGCCAATCTTGGTCAGCACGCTGATGATCTGAGACCCGTTGGACGTCACTTCTCCGGTCAGGCCCTTGAAGATTTCACCGAAAGATTTGACATCTTTGCTTGCACCATCCGCAGATGCAACGATTCCGTCACCAAAAAGCTGCTTGAGCGTTTCAAACGCCTTGCTCAGCCCTCTGCCGGAGTATGCTTCGTTGATGACGTCCAGCGCGTCATCAGCCCACTTCGAGATAGTCTCCCGCTGCTCCTGCGACACTTCGCCCCAGATCAGGTTGACAAAGTCCAGACCGAGATTGCCCCAGTCGCCGTTTTTGGTATCTGAGATAAAGCTCTTGAACAGCCCAAAAACGCCCTTGTCCAGCTGGCCGGAAGCTCCGCTCAGATAGCCGTCAATGCGGCTCTGGGTAGCCTTGACACTCTTGTCAATGGCTGTTGCTGTCTCTGTTGTCTTGTCCTCGATGCCGTCAATGTAAGTGATGATCTTCTCGTAGGTCTCTGCGCCGTTCTCGCCAATACGCTCGCCGGTCTCGGTTACGGTTTTCTTGACATGCTCACTGCCATCGGCGTATTTTTCGGTAGCCTGCTGGATCTTGGTTGTGATGCCGTTAAATGTGGTCTCTGCAACGTTCGTAAACGTTCCCAGCAGCGTTTTAGACATGTCGTCATAGGTTTTGGTGACCTTTGTGACAACGCCATCAACCTTTGTCTCCACCTGCTTATAGGTTGTAGCCACTCCGTTGACCATTTCCTTGCCGGTCTCGGTGGTCGTGGTGGTCACGCGGTCTTTGATCTTGCCCGCGCTGTCCTTGACTTTTTCAGTAAGGGTCTGAATGCTGGTCGTCACGGTGCCGAGGGCATTCTGTGCGGTGGTTGTAGCCGTGTGGGAAATGGAAGAAATGACCGTTTCAGTGGTGGACTTTGTGCCGGAGCCGGACTTTTTGCCGGAGGAGCCGGAAGAGCTTCCGCCTGTTGTTGTGCCAGATCCATTGCTTCCCGCATCAGCGCCTTTTTCGTTCAGGCCGTATTGCTGAGCAAGCTTATTCCCGTATCGTTTCCAATAACCGTCGTTCTTCTGGCTGCCCTGCTGGTATTTGGTTTCAGATGTTTTTCCGTTGGCAGCGGCCCACGCCTCGAATGTGTCATATTCTGCGTAACCGTTTTTGCCCAAAGCGTGGTTCAGCTTATAGGACAGCCGGTCAAGCGGGCCAGATATTGCAGAAATACCATTCTGGATGCCCTGCCCAATAGACGAAACAATATCTTTGCCAACCTGAACCCAGTCTGTTGTGAAAATCTTTGTGACGATGGCTTCAACGACGTTTCCTGCTGCTTCAATCACATTGCCTAAGACGCTGAGCAGTCCTTCACATAGCTTTCCAATAAGCTTTGCGCCCTGCTCAAAAATCTTGTCTGCGTTTGCAAAAAGTTCAGATGCTAACGCTCCTACGGTTTGCACTGCAGCGTCGGCGATTTCAGGCAAAGCATTCAAAATTCCTTCGGCCAGACTGGAAAGAAGGTTCCCGCCAGTCTCCACAACGGTTCCCATATTTTCAATGAGATACTCTGAAAAGCGTTGAACCGCAGCCCCAGCTTGTTCTGAAAGCTGGGGGATGCGGTCCGCAATGCCATTTGCAATATCATTTACGATACTGCTGCCCGCTTCCATCAGGCCGTTCGCCCCATATTCCTCAAAAGAGGTTTGAAGGGTTTGCACCCATCCGGCAGCTGCAGAGACGAGCTTTCCTTCGGCATCTGTAAGCCCTTCTGTAAGGCTTCCGATAAGCTGCGACCAGTTATCTTTTAGAGTTTCAATGCGTCCACTTAGAGTTTGGCTCTGAGTTTCCATTGCATTGTAATAGCGACCGCCTTCTTCAGAAGCAGCCTGCAAAGCCTGCGTCAGAAGATCATAGCTGATGGTCATTTTCTGGACTTCTGCGGTAGATTTTCCAGTGTAGTCTGACAGAATTCCGTAAACGTCAATGCCCGCATAAGCAAACTGCTTGATGTCGATGCTTGCAGCCTTGCCAACATTTTTGATCTGCTGCAAGTTTTGAGCCATGCGTGAAAGCTCTGCGTTACCGCCTCCGGCTGCAGAAACCGCATCACCCAATGCAAGGATAGTTTTCCTTGCTTCGCCTGCATCAACTCCGGCAGAAATCAAAAGCTGGTTGGCCTGCACAAGAGAAGCAACATTAAGCGGAGTACGTGCTGCATCTTCTTTGATTTGCTGCAATGCGCTTGCAGCCTTTTCTGCGCTGCCCAGCATGTTTGTAAATGCAGTCTGGTACTTTTCCATCTGCATATTGTACTGAAGGCCAGCATTCACCAGGCTTGAACCAATTGATGCAGCTTTTTCCGCCACAGACACAACGGCGGTCGCTAAAATATGAGCTTTCGCAGCCGCTGCAGCAAACTGTTTTGCCATATTTTCCGCACCGGAGCCGGCTTTACTCGCGCTCTGTTGCATAGATTTGGAAGCAGCTTGCATTGTCTGTTTCGCACTATCGGCATTTTTTTCATATGCCGATGTATCCAGACCTAACACGGCTTCCAACTCAAAAATTTTCAGTTTTACTCACCCCCATTCAGGCCGTTTTTGATGCGTGCTATTACTTCTTCGGCGGACTGCTGCGGCGGCTGCGGGCGGGTGTCCACAAGGTCGGCCACACGGTCATACCAGCGCTCCTGCACGCCTGCAAAGCCCGCCAGAGCATCCGTCATGTAGGCTTGATAGCTGAGCGCAAGCCGCTCTTTCCGTGACTCAATAATGCAGTGCTGCATGATATAGGACTTGCCGATCAAGTGCAGCATGTCCAGCCGGATGGTGGAGGTTAAGCGCCGATATCCGTCTGCGCCAACTTCACCAACGATGACAAAAAATCCAGCACGTCCTTATCCTCCACGGTGGCGGTGATGACGCGCAGGGTCTTGAACGGGGTCATGGTCTCGGGCTTGCCGTCCTCGCCCATGTCCGGCTCATAAAGCAGCGGCAGCAGTTTTGCAGTGGATTCTGCATTGTCGAACAGCAGGGATTTACACATAGCCTTAACGTTCTTCTTTGCTTGCGCGGACTTCTTCTGTTCCAGCTCTTCCGGGGTCTCTTCGCCGGTCAGCACCGGCATGACCTTGCGCAGCTCTGCCACTTTGGATTTTTCCAGCAAGTCGGACACCGCATCAGCAATCAGCCAGCAGCGGCGCAGGAATTCGGTCTCGTCCATCTGGTTCAGGGTCTTCATGCTGTGTCCTCCTTATGCTGCTTCCTTCGGGCTGTAGTACCACTCCATGGGCACGGCGTCGCTGCCCAGACGGGGGCAGCCGGTCAGAGTAACGGACAGATTGCCCTTGCCCTTGTCGGTCGTCTTGAGGGACAGGCCGCCGGTAGACAGAGCATTCATCAGCTTGACGGCCACAAAGCCGCCGTCAATGGTATCGCCCACCCACCAAATATCCTTAAAGTCGCCGGTGTTTGCGGTAGGGTCGATGGTCATGCGAGGGGTGACCTTTTTCTCTGCCACATCGGCAGCACCCAGCGCCAGCTTGATGACCTCGGTGGTGACATTCAGGGCCGTAAAGGCCAGCGTGCAGTCGTAATCATCAATCTGCATCAGCTCTGCGGTGTTCTTCTGGCAGTTGTCCACATCATCACCCAGGTCGGTGATATTAGGCTTGCATTCAGCTGTCACGCCGCCGGTGGTGGCGCAGATAATGTCTGCGTCCTGGATCTCGGTTTTGCCTTCCGGGTCGAACTTATTCAGTACAACGCCTGCATTGATCTGCATGGACTTGAATGCATCCTTGCTGATTTTGGAAAACTTTCTTGCCATATTGCTCCTTTCCTCACGGGATAAACCGTGTAAGCTCAAAATTCAGGTATTCGCACAAATAGCCCTCGGGCGGGTTGTCGAGCGGCTGCGCCCACGGGCTGCCCATGCGCAAAACAATAGCGCCGCCCTCGCAGGAAAGCGTTGCGCCATCCTGCAGGGCCGCGCTGATCGCGTCCTCGGTTTGTAAAATGGATGTCCGGCCGTTGTTGCTTGGGTACCAAAGCCGTGCGTGGAATGTGGTCGATTCGTTCCACCCGCCGGGGATCGTCGGCTGATAGGTCAGGTACGGCAGAGCGGCGCCAGAGGGGATGTTGTCCTCAATGTATGCCGGTATGCCGAACCCGCTAAAAAAGCTGTACAGTGCCCGGTTGATGCTTTCAGACGGCCCCATCACGGCAGCACCGCCTTTTTGCACTGCACGGCCCGCAGGCCCATGCCGGATTCCGGCGGGGCTTTGCCCTCGTCTGCCGCGCTGGTGATCTGGAAGGTCTGTCCATCGCTCACCCGCTTAATGTAGTCCGGGAATGCCAGCGGCACGCCGGTGCCCACAAGCAGCGTGTAAGTGGATGCTGTAGCCGCCTGCTCCGCCACCTGTGCTTCCACGGTGGTGTCGTGGCGCTCCACGGCTTCAAATTCCGGGCCGTCTGTCCAGCCAGACACAAAGCCGCCCACACCGTCCGGTTCATAGCTGCGCGTCTGAAAGCAGAATGTTTTGGTAAAACTCTGCATCACGGTGGATGCAGTAAACGAATTGACCATGTCACATCTTCCTCCACTGGTTGATCTCGGCCCTGTAGCGGGTTTTGCCGTCTGCGGGCAGGCCGTCCGCACCTGTAGCCATCGTGCCAGACCAGCCGTTAAAGCTCTGGCTGACATACACGCCGCCGGAGGGCAGTGCCTTATCGTATGCGTCAATCTTTTCGGCCAGCGCCACAAAAGCAGGCGGCACACGCATGGGCTGCACCGTGCCGTTGAACGTTTCTGCGGTCAAATCACCGTCCCCGGCCTTGTGCACGCCATCATTGAAGATGGATCCGCACACAAGGAAATACTGCCCCGGGGCTACCCCGGCGGGCACGGTGTCCGGTTCAAAGGTAAACGCCCCAGCGATGGGGTCATCTGCCCGGTCAAAAAAATTGTGCGTGTAGGCGCACAGCTCGGGAACGGTCATAGCCTAGCCCTCCTTACGGCTTATCAGGGAACGATGGATTCGGTCACGGCGGGCTCCTTGTCGGCAGAAGTCACGGTTACCACGGCAATGCCGTCCAGATACTCTGCCCACAGCTTCATGCCCAGCAGTGCATAATTGGTGGTTGTGGCAGTCTTGTAATCGTACTCGGTATGATATCCGATCAGGTTGGTCTCACCGTAAACCGTGTAGTTTGCGCCCATGGTGGCGTAGTCACGGTCTGCCGGGTCAACGTAGTACAGGTCAATGTTTTCAACGGGGGTGGCAATGACCTGCTTCTGGGCAATGTAGTTGTCCGGCAGCAGGAACAGAGTGGAATAGCCGAGGAAGTTCTTCACGTAGGTCAGGCCGAACTGTGTCTGCACAGTGATTTCCTTATCACCCAGCCAGCCGTAAAAGTCCATAATGTTGGCAAAACCCACGACCTCGGTAACGTCCAGATTGTCGTTGGCAAAGCGCTTCAGGACTGCGCCCTTTGCGATAGCCAGAGCCTTCTGCCAAGTCTTCTGGGTGCCCACCAGCTTGCCGGTCTTGAGGAAGGTGTAGAAGTCGTTCATGACCTTCTTCTGCAATTCGTTGCGGAAAGCCGTGTCAGTGCGTTCCACGGCCACCCCTGCACCGTAGGCGGTGACGGCCTCGATAGTAACGGCCTTTGCGTACTTTTCCAGCGCAATGTCGTCATAGGCCACAGGCTCGACCTTGGTCTTAGTCAGGGGAATGACTTCACCCTCACCAACGGACGCGCCGCCTTTCAGACCGCCGTCAACAGTCGCCTTGTAGGAAACTAGCTTGGTACCGGGTGCCTTGCGGATGGGGCGCATAATGCCCAAAATGGTGCGCAGTGCATCCCAGTTCTTCTGGAACTGGGTCACAAAGTCGATTTCTTTGATCGTGGTAGTGATTTGGGATTTGGTGGTCAGGTTTTCAGCTGCCATGTGTTACTCCTTTGCTGCAAGCCCAAACGCTTCAGGGTTGGCCGCAATGGCTGCCTGCCGTTCGCTTGCGTCTTTGATGTTGATGATCTGCTCTTTGGTCATTTTGGAGCCGGTGTTAGTGGGCGGGGTGTCCACCTTTGCGCCGGTGGTGGTCGTGGTGCCTACGAAGTCGCTCCAATCAGCTTTCAGGCTGTCGGTGTGCTTCTTGGCATCCTTGACGTTGCCCTTCTCGTCCAGCTCCAGAGCGTCGATGTCCTCGCCGGACAGCCGCACAACACGGTCTGCATACTTGTCCAGCACCCCGGCGGACTTGAGCAGCTCCCGGAATTTGGCTTCCTTGGCTGCGTGGGTGTCCTTCTTGGTCTGCTGGTTCTTGTACTCGGTCAGGGACTTCTCGGCGGCTTCCTTGCCGCCGTTGGCTGCGTCACGTTCCTTCTCGGCCTGAATGCGGGCGTTTTTCTCGGTATCCACTTCATCCCGGAGAGCGTCGGTCTCCTCGTGCAGGGCGTCCAGAATGGCTTTGGCCTTGTCATCGTTGGAGGTCTCGGTATTTTCCAGAATTTTGCGGATGTCGGCTCTTTTGAGTGCCATATGATTATCCTTTCTGCCCTTGCTCGGGCTGCCATGCTTGGCAATCAGGTTATTTACCGGACATGCTGCCGGTGTGGTGCCGCTTGCAGGAATCGAACCCGCGTCCGCTGGTTACAAATCAGCAGCTCTACCATTGAGCGAAAACGGCATAAAAAAGCGGCTGACGCTGTGCGCCAACCGCTGAATATTAAATTTTCAGAGGATACAATACCAGGCCAAAAAGACAATAGCAACCAAAACGTCAATGCCAACAACGGTACGCCATTTTGGCTCCATTCCTGCAATACCAAGCGCGGTAAAGACTGCAAAATTCCAGAGAAAAAACATGATCGTCCCAATCATTGCCAGAACGATCCTTGATTCTTGTGGGCTGGGGTTCATTGCTTATACCTCCTTGTTTCCTTCTTCTACCGCGATTTCTCGCAGCTCGTCAATATGCTCTTCCACCGCCGGGCGCAGGAACGGGCGCGGCTTCATGCCACGGGTAAAGTGCCACTTGCCGTTGAAGTCCTTCCAGACCCACGGCGTAGGCCGTCCGTTGCCCTTCTCGGCAAAGATGCCCGTGCCTAGCTCCACGTAGACGCTGTAAAAGAGGTTCGAGCCGATGCTCACGGTCTTTTGGGCAAGGTCTACGGCGTATGTCAGGGACGCTTTCAGCGCGCCGCCCACATAGCCCTCGATGCCCGTGCTGTCTGCCGTGCCGGTGGGCACAAGCAGCTGGGCGTAATCGTGGATCTTCATGCCCCAAATGGTCAACACCCGCTCCGCCCACGATTCCAGTGCTTCATGCAGCTGCGAGGTGTTGTCCGTGAATTTGATGTCGTAGTTAAATTTCATGATTTACCGAACTCTCCACGTCTTGGAATTTTTTCTTGCCCGGTAGTATGTCTTACCTTCAAACGTCACTTCAAGCGCGCCCCTGTCCATTGCAGAACCCAACACAGAAGAAAGCGACTTTGTTTCAGCGGCCTTTTTATTTGCGGTAGACTTTTTCTGCACGTCTTTCATAAAAGAATTGACGTTTTGCCGTTTTTGTGCAGTGTTATCCGCTGCCTTTTGTACCTGCTTCTGGTTGAACCTTGCCGGGCCGGAAACATACGGATTTGCAACTTTTGTCTGAGACTTTAGCTGTTCCGTTGTCAGCCCATGCAATTTATCCAGTGCCGCTGCCTTTTCTTGCTGGGTAAGATTCGACTGCTGGATTTTCTGCACGTTTGCTTCATACTCGCGCTTTGTTGAACTGCCAGCATCAAACAACGAAAAATCATTTGCTCTTCTTACCAGCGTACTATCCAAGCTTTTTGCTCCATTTGTACCGCCGCCCGCTCTCGCGGAGCTGCCCGAACCTCTTTTACTCACGGTAATGCCCCCTCTCGTATTGAAATGGCTTGATTTTTGTCACGTTCCAGTCAAATTCTGCCGGGCACTTGCCGTACCACAAAATGCTGCTCGGTTGCAGCACTTCCAGCGCCTTGCGGCAGTGTTTGGCAAAACATTCTGCTTCGTATGGGTCAGACTGTGTGCCGTGGCTGGAAATGCTCACAATAGCGTTTCTCGGCTCACCATCAAAGCACCAGTCATAACTTTGCTCGCCGCACCAGCAGAGCGTTGGAATCACATGGATGCCGTGCGCCTGCCAGTATGCGGCCAGCCAGTGCTTTTTGTAGTGCATGAAAAGCTGCACTGCCAGCGGCATATCGCTGTACAAAGAAAAATCCGGCGAACACACCGCGCCGAACTGCTGCAAAAGCGGGATATATTTGTCTGGATTGTTCCAAAACCGCTCAAACTGGTAATCGTCCTTGTAAAAATGCACACCTTTTGTGGACTTGTCTTTGGCGGTCAGCGCATAATTGACGGGAATCCATTCCAGCTTGTCAATGCGGATGTCCGTTTCTGGCTTGATGATAGGAATATGGAACTTGCCCGCACCCGGAAAAATCATCTTTTCGGTGTTTTCCATCGGCAGAATCACGGTTCATCCCTCCATTACCGCTTAAACCAGCTGTCAACTTTCTTTTGCAGGCGCTTTTGCGCACGTTTATAAGTAGAGCTTGTAATTTCCCGCTGTTCACGGTTCGGGTTGTAGTGCTCACGGAAATATTTCTTTGCCTTTTCTCTTTCGACATTTTCAGGGCTCCACTTTGGATTGTCAGAGCCGAGTTCTTTTACCATTCTTTTAACAACGTAATTTGTTTGCTTTATCGAAAAATCCGGGGCATTTATATCGTTTGCAATCTCTGCAATTTTGTATTCCATTTTGTCAATGAAAACGCCAGATTTTTGCAGCTTGTCCGATGTATCGTAAATTGTCTCATACGCGCGTTGCGCCTGCTCTGCATTTCTTTTGTAAAAGTCCGTTTCACGGAACAATGCTTCCACTTGATTGATTTCTTTTGATTCTCGTGCAGTAAATCCTGAAATTCTTTCAGAACTCCCAGAGCCGCGTTTACTCATTGTTTTGCCCCCCCTTGCGGACGAACGTCCTCCACCAGCCATAGCTATTTCTCCTTTCTGCGTTTGCGCTCTTCCGTCCACCACATTTGCTCGGCTTCCGTGCCGCCTTTTGCCTTGTACCACTCGGTGTAGGTCACATCCGGGGTGACTTCTTTCGTCACGTTGTCCCGCCGCATGGCGTTCTGTCGTGGGTACTTTTTGAGGGCGCTGGACAGCTTGCACCGGCAGTGATAGACCATTTCCGGCGCGGCATTGGGGTCGCCGGGGTACTGAATCTCGTAACCCTGCACCTTGAACGGTTCGTCAAGGTCGGCGGTTTCTTGGTCGAGAAGCCTGTGCATTTCACGGGTGCGGTAGTCCAGCGTGGAGTTCCAGCGCTTTTGCACCTCGATGCCCAAAGCCTGCGCGTTACGCATCTGTTGCAACGTTCCGGCGTTCTGTGCGCCTGTAAGCGCCGTGATGGCGTTGTTCATGGCCCAGTGTATCTCTGTGTCAGCCATGCCGTTGACGGCCTGCACAGCGATGTCGTGGACGCTCTTGCCCTGTATGATGCCCTGCGTGACGTAGCGGTTGAATACCCGCGCGTCATAGGTCTTGTTGCTCTCGCTCTTGATGCGCCTGTTTGGCACCATGCGGGGGTTCTCTTTTAGCAGTAGCTTGACGGCCTCTGTATTGTACAGTGTCAGCCCGAACGCCACGCCTGCGGCCTGTTCCAGCTCGTAGAAACAGTAGTTTGCGCCAAAGGCAAAGATATTGTACTGTTCATCCCTCGCCAGCTTGTAGGCCGTTTCTTGGGCTGTGGTGCAGGTTTGGGTGATGTCGTTCAGCTTCTGGTGCATCAGCTCGGATTGAAATACCTGATTGCGCAGCCAGATGCGGTACTCGTCCTCGGTGATCTCGCCCGCGTCCAGCTGTGCCCGCTTGTGCTCGTCCAGTTGCTTATATTTTGTAAGAAACTCGGTGAGCTGGCCCTGCATCTCCCGGCGGGCAGTGCTGTACACACGCAGGATACGGCGGCGCAGGCGGTTGAGCTGTCGGGTAGAAATGCGGTCAAGGTCGTTCGTCATAGCGTTTCAGAATCTTCAAAAGAGATTCTTTATCAATTTTGACGGTGCTGGTTGAAATGCTTGTCGGCTGCATCAGTTCAACAGCATTTGCAAACCGCTCCAAAAGCTTTCGGTCGTTTTCGTCCAGCTCAATAACAAACTTGCCGATGATGTTTTCAGCCATTGTTGCTGTCCTCCTCTTCCTCGTTGTCTTCCACGGTCTCCCGCGTTGCGCTCTCTGCCATCAGCGCGGCCTTTGCCTGCTCTTTTTGCTCCGGGGTCAGGTTGGGCAGCAGGTCAATGGCCATGTCGTTGCCGATGATCGGAGCCTCGGAAAGCACCATGCTGACCTGCTCGGCGGTGTTGGTGATTTTGCTGCGGGTAAATGTCGGTGAAGCATCCTCAAAGCCAGCCAGCGCGCAAATCTGCCGGATGAACGGTTTGAGCTGCGCTTCAAAATCATCCGCGTTGTGGTTCAGTGGCTCATAGGCCGCATCCAGATGGTCATTCGTGCTGTCTGCACTCACACAGTGCACATCCAGACCGCCGAAGTCCTCATACACGCGGGTGTGCAGCAGCTCCAACAGGGATTGCCGGGCCGTTACAGGAATCTCGTTGGTGTATGGGGTGATCTTGCCGCCCTCGCTGGTGTCTGCTCCTGCAATGTGGTACAGATTCAGCTTGACAAGGTACTCCTGCAACTCGTCATCCGTCATGCCGTTGAAGTTCTCGCACAGCCAATAGATCTGCGCACAGTCCTGCAAATCGTTGCAGAAGCCGGACATCACCAGATCCGTGTTGTCGATGTAGGCTTTCAGGCCCACAAGCGTGCTTTGGTGCAGGTCAGACCCCCACAGCGGCACAATGGGCAGGCTGCCGTAGTTCTGGCCTTCTACGCTTTCCAGACCGCCGCCGGGCGTGGTGACGGTTACGCTCTTGTAAGCCTGCTTGGGCGTGGTCTCTTCCATCACGCCGCCCACTCTGGCCTCGGTGTACTCGGTGAAGCCGTCCTCTTCGTAGAGGATGTAGTGCATATCCGTGTCAGGATTCAGCCGCCAGAACCGCACGCCGGCGCGCAGCAGACCGGTTTTTTCGTCATACAGCGGCGCAAACTCGGTCAGCTTGAACACCACAAGATGATCGTTGTTCCAGAAACCGAAGCTCTCGCCGTGGATCAGCGAAAAATACCCGGCTTTCTGCACCTGTTCGTCAAAATCCTTGCCCAGTCGGTCTTTGTCTACCGTATCATCCGCAAAAGTCACGCCGTTGCCCAGGGAGTAGGTTGCCCGCTGCTTGTTCAGCCGCCGGAACAGATTGCTTTTGACCATATCCGGGCGGGGAATGTTGGGGCGGGTGTTCTTGGAAAGACGCTGCAACATCTGGGCATAGGCGCGGGAAAAGTCCTCCGCGCCGGGGTTCCGGTTTGCGTCGTACAGATCGGCGCTTGCGGCTTCCTTGTACGGTGCAGAGCTGCAATGCTGCTGCACAAAGCTCCGCACAAACTCTGCCTGCCTACCGGCGGCCTGTTCCTGCTGGAACGTCTGGAATGTGTATACAGTGCTCAAAATCAATCCCTCAGTTTTACAAGGCGCTTTGTGCGCACAAAATAGCGAATTGCGTCCATGCAATGGTCATTGACCTTCAGCACGGTATCGTCTTTATCTGGATCCCAGGCGTACACGCCGAACTCTTCCAGCGTGTTCTTGCAGTCCTTGTATATTTTCAGCCGTCCGGTCTGCAACATTGTCTGCACGTCCAGAATGCCGCTCAGAACGTCATTGTTTGCCGGTGTCTGGGTGAATCCGTTCTTGCGCAGCTCTGTAATGAGCGGCAATGCAGACGGGTCAACGATCACTCGCTCCGGCTTGGTGCCGTTCAGCCACCCTTTCAGGTCTGTAACGTACTCTCCAACGGTCTTTTGCCGCTTCATGTCTCGGCCGCTGTAATAATACTCGCGGGCCACGATCCAGCAATCCGCGTCCGCTTGTTTCTGGATCAGCAGAAAAACCGTTGCGTTCTGGGTGCCAAAGTCACACGCAACATAGGCGCTGCGCTCGGAAAGCTTTGGCAGCTTATCAATGACATGCTTTTGTCGGTCGAACATGTCATAGACAAGTCCTTCGGCCACTGTCCACAGGCCCAGAATGTAGCGCTGATAGAAAACGCCGCTGTACTGGCTGCGGTATCTGGCTTTGATGTCCTCGGAAAGTGAGAGGTTATCCTCCATCGTGAAATGGAGATACATCATCTTGCGGGAGCGGCTCCTGCGCACCCACTCGAGGTAAAACCAGTGCTGTGGGCTTCCCGGGTTGCAGTTGAACCAGAACTTTGACCCGGTAACAGAGCAACGGGCCGTGGCCTGATTAACAAAGCTCTGCGGCATCAGCGCAACTTCATCGAAGAATGCACCTGCCAGCGTGATGCCCTGGATCAGGTCCTGGCTGCTCTCGTCTTTGCCGCCGAAAAAGTAAAACTCGTTGGTCTTGCCACCCTTGCTGACGGTCATGCAGTTTTCCGCCCGGTGCTCTTTGACATTGTAGCCGCGGGCTGCAAGCTGCTGCTTGAGCGTGCCGAGCACGTTGCGCCGGAAGCTGGCAATAGTCTTTCCGCACATGGCAAACTGCTGCCCGTTGAAGCAGGTCATGCCCCACTGGACAAAAGAAAAGCTCATTGCGAAGGTTTTACCCGAACGGATAGCGCCGTCCGCAATGATTCCGTTGTAGCCGCTGTATGTGCTCTGCGGAGCCCACCAGCTCAGAACTTGCTTTTGCCGCTGGCTGAGTGCTTTCCAGTGGAATCCGTTACTTTTCCGCATTGTCGCTCTCTTCCTCCGGCAGCATGTCCGCGTCATCCGGCGGGCTGAGGTCTGCGGCAGCGTTCAAAGCGTCAAGCAAGCCATCATCCGGCATGTCTGTGTCGCTCTGGTCACCCAACATGGCAAACTTATCCACGATCGTGCCAAAAGCGGTGGATAGCTGCGGCAGGGTAGCTTCGGCGATTTTGTCCGGGTCTGCCATTGCTTGCAGGTACAGCCCGAGAAGGTTCTGCGCCTCTTCGCGTTTGCTCTCCATGTAGGAAAGCATGTCCTGCGAGTTCTCCTGCTTTTTTTGTGCGCACAAACGCGTACTGTCCGGGTCCTCTTTTATGATCTTCCGCACGGTCGCGTCTGAAACGTCATTCAGCTTTGCAGCGGCGCGATAGCTCTGCAACTGCACATAATCCGCAACGATCTTCTTTTTTTGTTTGTCTGTCAGTCGCTTCGCACCCAACGCCACCACCTCTCTGAACTCGTGTAAAAGAAAAACCGCCCGGAAATCCGAACGGTCAGAATATCAAAATAAGCAGCACCCGTGCATCAAATCATTGGACAACGTCAACGGGTAGGTGCTGCTGCATCCGGAACTTTCGCGGCCAGATGCCCCGCTATTGCGCGGCCCCCTCATAGGGCACGCAAATGGCATTCCCGGCAGGGCCCGAGCCTGCAGCCTTTGGTTTTGGAGACCAACGCTCTACCAATTGAGCTACGGGAATATAAAAGCCAGCACGTTTCCATGCTGGCAGATTGGCGCACATCCTACAGGGAAATACGAACCTGCGTGCGGATTCTATGGTCTCCGTGGGGTGCGTGCGGAGGTTGCGAGGGCAGCCAAGGAGGGACTGCCACTCTACACGCAAACCAAAAGCGGGCTGTTTAGACCCATGCGCCAAGTGTTTGCCGTGACGGGGCACGGCATTGTGGAGCCGCCCTTGGACTCGAACCCCCTGGCAATATTTCAGTCGAGGTGCGCACCATACTGCGCTCAGGCGGCATAATAGAAGCAGCCCGCGAAACGTGAAAGAGAGAAAAATGCCTGCAAAGCCAAAAGGAGGTAAATTTATCATGGAGGTTCGTTTCGGAGACTGCGTGTATCGGTTTGCCTTTACGGCTTTGCCGATGATATTATTGAAGCACTTTTGCACGGTTTCTGTACATACCGCGTGCATACCCAGCACTGTACAAAAAAGTGTGTAATTTTTATGCACTTTCGTCAAAATCACAAAAAGGCGTTGCTTCCCAGATCTCTGCAAGGGCTTCAAACCCGGCTGTGATCGCTCTGGATGCCGTGTGTGCCTGCGCAAAGCCAACCTCAGCAGCAGCCTGCTCACGGGTCTTGCCCTCAACATAGCACAGGATGATGCACTTGCTGCGGCGAATGGATGCCGTGTCTGCATTCAGCAGGTATGCCGTATCAATTGCCGCTTTCTGCATTTCCACATACTCGCACTTGAGAGCGGCCAGCTTTTCCTTGGCTTCAACGATGGCCGTACCACCGTTTCCCACCTTGTCGCTGGTGCCAGAACGTCCGGGTGCAGCTGAAGCGTTTGACGTGGTCGCAGTAGCAATGCACTGCAGATCTACAATGCGTTCTTCCTGCTGCTGGATCTGTGCCCGCATCCGGGGCAGGCGTTCAAACCATGCCCTCACCAGTTGGGCTTTTTCATTCTGGGGCGGCTTCTCGTTCTCATTTTCAGGTGTCCATGTGCGGATCATTGGCATAATACCTCCTGTAGTAATCCATATCGACAGCCTGCCCACAACAGCGGCAGTACGCAACCGATTTGCTATCTTTAACGTACTGATTCAGAGCGCCGCATTCTGGGCAGTTCCACGAACCAGATGGAGCGCCGTCTGTGTTCGGCCACCGAACGTGCTCTTTTTCAAGCATAGATTCAATGTCTTTTCTGTTTTGCGCCAGATACAAAACATCACTTGGTTCGATCTTGAACCTGTTGCATACTTGCCTGAATTTTCCGTCCCAGATTTCAATGCACAGTTCCGTCAGAACGCCCAAAAGAAAAATCATGATGCCGAATCCGCCAACATAGCAGAGCGTCGCACCGATGACAAGAAAAAACTGATTCATGCGTTTGTCTCCTCTCTGGTCCGCCGATTAAAATATACGACCGGAGAAACGCCGCGTTCGTCGCAATCCTTGTTGTTGAAACTGACGATTGCGCCGCAGCCATTGTAGTTGGAACAGGCAATCATCGGCAGACCCGTGACGGATTCGATTTCGTCAGTCCGTGCACCGCAGAACGGGCACGGCTTGCATTTTGTTATGATATGGGCTTTCAAGATTCATCCTCCATTTCTTTAATCTCAATTTCCACCCGGGGATTTTTCCGGTCAATATCCACCCGGCTGCCATCGTGCCCGGCGACGATCTTTGCGTTATCGTCCTCCAGCACCCGGGCTTTTACCAGAATGTCCGTTGTAGCCTCGATGAGGTTTGCCAGATCGACCCGGCGGGCGGTTTTCATGTAGTACACGCACCTCACGTTCACGCGGGCAGAAACAGGGCTGTGCGGGCGCTTGATCTGCCACAGGCAGCTTGTCTCATAATCTGCAAACGCCTTGCTGGGGGCCACGAACGGAGCACCAGAGCGCGTGCGCAGAATGCGGGCGGAATTTTTCTTGGTGCGGGGGTCACCGTAAAGAGTCAGGTGCATCATTTTCGGCGCATTCCTCCCATCCAGAACTCCTTATTGAATGCGTTCTTGCTGATACGCTCCACCGCGTGGTGCGCGTTGGTGAAAATGCGCTGTGCTTTCAGCTGGCGTTTGTACTCGGCGTACCTCTCGCAGCTGTCATGGCAGACCGGGTGCCGGTCGGGGCAGTCTTTGCAGCATGGATTAGTCACGGGGCGGCCTCCTTCGGCGGCTTGGGCCGCTCCATCCAGTGCGTAATGCGATGGTTGTAGGTCTGCCCGCAGTCATCCATCCACACGTCACCGGTTCCGGAGCGGTTGAACCAGCCAGTTTTCATGTCGCCGTCGCTCAGCATGAGCAGCAGTGGGGCACTCTCCAAAAATGTGAAGGTCTCGCCGCCATCGCGCCAGCTCCGTCTCGTAAGCGGCGGAATTTCGCTGGCCGGGTGCCAGGAAGGCTGCTGGCTTTCCGCAGGCATGTGCTTGATGTGGTCCAGCATGATGTCCAGAGCGTTGAGTTTCGCGTCCGTTGCGATAGCGTAGGAGGAGCCACCGATTGGATTTCGAAGCAAGCTTTTCTTCCAGTCGGTCAGGTAGCTTTCCAGCTGCTGCTTATCAATCAGTTCAGCCATTGCTCACGCCCTCCAATCGTTTCGGCGCCTCTGCACGCAGCCGGGCGGCTTCCCGGGGTGCAGTCTGGATGTCTGTCTGGGACTGTTTAAGAAACTCGACCCGCCGGTATGTAAGGTCTGGTGTCCGGGCCAGGTCCACCAGCCCGCTCACGCTGCCGGCATAGGCTTTTGCCGACGGAGGCAGCTGGTCGTATAGTGCCTGCAGTTCCTTCTGGCCGTCGCTGCGGAGAATCTTTCCCATGTCGTCCACGCCGACGATCATCGGGCAGGAACGCCAGAACAGAAAAGCCTGCGCCTTGTGGGCGGCTTCTGCCAGCGCGTCCCACTCGGCGGAAGGGTCGATGCTCCGGGACAGCTGCTGGAAGATATCTGCCACCGTGATGGGGTAGACGCACACCCGGTTCGCAGCCAGAAACGCCCGCTTGACCATATCGCCGGGGTAGTCCTTGAACTGGTACGTCCAGATGTCGATGATGGTCTCCATCTCTTCATCCGTGAGCGGCTTTGCGCCAAGCTTGTACAGGGTGTAATTCATGCGGATCAGTGCCGCTGCTTCTTCTTTGGTCATGGAATAAAACCTCTTTCTCTGTCCATTTTTGCCAGTACCCTGGCAAGCTGGTCGTCTACGGTCTCGGCAGGCGGCCTGCCGCGCGGTCTGGCCTGTCGGCTCTGTTCGTTGGCATCCACGTCTCCCGGGGTGCGCAGGCCGTCCCGCTGCCAGCCGGACAAAATGCCGTTGATGTAGTTCCACGAGCGTTTCCCGGCTTCTGCGGCCTTGTCGATCGCCAGCAGGATCATCTCGGTGCTGTACTCCTGCCGCCATTTTTGCAGCTTATCCAGTGCAGAGCGAGGAAAGTCTCCAATAGCCTGCTGGTAATGCTGGACGATTTTTGATAGCTCCATATCAACGGCGGCTGGGGCGGCGCTATTATATACATCCCCGTTAGGGGATATAACAGTAACATTACCATTACCATTTACATTACCATTTACATTACCATTTACAGATACAGCCGGATTTGCCGCGTTTTGCTGTTTTTGCTCGGCAAAATCGGCATTTGCCGGATTTGCCGCGTTTTGCTGTTTTTGCTCGGCAAAATCGGCATTTGCCGGATTTGCCGCGTTTTGCTGACGCTTGCCGTTTGTAACTTCTGCACCTTTACGCCCTGCGGCGGCTCTCTTTTCCCGTTTTTCGTTCCATTTTTTGGAATTAAATTCCACTGCCTCGGACATAAAATCCCACGCCATTTCAAGCTTCTGGTCGTCCTCAAAATTCGGTGGGTCAGGGAAGTCAAGCAGTGCGTCAAAAATCCTGCCTTTTTGCTCCAGAGACAATTTCCGCAACGGCTTTTTCCATGATTTGTAAATGACTATGCTTTTTTGTTCCTCTTCTTTCAATCCATTTCACCTCCTTTGCACGCCCGTATAGCCAGATAGCACAGCTTCCAAAATCAGAAGGGGAGGTCGTCAGAATCGTCGATGACTGAAAAATCATCTGCGCTGCCCTGCGAATACTCCGGCACGCTCTGAGCCGCCTGCGGGGCGCTGTGGGCGGCGTTTGCTTCGCGCACATGATTTGCCGTCTGCTGGTCAAAGCTCTGCGCAGAGGGTTTGTCTGCGGCCTTCGCGCCTGCAAAGCTCGCCTGTGATGCCAGAACCTCGGTGGCAGTACGGTTGTTGCCATTCTTGTCCTGATACTGCCGGGTCTGTAAGCTGCCCTCAATGGCGATCAGACTGCCTTTCTGGAAATACTTGCACACGAACTCAGCCGTCTGTCGCCATGCCACAATGTCGATAAAATCGGCCTTGCGCTCCTCGCCTTTGGCTGCACGGTTCCGGTCGCAGGCAATGCGGAAGCTGCACACGCTGGTGCCCTGCTGGGTGGTACGGAGTTCCGGGTCAGCCACCAGGCGGCCCATAATCGCTACTACGTTAAGCATGAATCATTCCTCCATCTTCCTCGGCATCGCCGCTGCCCACCTCGTAATCGATATTCGCGCCCATCAGCGCCTCGGGGCACTCGGCACGGGCAAAGTAGGCGGCGGCACGGTACTTGAGCATCATCTCGGTCATGCGGGGCCAGTAGCTGCCCTTCTTGTCCCACCAGCCGTTGTCTTTGGCCATCTTCACGGTGACCTTCGGACCTTCGACCTTCTCGCCGGTGAGCTTGTCCACGCCGATCAGGCGGCAGCCCCAGCTGTCAGTGCCTTCCTGGCCTTCCATGCGGTAACGGGTGCGGCCTGCGAATTCTCCGCTGTTGTCGATGAGCGCCTTGCAGCTCTTGCCGCTCCACGTGGGGGTGCCGTAGACGATATACAGGTTCTGCATGACGAACAGTTCCGACACATTCATGCGCTGGGCCATATCGCAGGCAATGGCGCAGGAGCCGGGGTTGCCCGTGTAGGTCTGGGGCAGGAATCCTTCGGGAAGCCGCGCAAAAGCGGCGGCTTTCGACTTTGCCAGCTGCCAGTTGCGTTCCGCCATGGTCAGGCCCTGCACCTTGTCAGCGTAGCTCTGACGCTGTGCTGGGACGGCGGGGGCGGGAGCTTCGGCGGGCGCTGCGGAAAGCGTGGTCTGGTCGAGCATCTCAACGGGGGTTTGGTTCATTTTTTCAGGCATGGTGAATTTCCTCCTCTGTAAACTTCACATCGATAACATTGGCGTAACGCTTTATGGCGTCCAGCTCGGATTTTGTGCACCGGAACACGATCTTCCGGTCACGGGACTCTTCTTCGCGGGTAAAACCGGCAAAGAAATCGTCATCGTACTCGTCCGGGACGTAGCCGGTGCCGTAGGCGACCCCGGGCTTGACGAGACTTACCACGTACGGGTTCTGCGCGGGGCCTTTGTAGTTGTCTGGCATCCCTTTGATGACCGCCTCCCGCAGCATGGTGCGGTACTCAGTCATGTAACAAAAATCAATGGACTCATACGGCTCTGGCATGATCTCTTCACCGGCCGCAGCGTGAATGATATCGATCAAACACATCAGTTTGCCAACCCTGCGGTAAATGGCGTTGATCGTGTTGCGCGTCTCCGGACTGCTCATCTTGTGATAACGGGCAAAGTTCGTAAACATTGCCACAGCATAATTAATATCGCTTGCAAGTTCGTTGCCGGTACTAATTAGCCGAAACAACACGTTGTCATTGCCAACATACTGGAAAATGCCCTCAGCTTTGTTGGAAAGGTCTTTGATGTGTGCCCGGCGGGCAAGGATTTCGCTCATAAATATTCACCACCTCTGATAAATCATCCTGCCATCGTTGTTATAGACGATGTAAGTATTGCGGGGATACCCCTGCGCGTGCTCTTTCTCGGACAGTGCGTCCGCCTGCCGGATCAGCTCTTCCGGGGTCTGTGCGGAATGCTGCTCCAGCAGCTTCGGCGGGTTTTCGAGTCCGTCGTAGATTTTCATAAGGGCCATTTACAAAACCTCCAAAGTGTGTTATCCTTCGGGGCGATGTGACCTTGCAAATCTCATCACCCTTGGGCCTGTCCGTGCTGGTAACACGGATGGGCCTTTTTGCGTTTGTGCTCATCAGGAGCCGCCCCTTCGCACTGTCTTTTTACCGTTTCCGGCAAATTTTTCTGGCTTGTCGTCGTAAATCCCGCGCGCAAAAATCAGAGCTTTTCGATCATCTGGCATCTGATAAAATGAGCTTGTCGGGACGTGCACAAAAAGGTCGTTAAGAACGGCTCGCGCGATAAGCTCGGTTTCATACTGACCCATACGATAAACTGCGCCGCCGCCCGTCGGGACAGCCTTGATTTCATGCTCCGGGCTGACATATACAGTTGAGCACTGAGCAATATTCACGATGGAATCATGTTTTTTATTCATGACATACATGAGTCTTACACCTCCTTCCATGGCGCTGTACCGGAGGCAGGCTGTCCACCTCGCTGCGCTTGATGCGTTCCCGCGCAAAGGTGTACTTGCAGGCGGGATGCTTTCCGCTGAGCCCATGACTGACGGCGGATGCAAAGCTGCCTGCATTTGCATACCCCAGCTTGGCGGCGCACATTGCAGCGGTGCCAGCCGCCACCAGTTCGTCGGTCTTGGCGTCGTACACGGTGTACCACATGACGTGGTGGACGGTGTCACTCATGTTTCACGTCCTCCGCATCCCGAAGTGCGGTCAGCAGGCCGTCAGCGGTGACGCTATAAACGTCCGCTTTCTCTCGGTTGATCGTTCTCAGCCAGATATCTGATGTAAGCGCTGCCTCCGTGGAAAGCCTTGTGGCCTTTCTCAGATGTTCCTCTGCCTGCTGGCGGATCAAATCTTCCAGTGTCATGCTCCGCGCTCCTGATTCTCCGGGTACTCCGGGTTGCGGGCGTGATTGCGCTGGATCTTGCCATAGCGGCTCTTGCGGCGCTCCTCTTCGGCGGCGACTGCATCAGCGATGCGGTACAGCGCCAGGCCAATCAGGAAAATGATGATACCGGCCGTGAGGGTGGTGCCGCCGGGCTGATCGTTCAGCAGGCAGCCTTCACCGAAGAGCATCAGCGCCAGCCCGGCGCCGAGGCAAGCCCCGGCAGCGGACAGCACGTGAATAGATTTGAGTTTCATTCTTTTGGATCCTCCTGTGTGTATACCTTTTCGAGCTTGTAAAAGTCCTTCACCCACGCCATAAACCCGGCGCGGGAAATATCGGGACACGGCGTTTTCGTTCCGACCGAAGGGATAGACCAACTCGGAAACAAGCCGGCTTGTATTTGTGCACGAAGCACATCTTCCGTTTTTGAAATGTTGTTATCCCTCAAGATTTGAACGCATTCCGGGACGGTCATGCTCGGCTTCTGCATCATTATTCGCCTCCTCTTTTGCCCGCATCTGCCGTTTCAGCAGAATGTGTTCCAGCCGTTCATTCTCATGGTCGAGCCAGCGTTCATGCGCAGGGCTGCTCCGGTTAAAATTGCGAATTGCATTTTTCACGGTTCTACCTCCACAAACTCGCCGTTTTTGAGGGTGTACCAGGCATTTTCTTTGACGGAGGCACCGTCTACTTTTGTCATCTTTGCCCACAGCATATTGCCATCATCGTCGTACTCGGTCAGCACCAGATAGCAACCCAGAGCGCCGCGTGCCTTGCTGTGTGCGCCGTTTGCCACGGCAATGCTTCCTTTTCCGCTGACTTCTGCTGTGGAGCAGTCGCCGGACGCTGCACCCGTGGAGTAGATGCCGGACGCTGCACCCGTGGAGTAG
>ERZ808240.1619-NODE-1619-length-27255-cov-4.540588_pt1 | contig 27255 bp, 16 predicted proteins | sample MGYA00521084_ERZ808240 | MGnify/ENA primary metagenome ERZ808240 (study PRJEB31516, sample SAMN03275571) | gut metagenome | biome: mammalia-associated habitat; material: feces | host: Papio cynocephalus | place: Kenya | collected 2012-08-06 ... | reverse complement strand
TTGGCATGGCGTCGCAATTCGTAAGCCAGGCGAATAATTCGGCCACGGTGTACGCCGCACCGGGCAAGCGGGTGCAGCTTAAGGCGGGCGATGTCGAAGTCGGCGAGGAGGCATGGGCCAACGAGCTGGGTCGTGCGAACATCTCGTTTGATATGCCCGAAAGCGTCACGCAAGACTTGCTCTATGGCGACGCCGTGAAGCTCGAGGCCGTTATCGACTACGGCGACGATCAAACGTCGTGCTTCGCGAATTGCACGTGGCGTCCGAGCGCCCGGCTGTGGTCGTTCAAAATAACGAACGACGGCGCTACGCAGTCGCTGGTCGAGAATGGTGAGAAGAAGCACTCCAATTCGCTCGTGCTGCATTATCAGTTCGCGCGCCAAACCAACGCATACTGGACGTTTGACCTTACGGCGAAAAACATGGGCAGCGAAATGAACGCCGGCGATAGCATGATGCTGTTCGTCGAAACGGAAGGCGGCGACACGGTTCCCATAGCGCTGACGAAGAAATCGGATGATGGGACATATGCGCGCTTTGTGGGCGAATATGTCGATGAGGCGTATTTGGCGCTGCTCGAAAAGTACCCAGCGGTCACCTTTTTCTACAGCGAGCTTATCAAACAGGAAATGGGTAACTTCTTCATTCCGAAGAACTACAGCTTCAGCGCGTTTGATTTGACGTACGCATCGAATGTCGATGACGATTATTTGCAGCGCGCGACCGATAGGGCCCAACAAGAAATCGCCGATAGATATGCATATCTCGACAGCCTGTTCGATTTCGACGCAACAAGCGGTTACGACGAAGAGGTTGAATCGGTTTGCGACGACACGCTTGACGTAATGAAGGGCTTTGTGGCCGCGATTGAGCAAGGCCGCGCTAATGGCGACTATTCCGAAGACGAAGCAGTGGCCGCCATAGAGAAAATCGAGGCGCTTATGCCCGACTTCGAAGACCCGACTGCGACGTTTTTGACGCGCGATGAAAACACGTGGGTTTCGAATATCGACAACGACACCTTCACGGGCGCAACTTTCGACCCCGTTGTGTGGGAGGCGCCCACCGATGCCGAAATTGATGGGTGGTATGCCGGCGAAGACGACGCGACGAAATCGGCCGTGAAAAGCTATTTCGCCAACGCGAAGCAGGCGATCGAGCGCAACAACGAATCGGTGCAAAGCGGGCAAAACGTCGTGCGCAATACCGTGAAAAGCATCATGGACATCATGGGTCTTACCGATTCGACCGCTACCGATTCTCCCTATGAATGGCTCGATCAGAATGTCGACGCGAGCTCGCTCGGCGATTTGACGATAAGCACGGGTTCTTCGGCGTCGGGCGAAGCCGATGCAAGCGCGGCGAGCGGACGTTTCAGCGCCGATTTCTATATAGGAAAAGATGGCGACGGGAAGCCGACGAGCTACACGACGGTCGTGACGGAGGATGCTCCTTCCGAATACGCAGGCGCAGCGAGCAAAACGCAGTGCTACTTGCTCGACAACACCAAATCGCACGGCTATATGGACAACTGGGAGCAAGACACCAAGAAGATGGCGCACCTCAACGCCATAGGCGAGCTGTCGAACCAGGTGTTCGATTACGCGGCGAAAAACATGCGCACGACCGAGACGGCTATTGAATTCTTCCGGGTTGCCGACCAGTTGCCGCCTTCGCCTTCGACGCCTGGAGCGTTCAAGGTGAATTTGACGAAAACGCCTGTTAACAAGGTCACCGAGGCAGCGGAAAAGGTTGCGGAGTCGCAAAAGCAACAAGTGCAGGTGATTACGCAGACGAAATCGCTGGGGGCAAACGCTCAGTCGTTCGCGAAAGCGGTGCCTCTTGTGGGCACAATTTTCGACGCCATGGGGCTGGGCAACACGATCGATTCGTGGTCGCAGTCGATGGACGATTTGGGCAGCATCGAGGCCGACATCAATTGCATCAACCAGTGGATTTTGTTCTGGATGCGCCACAAGCCGTGCAACAGCGATTGCGCGAAATGCATCGCCGCGCTTCGCGCCGAGCTTGCCGCCGCCGAGAACCTGAAAGCCATGATTGAAATCGAGAACAATATCAACGAGCGCGAAACGTCGAGCGGCATGTATACGCTTATGGCGAAAGTCGCAGCTGGCATGGTGGCCCTTGGCGGCGTTGAAGGGGCGGCAACTGCGAGCGACCTTGGGGGCAAGGCCACGTTGATGACCGATATAGGTTCAGCTGCAGGGCACTACTACACGGCAACGCTGCTCGATGAGCTGCGAAACAAATACGAGCAGGCGACGCGCTACCGCGAAGCGATATGCAAGGAAACCGTGGACAACGACAAGAGCAAAGACCCCGAAGACAACAGCAAATCGGGTGATATATTCAGGTTCGATTCGAACGTGATCGTCGATCCGTCGGGCGTGGTGTACGAGGCCGTTGAATCGAACGTGGTCGAAGGCGCGACGGCGGCGGTGTATACGCAAGGCGCTGCGGGCGAGCAGATTTGGAACGCTGAAGCGTATGAGCAAATAAACCCGCAGGTTACGGGTGCAGACGGCTCGTTTGCGTGGGATGTTCCCACGGGCATGTATCAGGTGCGCGTGTCCAAAGACGGCTATGAACCGGCTTCGACTGAATGGCTGTCGGTTCTGCCTATCCAAACGGGGTTGAAGGTGGGCCTGAAATCGACCGAGGCGCCGTATGCCCAGGCGGTTGCGGGTTCGGGCTTCATCGAGGTAACGTTTAGCCAATATATGAAGGCCGACGATTACCTGATGCCGGAAATCGATGGCGTTGTCGCCGAGCGCATCGAATGGGTTGATGCCGAGATGGCTTCCGAGGCCGACGGCGGTGCGGCTTTGTCGAAGACGCTTCGCGTGTATCCGGCGAGTTCCCTGGTGGAGGGGTCTACGGTAACGTTGCGATTGCCCGGTGCAAAAAATTATGCGGGTCGCGAATTGGGTGAAGGCGGCGTGTGGTCGCAAGAGGTGGTTGTGGTCAGGCGCCCCGCGACGCTTGTGGCGAATTTCGAGAACTCCGTCGTCGCCAAATCGGGCGACTCCGTGAAGGTCGTGGCGTATGTGCGCTATGCCGATGGTTCCCCTGTCGCCAATGAGGCTGTTTCGGCCTCCGTTGGATCGAGCGACATAGCCGCGCTTTCTGTGCCGAGCGCGACGACCGACGCCGAAGGCAAGGCCGAATTCGAGCTGACAGGAGATTTGCCGGGTATGACGACGCTGTCGCTTTCGGTTGAAGGCGCGCCCCTTTCGAAAGAATTGCCCGTGCGCGTTACGTCCGACGCGGCCCAGCCCATTCGCCCTGTGGCGACGATTGGCGAGCATGAATTCGGCGCGCTGTCGCCCAAGGAAAATGCGATTACCGTGAAGAAGGGGTCCCAACTGGTGCTTTCGACTGCTACCGAGGGCGCGACCATCTACTACACGGTCGACGATACGTGTCCATGCAAGAGCGCCGAAGAAGGTGGCACGCGCATCGAATATACGGGGCCGATCGATATTCCCGAGGGTGTGACGAAGTATCGCATTGCGGCATATAAACAGGGCATGTCTTTTGACGAGTACTCCGAACGTCTGAATATCACGGTGACGGTGGACGATTCCGAGGACCCTAATCCTGCGCCGATTGACCCAACTCCGACTCCCGATAGCCCGAATGACGAGCCGATGAACCCCAGCCAGTCTGGTGGTGGTAACTCGAGCAACGGCGACCAGCAAGGCGGCGCTTCGTCGTCGGCGAATGCGTCTTCGGGTGTGAATGGCGCCGCGAATGATACAGTCGCTCAGGCGCGTGACGCGAATATGGTCTTATCTGGTGCGACGTATGCACCTACTGGAGATGCGAACGCCAGGTTTGGCATGGCCGTCGCGGCCATCGCGGCACTCGCTACTGTGTTGGGGCTGTTTGCGGTTCGCAGGCGTAACGGATAGCGGTATGTAGGACAGGGTGGGACAGGGGACGGTCCCCTGTCCCATTTTTGTTCACCACTCCCGTTTTTGTCAGAGGCGGGGTGTGCAAGAAAAAGCCATTCGGGTGGCAAGAATTCCGAGGTTTGCAGTGATAATTTCCCAATGTGGGAACTATGGCGCATCAAAATCCCAGGTCGGACGGTTTAAAATGCTCGGTCAAAGCCCCTGGAGCGTAATTCTTGCTGCGTATCGGCTGCAAACCTCGGAATTCTTGCCACGACGGGGCGAATTTTCTTGCGGCGGGGCGGGGCCCTCTCCCGTCTGCGTTTCGAGCAGCCGCTCGCGGCTAGTTGGCGCGCGGAAGCAATATAACTTATATTCATAATTGACGATGGGGGAGGGGTATCCTATCATACGCGTTAATGATGCCATGGTGCATCGTGCCTTGCTGCAGAACGGCTGTGTGGGCCACGGGGAGAAGCGGCGGGGTCGTTGTTTGAAGCGGCGGGCCGCGCGCCTGCTTCGTGTGGCTTTGTTGTGCGGCGATGGAAGGGGTTGGCGTATGGCTGGTCATGGTCGAACGAGCTGGGATGACGTGGCGATAGTCACGGTCTCTGTGCTGCGCCATATTGCCCGACAGGAAAAAATCGCGGGTGGTGCCGTCTCGCTGTCGCGCCGCGAATTGGCCGATTTGGCTGGCGTGAGCGAATATCGCGCTCATGCGGCTTTGCGTCGCTTGGCGGGAGCGGGGCTTATCGCAAGTGAAGAGCGGTATCGCGACGATGGCGGTCGTTTGGCGAACGCCCTGCATGTTACCGAGCAGGGCCGAGCATTTCTTGTGGGTCTAGATTAGCGAAGAAGCGCCGTGTGGGACAGTTTCCTCTGAGGAATGTGTCCCACGGCTATTCTTCGTGCGAGCAGCCGACGAATTTATAGAACCCGATGGCGTATCCGCGCGAAAGCAATTCAATGTCGTCGCCGAATCTGCGCCGCGCCTCGGCGATGAGTGCTGCGCCAATTCCGTGGCCGCGCAGACGTTCGCGAATGATGATGGGATTAATGCTGGGGTGCTCCCCGTCAAGCGAAACGTGGCACATGGCAGCCAGACTGCCTTTTTTGTCGACGGCAACGAGCGTATTGTCGAATTCGGTGAGTTCGCCCATGCCTGCAGAGTGGCCCATGGCGACAATCGCAGCGTGGTCATCGGGAACGGCAAGGCGAATTTCTTCAATTGCGGCATTTCCGTATGGTTGCGGTTGCTGGTGGTAGGCGCTCAAATCGAGCGCGTCTTCTTTAAGAAAGTCTTGTTCAGCGATATGCTTTTGTGCCTCCATGGACATCCCCTTGCGCTGTTCGCGGTGTATTGCCGTTTCCCCAAAGCGTGACACTGGATACATTATTGCAGGTTTGTTAACGGGAATGTTGCGACGAAACGCGAAAGTGCCTAGTTTTTCGGCCGATTGGTGTGTAAGAAGTACTTTGACCTGGGGCTTAATCAATAAGCGAATTCAAAATGGAGCTCGCGATGCTTATGACGATGCTGGCGACGAACGCGCTTCCGAATGATGCGATGTAGAATCCTATGCCGAATAGGCCGCTCGAGATTCCCGAGGCCAAATACAGCATGGCAGTGTTCACCACCAGATAGAAAATGCCGAAGGTGAGCACGGTGACGGGCAGGCTGAGCACCTGCAACACGGGTTTCACGGCCATGTTCAAAAGCGCGAGCACAACGGAAAACGCCACGATGTCGATGACCGAATTCGCGCCGGGCGCGAAGCCGATGCCCGGCACCAGCCATACGGTGAACGCGACAGCCAAAGAGGTGACCAGCCAGCGAATGATGAAATTCATGAGAAGCCTTCCTATGGAAGGCGCCCGTACGTGCGGGCGCCAGTGTTGTTAATCCTTCGCTTCCATTATCTCTTTCGCGCGCTTCGTGCGATTGCGGCGTCGCGCATTTCGACGTTTCGTTGAGGACGCGTTGCCCTCCCGAAGATTTTCGGTTGGCGCGTCGGGCGTGCTGCCGGCGGGTTTGCCGTTTTCGGGTTTGGTGGCGTTGACGGCGGGGTCGCGATGTTGGTCGGCATCGGCGGGCGACGCAGGCGGGTTCTGCGGGTTTTCAGGGTCGGGGGCCGCGTTGCCTTTCGGCGCGCGGCTTTTCTGCTCGGGCGCTTTGGGCTGCGTTTTGCCGGCGACGGGCGTTTTCGCCTGCTTTTTCGAATCGACGATATTGATGCAATGCTGCAAGGGGTTTGCTCCAAGGGCTCGGTAGCTGGGCTTGGCCGCTTCCTCGCGCAGCAGCTCTTCAGTGCATGTGGCGACAATCTCGTCTTCGCGCATGAGCTTGCGCACCGATGATTTCAGCGATTTCTGCAGCGTTCCGACCATCGAATGCGTGGATTGGGGAAGCGATTCGGCGCCATGTTTCTTCGACGATTCGGCGTCTTTGGCAATAAGTCGTATGCATGCGAGGCATGCGTCGAAGATGACAACTGCATCGTTGCAGGTGAGGAAGGGTTTGAAGGTCTTGTACACCGGTTTTGCCGCTGCGGCGAATTGCTTGTCGGTTGCGTCGCCGCGCTTGACGAGTTTTCGAGCCGCTTTCAGATACGCTTTTGTTTCTTGAACAAGCTGGTTGCGCGCCGCTATCCAGTCGGTCGGCGCTTCGTTCGCTTGCGGCTCGGGCTGTTTTTCCTGTGCGGCGCTGTTTTGCTCGTCGTCGGGCTTCTTGGGCTTCGGCTGCTTTTTTGCCGTATGGGGTTTTGGAGTTGCGTCGTTTTCGGCGGCAACGGCCGCATCGATCGCTTCGGCTGCCTCGGCGCGCGGGGCCTCTTTCGGCGTCTCTGCCAGCTTCGTCCTGGGCCCCTCTCCCGTGGGCTCGGCATCGGCTGGATGCTTCGAAGCCATGCTCTCTTCGGGCTCGCTCTCGGCTTCGGGGGTGTCATTTGCCGGGGGCTTTTCCTTGGCGGCGACCTTCGGCGCGTCGTTGCGCGCTTCCGCCTTGGCGCGGCGCTGCTCCGAGCGTTTTCTGCTCGCGCGGCGCTTTGCGGCCTTCGAGGGACCCTCGTTATTCAGCGATTCCTGCGCGCGTGCGCCCGACCGCACCGGTGCGCCTTCGAGTTTTTCGTCCACGCGCGCCATGCCTTCCTCGGCGGCGGCTTGCAAGGTCGATTTTTCCTCAGCTTTATGTTCGCCGCGAGCGGGAATTGCGGCCAGGGCTGCGGCTTCCGCTTCAGCGCGTTGCTTGGCTGCGGCGCGTTCGGCTTCGCGCGCGTCGGCCTGGGCTTGCTTCGCGGCCGCAACTTCGGGCGCTTCGGGCGTGGTGAAGGTGCCCGTTTCGTCAAGCACGGGAAGAGGCGCGAACGCGAACGTGCCCGAAGGCGCATCGACATTCACGATGGCTGTGCGGTCGGGCCCTTCCGGGGAGCTGTTGGCCGGTCTTTGTTCGGCAGCGTCGCCCTTCGGGGCGCGGGTGCTCTCGCGATTGCTGGACTGCTCGTTGCCCCTGCTGCCGGGCTCGTATTCCGTTGCCCCGGTGGCTTCTTCGGCTGCAGGCAGTTCTTTCGGCTGGACAAGCGCCACGTCAAGCGCGCGTTTCTTCATGCGGCGCAGCTTCAGCTTCCCCATGGGTTTTGCTTCGGCCAGCAGCCCCGCGTCGTGAACCGCTTCGTCGACGGGCGCGGTAAGCCCGCAGGGGCCCATGTTGTGGATGCGCGTATGTTCGTCGTGCGTGAGCACCATCAGGTTCACCAGGCGGTCATCGGTGCGGTAGCCGTTCACATGGTGAACCTCGTGTTCCTCGTCGCCCTTTTTGAAGTCGAGAAACGCCATTGCCACCAGCACCGAACGGTACACGCGCTTTTTGTGAGCCATGCCGCCGCGACGTCCGCGGCGCGAGGGGTGCACCTCTTCGGGCTTGTAGGCGATTTGGTAGCGTCCGTTGGCCAAAAACATTTTGGGCTCGGAACCGTCTATCAGACGCACATTGCCGCGGTCGGACACCAGGAACGGCGTCATGCCGCAATAGATTTGGCGCCACTGCTCGGGCATGGAACCTTCGAGGTAGGCTACAGCGTCGCGGGCGCTTTTCATGCGTCCGCTTCCGTTCGCGCGCCAACCGCACGCGTGCATCGAGATGCGCTCGTTGCCGCGAATATATTCCGCCGCGCGAAAGCCGTGGCGGCGAAGCCATATGAATTCGCGCAGGTCATTGAAAAATGAAGACATGAGTGGCCTTTCTGCGGGGCCGTATCGTGCGCCGTCGCGCGGCGCGGGTTTCCAACCCATAATTATACCTCGCTTGCCGCGCATGGCGAAAACGCCTGTGTGCGGGGCGTGTTGCCGCAGGCGGGCGGCGTGCCACGAGGGCTCGCGCATAGTAGAATGGCCAGCATGAAAAGCGGAAATCACAAAAACTCATCGACGCCGCGCGCATCGTCGCAGCGACGCAAGCCAAACGCGCGGCTGGGCAAGGTCGACGAAAGCCGTGCGAGCAAACGCGGCGCGTCGCCGGCTGGCAAGAATCGCCCCGCTTCGGGCGCGGGCAAAAACAGCAAGAAGAACGCGTCACCGTATCGCGGCGGGCGCAAATGCGTGCGCAAGGACGGCTCGCCCGGCGCAGCGCAGCGTACCGTTGCGCCTGGTGCGCTGCATTGTTCCATCGATGCCAAGTGCGGCGGTTGCCAATGGCTTGCGGTGCCTTATGCCGAACAGCTTGCCCGCAAACAGCGCGAGGTTGAGGGCCTGTTTGAGGGCTTGATCGATGCCGAAACGACGGTTCATCCCATTTTGGGCATGGACGACCCGCGCTATTACCGCAACAAAGTCGTGTCGCCTTATGTGGGCGTTTGGGATAAAAAGGCGCGTCAAATGCGTGTTTTGTGCGGCATGTACGAGCGCGGCACGCATCGCGTGATCGATTCGGACGAATGCCTGTTGGAAAACCGCGAGGCGAAACGCATCATCCTCACCATTCGCAATCTTATGCGACGGTTCCGCATGGAACCTTATGACGAAGATGACGATACGGGCTTTTTGCGCCATGTGCAGGTGCGCGTGGGGCATACCTCGGGCGAAATCATGGTGACGTTGGTCACGCGCGAAGAGCAATTTCCCGGCGCGAAGGGCTTCGTGCGCGCGCTGCGCGAGAAGCATCCGTCCATCACGACAGTGGTGCAAAACGTCAACACGCGTCAGACGAATGTGATTCTGGGCGATAAGGAACGCACGCTGTTCGGCCCTGGGTTCATCCTCGACGAGCTGTGCGGGCTCAGCTTCCGCATTTCATCGAAGTCGTTTTACCAGGTGAACGCAACGCAGACTGAGGTGCTGTATCGTCGCGCGGTGGAAATGGCGCAGCTCACGGGCGTCGAAACGCTGATGGACGCGTATTGCGGCACGGGCACCATCGGGCTGGTGGCGGCTCGCGGAATAGACGGCAAGCCAGGTGCGGCGCGGGTGATTGGCGTTGAAGAGCGCCCCGATGCCGTTGTCGATGCGCGCAACAACGCGCGGCATAACGGCATCAAGGCGGCGCAGTTTGTGGCGGCCGACGCGGGCGAGTACATACATCGCATGGCCGACGAAGGAGCTGTGCTCGACGTGCTTATGATGGACCCGCCGCGTGCGGGGTCAACGCCCGAATTCTTGAAGGCGGCATACGAACTGGCTCCCGGGCGCATCGTCTACATCTCGTGCAATCCGCAAACGCAGGCCCGCGACGCGGCGTTTTTGATTGACCGGGGCTGGCGAATCGTCGAAATGCAACCGGTGGACATGTTTCCGCATACGAGCCATGTAGAGAACATTGTGTTGTTCCGCCGTTCTGACGAATAGCATTAACGCCGACGCTGTGCAGCGATCTGCCTGGCTGTCCGCGCCCGCTCGGGTGTATAGCGTGGCTGTGGAAATGCCGCTGGCATTTCCACTCAACCAGTCCGGCTCGTCAGCTTGCCGTCCTTTCCATTGCCCGTATCTCAACTTTGATTTGGAGTGACCAATATGCCTCAGAAAGTAGACATCGTTCTTGCAAGCGGAAGCCCGCGCCGCCGTGAGCTGCTGGCGCGTGAGGGCGTCGAATTCACGGTGTGCAGTGCCGATGTGGACGAATCGCTCGAGCCGGATTTACTGCGCCAGCCCGAAGAGGCCGTGAAAAAGCTTGCCGAACGCAAGGCGGGCGCCGTGGTGCAGCAGGTGCTTGGCGACCCCGAATACGTGGGCGCGGCGGCGATTATCGGTGCCGACACCATTGTGGTGGCCGACGGCAAGATTTACGGCAAGCCCGCCGATGAAGATGACGCGTGCCGCATTCTGCGCGAGCTTTCGGGTCGTGCGCACGAGGTTATCACGGGTGTTTCGGTGTGGCTGGTAAGCGCACCGCCCAGCAAGGAAGTGTCGCTTGGCTTCCGCACGTTCACCGAAACGAGCCGTGTGACGTTCAAAGAGCTTTCCGACGAGGTCATCGCCGAATACGTGGCGGGTGGCGAGCCCATGGACAAGGCCGGCGCGTACGGCATTCAGGGCGACGGCGGCGCGTTGGTCGAGCGCGTCGACGGCGATTTCGACAATATCGTGGGCCTGCCGGTGAAGCGCCTGATGGACGAATTCTCCGAGATTTTCGAAGCGGCGAAATAGCGCACGAGAGGGACGAGACGGATTTACCTGATTGGCATGAATGGACCATGCGCGAAAAAAATGCTGCAAATGTTCAACCTAATGACGGTTTCATTTGAATAGCAGATTTTATTGTTCGTGTGACCAGGCATTTTGCTCGCAACAATAGACCGTGCGGTCTTTAGCGGAAAATGGGTTGAACATTTGCGGCTTTTTGTTATTTTGCGAGGGCTCAGTAACGTGAGCGACGGCGGAAAGGGGCGCTATGGCGAAGAAATCGATGTACGAGCGCGTGCTTGCCACGGTGCGCGGCCGCGACATGGTCGGTGCCGATGCGTTCGCTGTGGCTATGGTAAGTGGTGGGTCCGACAGCTGCGCGTTGGCGTACCTGGTGGCCGATATGGTTGCGGCGGGCGAGTTGGGCGCGGCGGTTATGCTGCACGTGAACCACAAGCTGCGCGGTGATGCATCCGATAGCGATGCCGAGTTCGTCGCGGCACTCGCGCAATCGCTGGGCATTCCGCTGTTCGTGTGCGAAATCGATGTGGCGACGTTGGCGGCGGGCGACAATATGGAGGCCGTCGCGCGCGCCGAGCGATATAAAGCGGCGCGCCAGGCTGTCGAAAGCACGTGCTCTCATCTGGGGTTTTCCGAAAATGCTGCCCGTGTATTCACAGCGCACACGGCCGACGACCGCGTCGAGAACTTCTATATGCGTTCCATCGTAGGCACGGGCCCGGGCGGTTTTCGTGCGATGGATTATTGCGTGAACATCGATGGTATACGCGTGTGCCACCCGTTGCTCGAGCTGGGGCGCGACGAATTGCGTGAATTCATCGGGGCGCGTTCGGGCGCGGTGCGCGACGCATCGGGGGCGCTGTGGCGCGAAGACGCCACCAACGCCGATACCGATTACTTCCGCGCCTTCGTTCGCCACGAGATTGTGCCGCGCGCCAAACAGCGAAACCCGCGCCTGCTCGAAACGCTGACGCGCACGATGAACCTTATTGCCGATGAGGATGACATGCTTGCCGCGCAGGTCCGTGAGCTGCTGCTTTCGCAGGTGCGTCCGCTGGGGCAGCTGCCAAGCGAGGGCTTCGTGGTTTCGGCCGGGCTTGCAAACGAGCCGCGTCCTCTTGCGCGCCGTGTCATCGATCGCGTGTTGTTGCTAATGCTTGGACGAGATGCGCGCATCGAAGCAGCGTCGATCGAAGCGTGTCTGGATGGCTTAGGGAATTCCGGCTATGTTGCCAATATCCAGGGCAACATAGCGGTCAGCTATAACAAGCAAGGCTTGCGAATCGAGCCTATGGAAGCGTTCAGGGCGCGCCGCAAGAAGAATTAACGTGTCCCGCCGCTCGAGGACGGTCTACCTAGATTTTCTCACAACGTTCCAGGCGTTCGAAAATCTAGGTAGACCGCCCTCGAGCTCCATAAAGAGTAATTTATACGTTTCGTGCATGGAAGTGCCGAAGGGGCCTGACCGGATTTCTGAACGCCTGGAACGTTGTAAAGAAATCTGGTCAGGCCCCTTCGGCGTGGTGGGATGCAAAACGGGGCAAGGGTTGCGGTTGCGGCCAGTATGGGAAGGCCCCCATGCCACGAAAAAGCCGCATCCGCATCCCTTGGCCCCGCTTCAGCAGGTGAGGCGGCTGAATTTAGAATAGCGAGACAATCGCAGGCGCTTCGCACAGAGCGAAGAAGCACAGGGCGAAAGCGACGGTGGCGGCGAGGTAGGTGTAGGCGGTCTTCTTGGATTCCATGGTTGTTTCCTTTCTTGGAAATGGTTGCGATCGAGTTGAAGTGCGGCGCTAATCCAACCGTAAAAGGCCGTGCGCCCGTTTTAGGCAATAAAAAAGCAGCGCACGGCGTTTCTAGAACGGAGCGTGCGCTGCCTGAAGAAGTGCGTGTATACGCAAAGGGCTAGGGCATGCTCCTGTATCGTCGTCGCGTCTGTCGGATAACGATGGTCATGCTCAAGCCTCCTTCTTATCGATCAAGTGTCTGAATTGGCGTTTTGCTTTTGCTGTTACGCTTTAGTGCGCGATAGCGTGTCGCTTATTTTGCATGTCTTTGCGGCGCGGTGCAAGAACTTTTTCAAAATATGCCTAATTGTGAATTTCTATGCACAACTTGCAGTTAGAAGACCCAGGGGGTACGGACGTTTTCCGCCATCGCGAAACGCCGCTCGTCGTTATTTATTGCGCGCTTTTTGCTCATATGCTTCGAATTCGGATTGTTTGCGTAAGATGAACGAACTGGGCGCGGTTCGGGCCGCGTATGATAGCGGAGGGAGCCGCGTATGAACGAAGGTGTTGCCGGCGCAGGCGAGCGCATGCTGGCGGGTGCTGGCGCGTTTGCGGGCGGAACGGCCCATGCGGTGGGCAAACACTATCGCCAAATCGCGGCGAACCCCAACGTGTATTTGGTGCGTGTCCCGTTTTTGAACATCTCCACGTCAGAGACGAATTGCTACCTCATTTGCGACGGAGGGGAATGCCTGGCGGTCGACACGGGCGCTCCGACCGACGAAGGTGCTGCCATGCTGAATGCCGCGATTGACGAGTTGGGCATCGACCGTTCGCGTATGTCGTTTTTCCTCACGCACTTGCATATGGACCATGCGGGGCTTATTGACGTCATTGCGCCCAAAGATGCCCCTATCGCGCTGAGCTTGACCGACTTCAACGTGATGATGGCATCGGGCGACCCGAATTACCTGCGCATCACCGAGGCTCAGGTGAATGCCGAGGGATTTGATTGCGCATTGGTGCATAAATCAGCTCGCTACGGCATGGGCATTCCCAGCTTCAACCCCGAGGGCCGCAACCTGCAATTCGTGGGCGAGGGCGATGTCATTCAGGTGGGGTCGGCCAAGCTAGAGGTCATAGATACCGCAGGGCACACGCCGGGGCATATCTCGCTGTTCCACCGCAAGTCGGGCATGTTGTTCTCGGGCGACCACATCTTGTTCTCGATTTCGCCGGGTTTGGGCTTGCGCTTGGGCATTGCGGACACTATGGGGATTTACCTCGCCAATTTGCGCAAGGTGCGCGATCTGGGCGTTTCAAGGCTGTTGCATTCGCACGGCGAAATCCGCCCCGACTGGCGCGAGCGCGTGGCGTGGCTTGAAAACCACCATTTGGAGCGCGTCGAGCAGGCGGCGGCCTACATCGAAACGCATCCGAGGACGACCGGCGCCGACGTGGTGAAGAACCTCACATGGAATGTGCCGCAAGCCTGGGAAGATATCTACCCAGCCCAAAAATGGTGCATCGTCGAAGGCGGCATCATCATCCTGAACCACCTCATCGCCCAAGGCCGCATCGCCCGCGAAGCCGACGCCAGCGATATCAACCGCTACACGGTGCTGTAGGTTCTCAATGCACTTCGGGGTTTCCGGCGGAAAGGTCAAAGACCACAGCGGGCTACCGCTATGTCTTCGGCTTCGCTATGCGCCTGCTTGGCGGTGTTTCGATTTAGAATGAAGTGCAGGTGCGAACACCGACGGCCTTTGACCCTTCCGCTGGAAACCCCGAAGCGCATGATGCATTTCTGCTTTGGGGCGTGCGGAAACCGTTGCCGAGGTCGTCTGCGCTCAAATCTGCTTTTCATTCTAAAGTTAAGCGCAGCCGGGTGGGTGCATAGTGAGCGTAGCGAACGGTAGCGAACCGTGGCTTCGGAGGCGGTTTCTGCGCGGCGAGCAAGATGCGCAGAAACCAGGCAGGCGCAACGAAGGCCTACAATCCAAACCAAATTTGGAACTTGGGAATGTATCCCATGATGAAAATCGCCACCATCAGCACGGGAATGCCATAAGCGATCCAGGCGTGCGCCCATTTGGGGAAACGCGGGCCGGCGCCGGTATTGGCTTCGGACAGGAAATTCTTCCAGCCCCAGCCGTAGCGGCTTGTGCAGAACAGCACGTATATCAGACCGCCCAACGGCAGTACGTTGTTCGATACGATGAAGTCTTCCAGGCTCTGGATGTCGCCGATGCCGGGAATTTGCACGCCGGCCCACGCGTTGAAGCCCAGCACACAAGGCACCGACAGCACAATGATCAGCACGGCGTTAATGGCCACGGCCATGCGGCGCGACACATTCCATTGGTCCATGCAAAACGCCACGATGTTCTCGAACACGCCGATAACGGTGGAGAGCGCCGCAAAACTCATGAAGATAAAGAACAGCGTGCCCCACAGCTGGCCTCCCCACATTTGGTCAAATACGCTGGGCAGCGTGACGAACACCAGGTTGGGGCCCGAATCGGGCGAGACTCCGTATGCAAAGCATGCGGGGAAGATAATCAAACCCGCCAAAAGCGAGATGAGCGTCGAAAGCCCGGCCACGCTTGCGGCCTCGCCGGTAAGCCGTCGGTCGCGGCCAATGTAACTGCCGAAAATCGCCATGCCCGACGCGCCGATCGACAGCGTGAAAAACGCCTGGCCCATGGCTGCATACACAGCATCGCCCAGGCCGTTTTCGACCATTTTGCCGAAGTCGGGTTTCAGGTAAAACTCAAGGCCGGCTTGTGCCCCCGGCAATAAAACCGAGTTGATGGCCAAAATCACGATGGCCACGAACAAGCATGCCATCATCACCTTCGTCACGCGCTCGACGCCATTCTGCAAACCCAAGCCTACGATGAAGAATCCGATGCCGCAAATGATTACCATCCAAAACAGCATTTGGAATGGGTCGGCCAAAAGACTGGCAAATGCCTGCTCGGCCGCGCCTGCTGCGCTGGCGGCAGCTGAGTCGCCCAGCCCAACAAGCTGCCCCGTTGCCATCTTGAACGCATAGGCGATCATCCAGCCGGCCACGGTGGTGTAGAACATCATCAAAATGTAGTTGCCCGCGAACGCGAACCATTTATACAGGTGCCATTTCGTCCCCTCGGGCTCCAATATGTTGTAGCTGCGCGCGCAGCTCTTCTGGCTTGCGCGCCCCACGGCGTATTCCATCACTAGAATAGGCAGGCCAAGAATGGCAAGGAACACCAGATAGAGCAGCACGAACGCAGCACCGCCGTATTCGCCGCACACATAAGGAAAACGCCATACATTGCCCAGCCCGATGGCGCAGCCGGCCGAGATGAGGATGAATCCAATGCGTGAGCCGAATTTCTCGCGCGCGTCAGGCGTCTGAGGCGTGGTGCTCATATCTATGCTCCTGTCCAAACGGCGGCGTCTCGTGCGCCGCCCGTCGAATCGCGTATGCAAACTCGTGCATTATACGTGGGACGGCGATAAACTGCACGTCGAAGAACGCGGCGTGTACTACACTACGCTAAAGTGCTCAGTTGTATTTTGGAAGAAAAGGTGCGCAATGAACAAAGCCATCATCACTGTGGTCGGCCAAGACACCGTGGGCATTATCGCCCGCGTGTGTACGTATTTGTCGGAGCATAAGGTGAACGTGCTCGACATCTCGCAGACCATTATCGACGGCTTCTTCAACATGATGATGATCGTGGATTACTCGAATGCCGACGAGAGCTTCGGCGCGATGGCCGTTGAGCTTGAAAGCCTGGGCGAGGAAATCGGCGTGCGCGTACGCGCCCAACGCGAGGAAATCTTCACCGCCATGCACCGAATTTAATAAGGGGCCCCGATGATTAATATCCAAGAGGTCCACGAGACCAATAAAATGATCGAGCATGAAAAGCTCGATGTGCGCACCATCACCATGGGCATCAGCCTTCTGGATTGCGCGTGCGATAACGTCGATACGCTGTGCGACAACATCTATGCCAAAATTACCAAGCACGCGCGCGATCTGGTTGCCACGGGCGAGGCCATCGAGCGCGATTTCGGCATTCCCATCGTAAATAAACGCATTACGGTAACGCCTATTTCTCTGGTGGGTGCCTCGGCATGCAAAACGTCGGAAGACTTCGTGAAAATCGCCCATACGCTCGATCGTGCGGGCAAGGAAGTGGGCGTTGACCTGCTGGGCGGCTATTCAGCGCTCGTGAACAAGGCCATGACGCCCGCCGAGGAGCTGCTTATTCGATCGCTGCCGCAGGCACTTGCCGAAACCGACATCGTGTGCTCAAGCGTGAACGTGGGCTCCACCAAAACGGGCATCGACATGAATGCCGTCGAGCTTCTGGGCCACATCATTAAAGACATCGCGCACGCTACCGCCGACAACGATTCGTACGGTTGTGTGAAGTTCGTCGCGTTCTGCAATGCTCCCGACGATAACCCGTTCATGGCGGGCGGCTTCCATGGCGTAACCGAAGGCGACGCCGTGATCAACGTAGGCGTTTCGGGTCCGGGCGTGGTGAGCCGCGCGCTCGACGAGGCCAAGGGCCGCGATTTCGAATTCCTGTGCGAAACCATTAAGCGTACCGCGTTCAAGATCACGCGCGTGGGCCAACTTGTGGCGCAGGAGGCTAGCCGACGTTTGGGCGTGCCGTTCGGCATCATCGATCTGTCGCTGGCGCCGACGCCCGCGCAGGGCGACTCGGTAGGCGAGGTGCTTGAAAAAATTGGCTTGGCCCAGGTAGGTGCTCCGGGCACTACGGCAGCGCTTGCCATGCTGAACGACCAGGTGAAGAAAGGCGGCATCATGGCGTCGAGCTATGTGGGTGGCCTTTCGGGTGCGTTTATTCCGGTGTCGGAAGACAAGAATATGATCGATGCGGCGGCCAATGGCTGCCTCACCATTGAAAAGCTTGAGGCCATGACGTGCGTGTGCTCGGTGGGCCTGGATATGATTGCCATCCCGGGCGACACCACGGCCGCCACCATTTCGGGCATCATCGCCGACGAAGCCGCCATTGGTATGGTGAATCAGAAGACTACGGCTGTGCGCGTGATTCCCGTTGAAGGCAAAGGCGTAGGCGATATGGCCGAATTCGGAGGTCTTATGGGATATGCGCCCATCATCCCGGTAAACCAGACCAGTTGCGAGGCATTCGTTACGCGTGGCGGTCGTATTCCCGCGCCGATTCATAGCTTCAAGAACTAGGGTCGTGGAGTTTTTCGAAGCTGCTTGTTTGTCTCGTCCCGCCGCGCCGGGGCCGACTGGCCAGACTTTCTCGTAACGTTCCAGGCGTTCAGGAATCCGGTCAGCCGGCCCCCGGCGCTTCTTTTTTTCGCGCCTGGGACTTTCTTGTTGACGCAGCCCGCCTCTGCGCTGCTCGTTTCGGCGTTTTCCATGCTCAAACTTTCAAAACCCATATTTTTGGCAAGAAAAGCCGGTTTTGGGGCGAAAATTTGATGCTTGGGAAATATAATGCAATATATAATCTTTAAAAAGCAAATTATATATTGCATGAAGATATCAACATTGCTAAATAAACCGCTTGAAGAGGGCTTCTGCGCCCCAAAACCGGCCTTTCTTGCCAAAAAGGCCGGTTTTTTCGTATTAGCATCGGTTTTTGCTGCGCGTGTGCGCCGTGATCGCGATAATGGCCCCGCCCGCGGATGCGAGCACCGTTGTTGCTGCGAGTAATGCGAGGGCTGCGGCAATCGTCAAGGTCAAGGTGTTGTCGCCCGTTTTGGCGAACTCGGCGGTGGCTGCGTCCGCCCCGCTAGAAGTGTTGCCAGTTTCCGTTGAAGCGGGCGTCGGGTTGCTAGGGTCGGGAACCGGCGTGGGGTCGGGTTGCGGCTCGCTGCCTATGGGATTCGAGCGGAACCAATGCGTCCGAGCGGCCCAGCTGCCGTCTGCCGGATCGGTGCGTTCCTCCACGGCTGTGTTGATTGAAAGCCAAGCCCGTCCAATCCAGGCACCGGTGCCTCCTTGCGAAGACTCGCTTCCAACGCATGAACCAGAATCGTCGAGAAGGTATACGGTCGTTACGTCGGAGGAAAGGTCGGTTAGGGCACCCCAACTCGAAAGCGACACGGCGCCGTTGCTTGCGATATCCAGGCGGAATGTGCCCATTGCGGCGTTTCTCTCGGCTTTAGCGATAATCGTGTCCCATTGCGGCGTTCCGTCGCTTGCGAACTTAACGACGCGCGGTTTTGGCAGCAGGACGCGTCCTTGCTCGTCATACATGTTCTGCGCGTATGCGACATATATACCGTTTTCGGTCGCCTGCACGTCGCAGGGATAGAGCGGCGGGTATATTGTTGCGCCCGAACTGTCGGTTGTCTCATTACCGAGCGTTGCTGTGGTGATGGGTTCGAGGTCCGCGAAGATGCGCGACGCAGCTCGCTCGTCGCCGCCGAACAGCGATGCGATATCGTTTTCGGAATACAGTTTAACCGTGGTGCCTCGCAAATAGCCGTTGTTCGAAAATGCGATTAAGCCGTTGCCCGCGTTGAATACGCGATCGATTGGCCAGGTGCTGTCTCCTTCGGCTTCGGCATTGGCCTCGAAAACGGTTCCGTGGTCGATTACGTATCGAACAAGGTTCCAATGTGTTTGGTCATCGCTCGCGGGGGAGGCAATGGCCAATGCGTCTTGCACTGCGAGCATAACGCTCGAGGGGCTTTCGTAGGCGAGGGTTTTGCTTGCGAGCGCATTGCCCGATTCGGTGTCGATCCAAATATAGGTCGTCGTGCCGCCCGCGTCATTCGCATTGGACAGTCGAGCGACCGCGATGTTGTCGCCGAGCGCGATCGCCTGCAGCTTGATCGAGTTCATGTCGCCAACTCCAAGTTCGATGCCACTTGTGTCGATGCGGCGTTTTTCGCATGCCGTGCCATCGTTTGAAAGCGCGCACAGCGAAAGTTCGAAACGTGTTTCCGATCCCGCCCCCACTTTTTCTGCACGTATGAAGCATGACGTTTCTTGCACGTTGAAAGCCCTCGACATGGCTACTTGTGCGCCTGGGTTGGTGTCAAGGTTTTCGTAGATGCCACTCGCATCGATATCTGCGAGGTCGCCAACCGGCAACGGCACGGTGATTTCGCTTGAATACGTAGGGGCGTCGCCTTGCGATCCCGTAATGAAGTAGCCTTCGGGGAAAACGATCGCGCATTTCGAGCTTTTTCGGATGATGCCGGGGTTTAGCGATATGCTGAATGAGAATTCGGTGCTGCCGCTTGTCAGGTTGGCCGTCACGCCGTGTTCGACCCCGTCAACGACCAGTTTCGGCGAAGCTCCGCATTCGTAATTGATTTGCGCGGCGGCGGTCATGTCGAGCGTGAACGTTCCCATATTGGAAAGCTGGAATCCCTCGGGCGCCGTGATGGCGAATTCGGGTGCATCGGGCGCGGATTGCCACGAGATTCGCACCGTTCCCTGCGATTGCTCGCTTGTGCCTACGTCGATGCGGATGCCCGAATAGCCGAATGCAACGCTTTCGAGGAAGTTGGTAGACGGCGTGGTGGAGGGCGAAATGCATGCGCCCTCGTTGAAGAAATTGGCGTAGTTGACTCCTGTCTGGTCGTTACTGGCAGGCACGATTGACTCAATGAGCTGATCGTGCTGGTTGTCAGCATAGTTGTTCGACTTTTCGAAATTGAAGTTGTCTTGCCAGAGGCTTGCCTGCACGCGATAGATGCGCACGCCACTGCGCGACGGATTAAAAGCTTTGCTCTGGTTGCCAGTGGGCTGATCGTATTGCAGCATGTAGAACGAGCAGAATAATGATTCAAGAATTTTTTCGTCGTTCGAAACGGCGATGAAGCCCCCAGTCTTCCATGGATCATCGTAGTCGAGCGCTTCAAGGGCCTGTTCGATCGATTCTTCGCTTTCGAAGGTATTGCTGCCTTGGCGAATTTTAATGCCATCCTCGCTTACATATACGCGGGTGATGTCGTTTTCGTCGAACCACCCGAGCAGCCATTTCGAAAACGCATTGTGGTCGCCAATGTTGTTGTCCATCATGTCGAGGGTTCCAATGCCCCGCGTGCCGCCGGTCGATCCTCCGGCTTGGGTGTAGCTGTAGTAATCCGGAAGGCCCAGCATGTGGCCCGTTTCGTGAATGATGGTGCGTGTGGTGGTGTCGGCGAAGCCCGTCGGTTTCAGCAGCACGCTGGCGGAAAGCTTCACCTTGGTACCGTGTCCCAGCTCGGGGTTGCGGTCTTTTTCGGCCATAGCGTCGATGTTGCGCTCGGTGGGCCACCAGACGCTTCCCCAGCCGGTGCTTTGCCCGGCGAACATCAGATAGAAGCCGTCGACGTAGCCGTCGTGGTTTGCGTCAAGGTTGCTGAAATCGATGTTGCCATACGCTTCGGGGTTGTCGTCGATGGCGCGCGCGACTTCCCAAAACAGCTCCAGCACATCGTTGGTGTAGTAGCTTCGGTCGTGCTGGGCGGTGTAGACGAGCACCCCGTCGCACTGGATGGACAGTTTGCCGTACGATGCGCGCTGGTAGTAGGCTTGAAGGCTTTCGTAGGGATAGGTCGAGGTTCCGCCGCCTTCGATTATTTGCTGAAGGGACGTGCGCTGCGCTTCGGCGTCATCAAATTTCAAATCCTGAAATTCCACGCACACACCCAGTACGCGAGCGGTTCCCGTCGTAGGCATGCCGGCGCCTGAGCTGCTGGGCACGGCGCTTAGAAGGCTTACGCCGCTTTCGCGCTGTTGAGCTTGCTCGATAAGGCTCGAATTGGCCGAATCGTGTCCGAGCGATTCCATGTACGCGATGCGGTCGTCAAGCGAGCCGTCGGCGGCGTAGGCCTCGCGGTCGGCGTCGGAAAGCGTGCAGGACGATGAATCGCTGCCGAGGTCTTCGGCGAATGCCGGCTGCGCGGCGGTGACGCCCGTGATGCGCATCGCCGCAAGGATTGCCAGCGTTGCCAAACATGCGGCAAGGGCTCGGCGCGTTTGGGCGGCAAAGCCAGGGTGCTTTTCGTAAGGATGATGAGGCATAGGAGCTCCTCGCTGCGGTGCGATGCCCTTGCGAGCCTCGCCATTTCGTGTGCTTCATACACCATACCGCTTCGCGGGCGATATGCCTGCGAGCATGTCGAATAAGTCGCGGTGCGTCTCGCGCCAGCCTTTTGCGGCGACGCGCGCTTGAATTGGCGAAGCGTGCTGCCGGCCGCGGGCCACACCCTATAAAGCGCTGGTTTCATGGGCGATGCTCCCTGTGCAAAGGAGTAAAATGTTGCAATTCTGTTTCTTCGCAGGGAAAGGCCCCACCGTGGACATCAACGCATTCCTTATCGATGTCACAGGCGAAATCGACGGCTTTATGTATACCTACATTTTGCTGGCGCTGCTTGTGGCGACGGGCATTTGGTACACCATTCGCACCAAAGCAGTGCAAATCCGCTACATCAAAGACATGTTTACCCAGCTCACCGAGAAGAAGCATGTCGATGGCGGGCACTCCATCTCGTCGTTCCAAGCGCTTATGGTGTCTACGGCCAGCCGTGTTGGTACGGGAAACATTGCCGGCGTTGCCACGGCAATCGCCACGGGTGGCCCGGGCGCCGTGTTCTGGATGTGGCTCATGGCGCTTGTGGGCGCCGCTTCCGCATTCGTCGAGTCTACGCTGGCTCAGATTTTCAAAATTCGTGGCAAAGACGGCGAATTCCGCGGAGGTCCTGCGTACTACATTGAGCAGGGCTTGGGCAAACGCTGGCTGGGCATAGTGTTCGCCATTCTGCTTATCCTGTGTTTCGCGTTCGGCTTCAATGGCTTGCAGGCGTTTAATGCGGCCAGCTCGCTGACGTATTACACCGGCGATGGCGAAATGTCCACGAAGGCGGCCGTGGCCTGCGGCATCGTGTTGGCGGTTATGACGGCTATCGTTATTTTCGGCGGCGCCAAGCGCATTAGCATCATCACGTCGGTCGTGGTTCCCGTTATGGCGCTTATCTACATCGCCATTGCCGTGTGGACCACCGTCAGCAACATCACCGAGCTGCCTGCCGTGTTCGGGCTGATGTTCGCCTCGGCGTTCGATTTCCAGTCCATCGCGGGCGGCTTTGCCGGCTCGGTGGTTATGCTGGGCATCAAGCGAGGCCTGTACTCCAACGAGGCCGGCATGGGTTCCGCGCCGAACGCTGCCGCGACGGCCAGCGTTTCGCATCCCGTGAAGCAGGGCCTGGTGCAAAGCCTGTCGGTCTATATCGATACGCTGCTCATTTGCACATGCTCGGCCATGATGGTGCTCGTGTTCTACGTGCAAGACCCGGCTACGGCCACGGCGCTCAATGGCATGCCGCTGGTGCAGATGGCCGTGAACAATTCGGTGGGCGAGTGGGGCATTCACCTCATCACGTTCGCCATTTTCGCGTTCGCGTTCTCGAGCCTGATCGGCAATTATTTCTACGCCGAAAGCAACCTGCGCTTCATCAAGGACGATAGCCCGGTGCTGCTTACCGTGTTCCGCGTGGTGTGCCTGGTGGTTATTTACTTTGGCGCCGTGAACAGCTTCGATTTGGCGTGGAACCTGGCCGATATCTTCATGGGCTTTATGGCCATCGTGAATCTCATCGCCATTTTGCTGCTGGGCAAATGGGCCATCAAGGCGCTTGACGACTACACCGAGCAGAAAAACGCCGGCAAAGATCCGGTGTTTGTGGCCGACAAGATTGAGGGCCTGCCGAAAACCCAGTGCTGGCACATCGGCGAGGACGACTTGAAAGACGTGGGTCCCCAGCCGGTGAAGGAATACTTCGCGGAGGCCATCGACACGCACCCGATGGAATAGGCAAAGCATACTATTCAGTCGTAAGAAGAAGCCGCCCCTTGGGGCGGCTTCTTCTTTGCCATCGTGTGGTTTGCGCGTCTGCTATCCCAAATTGTCCCAACGCTCGTCGAATTGGGCGCGCTCTTCCCAAGTGGCGACCCAGGTGCGCACGGTTTCCACGAACGCCTTTGCGGCCATAGACGCGCGGTCCCACGACCGCATGACGATGCCCAGCTCGCGATGCGTGGGGATTTCCAGCTCGATGCGCGCCAGCTCGAACGGAGCCTTGCGCAAAATAAGCTTCGGGAACAGGCTGAACCCCAGGCCCTTGTTCACCATGCCCATTACGGCGAAGTCGTTGTCCATCACGAAGCGCGTGTTCGGCTCCACGCCGTGGCGGTCGAACACGGCGTCGAACTCGGTGTAGCCGGGGTTGCGGATTTTGATGTACGGCTCGCTGGCCAGCGCCTCGCGCGGGAAGAACTCCTCTTGCGCCAAGGGGTGGTGCGGCGCAAGCGCAACATATATAGGGTCTTGTACCAGCGGCAGGGCGAAGAATTTCTCGGTTGGCGGCATAACCACGAAACCGCAGTCGAAATCGCCGTGCAGCACGCCCTCTTCGAGCGATTCCTGGTTCTCGAAGCATGCGAACTCTAATTGCACCTTGGGATGCGCCTTGGTGAATTCGTCCACGATGCCCGGCAGCCAGCGAATGGCCGTGGACGCAAACGCCGCCACGCGCACGGTGCCGCTTTCCAAATGGCGCACTTCGCCCAGGCGCGCCTGCAGCGCTCGTTCGCTTGTGCACACGTCTTGAATCCAAGGCAGAAGGTTGCGCCCGTCCTCGGTCAGGCGCACTCCAGAATGGTCGCGCGTGAACAGCGCCGTGCCCATTTCCGATTCCAGCGAGTTCATCATGTAACTGATGCCCGCCTGCGTGTAGCCAAGCTGCTCGGCCGTGCTTTTGAAGCTGCCTGTTTCGGCCGCCAGCACAAACGCTTCATACTTCGAATTCATGTTCCGCCGTTCTGCCGAATGGCGGAACACTCGACGCTGCGCGAAAGCTTGGTACGCCGCCTTGCCTTTCGCTCGTCGCTCGCGTACCGAAGTACGCGTCGCTCCTTTTTCAAGGCGATTCGAAGCGCCGATCTTCCGCTCGCTGACTTTTGTTTCGTTCCGCAGTCGGTCTTTACTCGACAATGCTTCCTTAAATCAAGGTGATATAAGGAATTCTTTACTCATTACAAAATACTCTAGTTTTACTTTATTTCAACAACCTCGTAACATACGTGACATCGGGAAGTCGGAATAGGCGATGGCGACCGCCGAAACGACGATTCAATTCCCGTAGACACCCAAAAAATGCAAGTGGTTTCGAAGCCTTCATGCGAAGGTCTTGGGGCCACTTGCGCTTGAAATGAAGACGCAGAAGAAAGAGGACGACCAAAAGTGACACAGGGCAAGAACATGGTATTCGCGGCATTCGTCGTGGTGCAGGCTATTTTTTACGGCGCTGATAACGTCGTGATGAAAATCGCCTACGACGAGATTTCGCCGTTGTGGTGCCAAACCCTGCGTTTCGGCTTGGCGTTCGCCCTGTTTATGCTGCTTTTCGGCAAGCAAATCGTTGCGGGTCTGCGCAAATCCAGCCCGCGCGTGTGGCTGCCCGTCGGCGTGGTGTACGCGGTGGCGTTCATCACCAGCGCGCTTGCGGTCGACATGACCAGCGCCACCAACGCTGGCTTCTTTATCTCGCTGCCCATGCTGTTCACTCCGGTTATCGCGCTTGTCCTTATGCGTCGCACGTATCGTCTGAGCACCGTGGTGCTGCAGATGGCCGTGCTCGCCGGCCTGTACCTGCTGTGCTGCAACGGCGGCGCGCTGTCGTTCGGCATGGGCGAGTTCGTGGGCCTGGGCTCTTCGGCGCTGTTCGCGCTGGGCATCGTGCTTTCCGAGCGCGGTTTGGACGAAATCGGCCCCGCAGCCATGTCGGCGGTGCAAACCGGCGGCGCGTTTCTGTTCTCGCTCGGCGGCGCGGTTGCCACCGAGCAGACTCCCGTGTTCACCGAGATTTCGGCGGGCGCGTGGGTGTCGGTCGCGTTTCTCGCGGTAGCGGGCACGTGCCTGGCGTTCTGGCTGCAGAACAAGGCGCTCGCGCACATTCCGGCTGCCACGGTTTCGGTCATTCTGTGCTCCGAGCCCGTAGTTACGGCCATCATCTCGTTCTTCGCGCTGGGCGAGGTGCTTTCGCCCATGGGCATTCTGGGTGCGGCCATCATCGTGGGTTGCACCATTGCTGCCACGCTGTTGGATTCGCGTGCGGAAGCCGACCAGGCCGAAGATCTTCCTGCATTCGACCACGCTTTCGACGGCGCGCCTGCGCGAATCGAACATATGATGTAAACGCTCGCGGTTCCTCCTCTCTCTGGGGCTGAAATCTTCCCAAATCCAAGCCTCCTGGAACCGCGAACGTCGACATACCGAAACGCCGCTTTTCCAAGCGGTGCCATTGAAGGGTCGTTCTAGCGAACGGCCCTTTTTCTTGATCGTTTGGCACATAAGGTTCTGGTTTCTAGTTGAAACTAACCTAAAGTAACTAAGTAACTAAAAGTATGTCGCATCCCGTTTTGCCTGTTCCAGCTTTTACTGTTCGGCTATGAAACCAGAAAGTCAACACAGTTCGTAAAAAAAAGTCTTGACTAAATTTCTCAATGTGTTTAAATTTTTCGTTTGCGTAATTAGCCGTGGAAGTGCGCCAAAAGGGCCTCTGAAGCGGTAAGAATACCGTCTTTTTACCCTAAAGGAAGGAAGACCTGTGGCCAAGGCAGAAAAGACCGGCGCCGGCATGTACAGGGAGCGTCATTCGTTCGCGAAGATCCCTAGCATTGTCGACGTCCCCAACCTCATCGCCATCCAGACCGACAGCTTCAAATGGTTCATGGAAGAAGGCATCACCGATGCCTTCAACGATGTGTGCCCCATCGAGAACTCGACCAAGGATATGTGCGTCGAGCTCGGCGAGCATCATTTCGGCGATCCGAAGTACACCGTTGACGAGTGCAAAGAGAAAGACGTCTCGTTCCAGGCGCCCCTCTATGCCACCATTCGCTTCATCAATCGCGAAACCGGCGAAATCAAAGTCCAGAACGACCTGTTCATGGGCGATTTCCCGCTTATGACCCCGCGCGGCACGTTCATCATCAACGGCACCGAGCGCGTTGTGGTTTCGCAGTTGGTTCGTTCGCCCGGCATTTACTTCAGCGCCGAGCGCGACAAGACGTCCGACAAAACCATCTATGGCGCGAAGGTCATTCCTTCCCGCGGCGCATGGCTCGAGTTCGAGACCGATAAGCGCGACATCCTGTCGGTGCGCATCGACCGCAAGCGCAAGCAGCCGGCCACGCTGCTTCTGCGTGCTCTCGGCATCGCCGAAACCCGCGAAGACATCATTGATATCCTCGGCAGCTCCGAAATGGTGCTGCGCACGCTCGACCGCGACCCCGCCACCACCAAGGACGAGGCCCTCATCGAGCTGTACAAGCGCTTCCGTCCGGGCGAGCCGCCTACGATCGATTCGGCCCGCACGCTGCTCGACGGCCTGTTCTTCAACCCGCAGCGCTACGACCTGGCCAAGGTCGGCCGCTATAAGGCCAACAAGAAGCTCGGCTTTGATGCCGATAAAGATGACTCCACGCTCACCATCGACGACATCGTGGCCACCATGCGCTACATCGTCGCTCTGCACGAGGGCGAAGAGGGCTACAAGGTCGACGACATCGACCACTTCGGCAACCGCCGCATTCGCACGGTTGGCGAGCTGATTCAGAACCAGTTCCGCATCGGCCTGTCCCGCATGGAGCGCGTCGTGCGTGAGCGCATGAGCATGCAGGAGCCTGACGAAATCACCCCGCAGAGCCTTGTGAACATTCGCCCCATCGTTGCGGCTATCAAGGAGTTCTTCGGTTCTTCGCAGCTGTCGCAGTTCATGGACCAGGCGAACCCGGCCGCAGGCATCACGCACAAGCGTCGTCTGTCTGCTCTGGGCCCTGGCGGTCTGTCGCGCGAGCGCGCAGGCTTCGAGGTTCGCGACGTTCACAATTCCCACTACGGCCGCATGTGCCCCATCGAGACGCCTGAAGGCCCGAACATCGGCCTTATCGGCTCGCTGGCGACCTA
>ERZ808240.1618-NODE-1618-length-27256-cov-6.274585_pt1 | contig 27256 bp, 25 predicted proteins | sample MGYA00521084_ERZ808240 | MGnify/ENA primary metagenome ERZ808240 (study PRJEB31516, sample SAMN03275571) | gut metagenome | biome: mammalia-associated habitat; material: feces | host: Papio cynocephalus | place: Kenya | collected 2012-08-06 ... | reverse complement strand
GAAGCGTCGAACAGGAGCAAGCATCAAAATTTCAAAAGCAGGGGCGGCTCTGCGCAAGTGGAGCCGCCCCGTGGATCAAAGCATCGGAAAGTACGGCAGATAGCCATGTTTTCCGATGCTTTGATTTGGAATCATAGAAGACATTCCCTCATACGCTGAACCGAGGTGATCAAAATGGAAAATGCGCAGCGAGAGCTTTTATCCGTTTTATTAGAAGAAGTCTGTACGCAGGGTTTGATCTCTAAAACGACCTATTTGGGCGCGGCTGATTTGGTACATTCGTCGATAGACTTTCCAAGCTTCTTTCGGTATCCTGTGTGCTTGACAGGAGGTACAGAACATGAACATTGTAAAAATCCGCAATGAAATGCGAAACGGGCGGACGATCTTCGATCTGCCGCTGCGCGTGACATTCTACGCGCGCGTTTCCACAGACAGAGACGAGCAGCTGAACAGTTTGGAAAATCAGGTGCAGTACTACACAGAGCTGATCCAGTCCAAACGAAGCTGGAGCTATGTACCGGGTTACATCGATGAGGGCATCAGCGGTACCAGCACCAAGAAGCGGGATAGCTTCCTTCGGATGATACAGGACGCCAAAGACGGGCGCTTCGATTTTATCATCACGAAGGAGATATCCCGCTTCTCGCGTTCTACGCTGGACAGCATCCAGTACACGCAGGAGCTTCTGGAGCATGACGTCGGCGTTCTGTTCCAGAACGACAACATCAACACACTCGACCCGGACAGCGAGTTCCGGCTGGTCGTCATGGCAGGTGTGGCACAGGATGAAGTACGAAAGCTCTCAGAGCGTCTGAAATTCGGTTTCCGGCAGGCGATCAAAAACGGCCATGTGCTGGGAAACGACCGGCTCTGGGGCTACGACAAAAGCGGCTGCGTGCTGACGGTCAACGAAGCGGAGGCACAGGTGGTTCGGCGTATCTTTGATCTGTATGCAAACCAGCAGCTTGGCATACGCCGCATTTCGCAGATCCTGTTCGACGAGGGCTTTACAAGCAGGCAGGGAAATGCATTTAACGTGCTGACCATTCGACACATCCTCTGCAATCCCAAATACAAGGGCTGGTACTGCGGCAGCAAGAGCCAGACTGTTGACTACCGAAGTAAGCGAAAGGTATTTCTCGATGAGAGCGAGTGGGTCATGTACCCGGACCCGTCAGTACCGGCGATTGTCTCAGAAGAACTCTGGGATCGGGCGAACGCCCTCTATAAAGCGCGAAGCAAACAGATGCAGGCACACGCCAGCGGCGCGGATTTCCACAACCGCTATCCCTACAGCGGCAAAATCATCTGTGAGGAACACGGAAAGGGCTATCATCGGCAGCTCTATAAAACACAGGCCGGCAGCCAGGAGGTATGGCAATGCAGGGTCTACCGCGACCGTGGGCGCGCAGGCTGCTCCTCGCCGCAGCTCTGGACGACAGATCTGAATCAGATCATGGCGCGGATTTTTGAAGGGCTTGTACAGGATAAAGAAGCAGTGATCAACGCGGTTATGAAGGTAATCGAGGCGGTACCGAATGACCGCGATTTCAGACGCGAGAGTGTCCGCGTCGAAGAAGAACTGCAATCACTGGAACAGAAAAAAGACCGGCTGCTTGAAATGAGCATTGCCGGTGCGATCCAGATGTCGGAGTTCATAAAACGAAACGACGGCTTCAACAACCAGATGCAGCGGCTGGAGCAGCAGCTTGCCGAGATCCGGCAGGAGGAAGAAAAGAGCAAAGCCACGGAAGCGCAAATGCAAGCGGTTCGGGCTGCGCTGGAACAGAAGCTGTCGTTTGAAAACGGCGTGGATGCTGCACTTGTCACAACGATCTTAGATCATATCGTAGTGAAAAAGGGAAGCACGCGTGAACGTGTCGAGCTTGAAATTTTTCTGAAATTCGGTGACCCGCAGCGGGTCATTTTTTCGCACCGGAAAACATCCGATTGCTTCAACCCTTGTTCATGATGTGCGCGACGAGGCGGAGGTTGCGTTCGATGAGGATGTTGCGGGCTTCCAGATCGCCTGCGGCGCTGCGCTGCAGGTACATGCGCTCCTCCTCGGCAGTCAGCGGCTTCGGAAACGAGCCGCCGCCCGAAATGCGCAGGGATGTGAGCATACTGCTGAGCATCAGCCATACTGCTGCGGAAAGCATAAGCTTTCACCTCCAGAGAAAGCCTATGTCCGACCGGCAAGTCCAGATTCCCGTTTACAAGAAATAAGAATTCTGTTATTCTGGAAAAAAGACTTGACTGTAAAGCCGCTTGATACGCTACAGTGACGGCAGGAGGGATGCATATGACCATTCGTGAGATCGAAGCACTGTCCGGCATGACGCGCGCGAACATCCGTTTTTATGAATCCGAAGGACTGCTCACGCCGAACCGCATGGAAAACGGCTACCGCGATTATACAAGATCGGACCTTGACACGCTGCATAAGATCCGGCTGCTGCGCGCGCTGGGGCTTGGGATCGACGAGATCCGGAAGCTCTCGGCAGGGGAGACGGCGCTGGACGAGGCGCTCGAAAGCCGCCTGTCTGCGATGCAGGCTGAACAGCGGACGCTCGTGCGTGCAGAGGAGGTCGCACGCGCGATGCTGCAGGCGCACGCGGACTATGCGACGCTAGACACCGGACGCTATCTTGCGGCGCTGGAAGCCGGCGCGCAGACAGCTCTGCAGCAGGACGTGCAGCCGCGGCTGCATGCGCCCTGGCGGCGTTTTTTCGCGCGGATGATCGATCTGCTCCTGTACGATCTGACGTGGATGCTGATCCTGACGTCTGCCGGGCTGTGCGCGGCGGGAAACCGCGGCGTGACGCTGTTAAACGATTTCCTGGCACTTCTGACCATGCTGCTGCTCGAGCCGCTGCTGCTGCAAAAGACGGGCACGACGCTTGGCAAGCGGCTGCTCGGCCTGTCGGTCCGGAATCTCAGCGGCGCGAAGCTTCGCTATTCCGAGGGGCTGGACCGAACAGCACGGCTCATCTGGCGCGGTTTGGGCGCGGGGATCCCCATTTACTGCTGGGTGCGCCTGTATCAGAGCTGCTGCGCAGAAAAGAAGGAAGAACCGCTCGACTGGGAAGGGGAGTCCGAGCAGACGGCAAAGCCGTTTGGCTGGAAGCGCGGGCTTGCCGCGATCGTGGCGGCGGCGGTCATGCTTGCCGCGGGCGTCTGCGGCTCGCTCGCGGCCATCGGCCCGCGCTATTGCGGCGAGATCACCGTCGCGCAGTTCGCGGCCAACTTTAACCGCACAGCAAGCCAGCTGGGCGTGCAGGATGCAGGAAAGGTCAACGCATACGGAGTCTGGAGGAGCGGCGATACCTACATTTGGATGAGTGTGCCGCCGTTCGACTATGAAGAGGATGAAAATGGGAAGCTGCAAAACGTTTCCATTGAGGCTGACGGCGGCGCTGCATTCGGTGCCCGGCCGACCGGACTGATGCAGCTGGCACTGTATGCCTTCGCGGGCGCGCAGAAGGGACATATCTGCTTCAACCGCGCGATCATGGATGTGACGAAACGGCTGAAAACGCAGCCGCAGGAGGCATTCAACACCGTTGTGGACAGTGTAGCGGTCGATTATCAATACCGCACCGAGGGGAACTGGTACCGGCTGGTGATGACGAAAACAGGGGTTGACAAATAGAGACTATCATGATAGTCTGTATATAGACGATTGCAATAGTCTGAAAGGGGGACAGCCGATGAAGTTGTTTGATTCGGAGTGGAAGGTCATGGAGGTCCTATGGCAGGACGGCGATACCACGGCGAAGGAGCTCTCGCTGCGGCTGGCCGATTCCGCCGGGTGGAACAAGAACACGACCTACACCGTCATCAAGAAATGCGTGGAAAAGGGCGCCATCGAGCGGCGCGAGCCGAATTTCCTCTGCCATGCCTGCATCACGAAGGAGGCTGCGCAGCAGGAGGAGGCGGATACGCTGCTCGATAAGGTCTTTGGCGGCTCGGCGGAGCTGCTGTTCGCGTCGGTCCTGAGCGGGCGGAAGCTCAAGAAAGAGGAGCTGGAACGCCTGCGTGCGCTGGTGGAGGCGCAGGAAGGATGAGCGGGTTTCAAGCTGCGGCGTTGAGCGGCAGCGGAATGATCCTCGTGATCGCGCTGCTGCGGTTGACTGCCGGAAAACGGCTGCCGCGGGCGCTGTTTCCGGCGCTGTGGTGCGCGGCGGCGCTTCGGCTGCTGCTGCCGGTGCGGCTGCCGTCCGCGCTGAGCGTCTGGAATCTGACCGCAGGTGAAAGCCGCGCGGCCCGGACGGCCGCGCAGATCTCCGAACACCTGACGCCGTTTCCGTCCCTGACAGCGGCTCCCGCAGCGCAGGAGGCCGCGGCGCGGCTTTCTCTGCCCGGTTTGATCTGGGCGGTGGGGGCGCTGCTGCTGGGCGCGTATTTTCTTGTCGGCTGGCTCCGGTTCACGCGCCGGTTCGCCGGTGCGGCTCCGGTCGGGAACGAAACGATCGACAGCTGTGTGGAAGCCTTCGGCTTCCGGCGTCCTCCTGTCATTCGCTGCACAACGGACAGCCGTGCGCCGCTGACCTATGGTGTCCGGCGACCGGTCGTCCTGCTCCCGGCGGACCTGCTGGCTGACCGGGAGACGCTGCGGATGATCCTGACCCATGAACTTGCGCATATCCGCCGCAGGGACTGCCTGCGGAAGCTCCTGTTCACCCTGTGTCTGTGCGTGTACTGGTGGAACCCGGTCTGCTGGGGGATGGTCCTGCTGGCCAACCGGGATCTGGAGCTGGCCTGCGATGCCCTGACGCTCCGTTATCTCGGCAGGGACCGGCGCAAATCGTACGCGCTGACGCTTCTGGAGCTTGCCGCGCGGCAGGCGCAGCCGCATCCGCTCTGCAGCGGATTTGGAAAGCCCGCGGCGGAAGAAAGGATCCAGGCGATCATGAAAGCAAAGAAAATTCCAGTCTATCTGACCATTCTGGCCGTCGTGCTGGCCGCCGCCGTTGTGACGGTCTTCGCCACGCAGGCGGAGCCGGCCCCCGCGCCGGAAGCCCCGGCCGCTCCGGTGCAGACGGCGCAGCCGGAGACGAACACCCCGGACGAAGTCACGCTCGAGATCCCGCAGACGGCTTCCATCGAGGAAAGCCAGCCCGCGGACGCCGCGCCCGAACCGGCGGCACAGCCGCAGTACGTCTTCCCGCTGGAAGACGCGGACGCGGCCGTGCTGGACAGCTTCGGCTATCGGGCCGTTCCGGGCATTCCTGTGAACGTATCCCCGAAGTACGCGTTCCACTGCGGCGTCGATCTGGAGGCGGCGGAGGGGAGCAATGTGCTGGCGGTCGCAGACGGGACGGTCACGGTCAGTACATCTGACCTCATCTATGGCGAGCAGATCACCATCCGGCACGCGGACGGCATGCTGACGACTTACTGCCATCTGAGCGAACGCCTTGTCTCGGAGGGCGACAGTGTCCGGCAGGGCCAGATCATCGCCCGTTCCGGCGCGACCGGCTGGGTCACCGGCCCGCACCTGCATCTGGACGTGCAGGTGAACGGCGAATACGTCGATCCGCTGGAAGCCCTCGGATAAGCATTTTCCATCACAAACAACCAAAAAGCCCCTGTACCGGCTCCAAAACCCGGTACAGGGGTCTTTGTTTTTTCAGGAGTGCAGCGCCTGATGCTCCTTCAGAAGCTCTTCGTGCAGCTCCAGAATGGTCCAGCCCTTGTTTTCATCGGTCAGGACAGCCTTGAGCGCCACGGGCGGGAGCTTGCTCTGCTTCATTGCCTGCAGAAACAGCTGCAGCCGCTCGTCGGTGAAGTGCGCGAAGACGAGAAGCTGGCCGGAGAAATCCTCCCCGTCATAGAAGGTCTCGAAGCTGCCGAGATCACCGGTCAGCGCGCCGACGGCGTTGAGATACTCCCATTTTTCCACCACGCGGACCTTCGCGCCCAGCCGCATGGCCGCCATGCGGAGCTTGGAAAGCTGCTTGGCAGGGAAGTGGACGGCGAGAACGATCGGCGTCATGCCTGCACCTCCCCGGGCGTCTGGCGCAGGAAGCCGGCCCACATGAGAAGCCCGGCCAGCGACCAGAAATAGGCCATCATATACGGCTCTTCGAAGATGTTTTCGAACCCGCAGTGCACCAGCACGCCGCAGAGCCCCGCGAAGATCCCCGCGCACAGCGGATACAGGTGACTGAGCCCCTGCTTTTTCTGCTGCGCCGTGCGGTAGAGCGCGCGGCAGGCGTTCGCAAGGAAGCCGAGCACGGTCAGAACGAACGCGGCCAGACCCGTATAGCCCATCTCGATCATGAGCTTGAGGTAGTAATTGTCGACGTAGAAATAATCCTGATGGTCGATGACCTGATTCTGCATGGCGACGGCGCCGCCGAACATACCGAGTCCCACGCCGGTCAGCTTTCCGCGCTGCTCGAGCAGCGTCAGCGCGACGAGCTTGCGTCCGGCACGGCCGCCGGAGGTATTGGCCTCGGCAAAATCAGCTGTGAACAGGAAGCCGATACGGCTGCGCACGAACGGCAGCGTGCAGGCCACGCAGGCTGCGGCCAGCAGCAGCACGAGCAGCCGCCGGTCGACCAGCAGCACGAAGATCACGATCGCGAGCGCCAGCGCCATCCACGCGGCGCGGGACATCGTAAACAGGCAGCCGAAGCACATGCAGAACGCGCAGATCCAAGCGGCGATCTGCAGCTTCCGGTTTTTCGTGCAGTAGGCCAGACCCGCCGCCACGGGGGCGAACATGGTCATAAAATCGCCCATGATGTTGGGGCTTCCGAAGATGGAGTACACGCGCGTGCGGACCGAGGTCTCCGTGTGCGTCATCCAGCTCGAGGGGATGGGGACGGCGACGATATACTGGTACACGCCGTGCAGCGCGATCACCGTCGCAAGCACAACGAGCGCAAGATACACACGCATAAAGTCCCTGTCGTCATGCACAAGGCGCGTGACGAGGAAGAACCAGAGCATGTACTGCACCGTCGCGCGGAAGCCGGAGATCTGGATGGAGTCGTACGGCGTGACGACGTTCATCAGGACGAAGCAGACCGTCAGGAATATGCACACCGGCAGATCCAACGGATTGCAGCCGGTCTGCAGCGGCGTTCTGCGGCCGAGGCGCTCGTAGACCACATAGCCCAGCGCCAGCAGCATCAGGCATTCATCCCAGCACGACGACAAGACCGGCACAGCCAGCAGATCGCGCAGCACATAGTCGATGACGACATACATGGAGAGCGCGAACAAGATCACGCCGTGCAGCCCGTCGGAAAACAGCCAGGAGAACAGGCGGCTGTTTTGCCCGCAGCGCACGAAAAAGCGCCAGATGCGGCAAAGCAGCGAGTGATCCAGGCAGTCCTTCGGTCCGTGCCGCGCGGCAAGGCGGGCGTTCAGCCGCTCAAAGCGCTTCGCCGCCCGGCTTTCGCGCGTCGGCGCGTCAGAGCTCGACAGCCGCCGGATGCACCACGCGCGCGTCCGGCTCGAGCGCCAGGTGCGGCCCAGGAAGGCCAGGACCTTGCTCGAATGCGCCAGCGCCGAAAACCAGCCGCCGATGGCAAGCAGCACCCGCCACAGAAGGCTCGATGTCAGCAGCTCAGCCATCGGTGACCTCCAGCGCACAGATCAGGCCTGTCAGCTCAAACTCGCTCGTCTTGAGGATGTATTCATAGCCCACGCGCACCTCCTGCGGCCCGACCTTGTAGACGTTGCCGGTGAAGGAGGCGTCGGCCTCGACGGTGATGAACAGCGTCTGGTGGCCATTGTCGGCGTTATAGGTCTCGCTGCGGACGTCTGTGATGGACGCGGCGATGACCTTGGAGTCGTTGACCAGCGATTTGCCGATCTGTGTTTCTGCATATGCGGCGATATCAGCGGGAACGTCTTCGATCTCTACGGTATATACGGCCTTCTTCGCAGAGCCGGTCACGGCAGCCGCGGCCTTTCTGCCGCCCAGCTTCCAGACCACCGCCGCGATCACAGCGACGATCAGGATCACGACCAGCAGGTCGATCAGGTTGATCTTGCCGAACAGACGGCCTTTTTCATCAATGAGTTTCATGCGGTACCTCCCAAAGAGTTTGCTTGATTTGCTTTCTTTCATAGGTTATAATCAAAGTGCCGGATACCGGCACGATATTCTATTTTACTGTATCTTACCGCAAGAAACAAGTGGTAATTCAAAAATGAGGGTTCCAATATGAAAGTGATAACACTGATCTCGGGCGGCGACATCGGCGGCGCGAAGACGCATGTGCTGTCGCTGCTGCACGGTCTTGGAAAGACGGAGCAGGTGCGGCTCGTCTGCTTCCGCGAGGGTGAATTTGCTGAGGACGCCCGGAAGCTCGGTATCGACACCTGCGTCATGGAGGTTTCCGTCGGCGCGGCTATCGGGCGGCTCACGCAGATGATCCGTGAGGAGGGCTTTCAGATCATCCACTGCCACGGCGCGCGCGCAAATCTGACCGGCGCCATCCTGCGCCGCAAGGTCCGCGTGCCGATCGTCACGACGGTCCATTCCGATTACCGGCTGGACTATCTCGGCAGGCCTCTGCACCGCCTGACCTACGGCACGATCAATACCGTCGCGCTGCGCATGTTTGACTATCACATCGGCGTTTCCGACGCGATGGCCCAGCTGCTCATCTCCCGCGGCTTCGACCCGCAGACGATGTTCGCCATCTACAACGGCATCGATTTTACCCCGGTCACGCCGAAGCTCGGGCGCGAAGAATATCTGCGCTCGGTTGGCCTGGAGGTGCAGGACGATACCGTCGTCTTCGGCATCGCGGCCCGGCTCGACCCGGTCAAGGATATGCCGACGCTCATCCGCGGCTTTTCCATTGCCGTCAAAAAACACCCGAATATCCGCCTGTTGATCGCGGGCGAGGGCGAGCAGCGCCAGATGCTCGAGACGCTTGCCGCGCAGACGTGCCCGGCGGGCACGGTCGTGTTCGCGGGCTGGGTCACGGATATGGACAGCTTCTACCACGCGCTCGACGTCAACACGCTCACGTCCATCTCCGAGACCTTCCCCTACGCCATCACCGAAGGCGCGCGCATGCGCTGCGCGACCATCGCGTCGAATGTCGGCGGCATCCCGTATATCATCGAGCACGGCGTGACGGGTCTGCTCTTTGAGGCGCAGAACGCGGAGGCGCTCGGCGCGTGCATGACGCGGCTGGCCGAATCGCGCGCCATGCGCGAGCAGCTGGGCGAGAATCTCTACGAAAAGGCCTCGCACGAATTCTCCATCGACGCGACCGTCGGCAAGCAGATCGAGATCTACGAGACCATCCTGCGCCGCACCGCGCAGCCGAAGAAGAAAAAATCCGGTGTGCTCATCTGCGGCGCCTACGGCAAGGGCAACGCCGGCGACGACGCGATCCTGAAGGCCATTCTCGCGCAGCTCAAGGCCATCGACCGGGATATGCCCATCTATGTCATGTCGCACGACCCGGCGCAGACGCGGCTGTGCTATCACGTCGGCTCGGTGCATGTGTTCGACCCGTTCGCGTTCTGGCCGCTCATGCGGAAGGCGAAGCTGTTCGTTTCCGGCGGCGGTAGTCTCATCCAGAATGAGACGAGCACGCGCTCGCTCAATTATTATCTCACCACCATCCGCATGGCTCACGCCGCGGGCTGCCGCGTCATGATGTACGGCTGCGGTATCGGCCCGGTGAGCGGCGAGGCGAATCGCCGCCATACCGCCCGCATCCTCAACCGCTGCGTCGACCGCATCACGCTGCGGGAGGATCTTTCCCGCCGGGAGCTTGCGGACATGGGCGTGACGGAGCCGAAGATCACCGTCACGGCCGACCCGGCCCTGCTGCTGCAGCCGGCCACCGGCGGCGCGGTGGACAGCTATTTCCTGAGCAATGACCTGGACCCGGACGGCAAGTATGCCATGTTCGTCCTGCGGCCGTGGAAAAATCTCTCGCAGCACCTGCAGGCGATCGTGGATACAGCTGATTATGTAAACAAGACCTATGGTCTGACGCCCGTCTTCGTCGCGCTGGAGCCGACGCGGGATCTGGAGATCAACCGCACCGCTGCCAGCATGCTGTCCTGCCGGACCGTCGTACTGCCCGCGCCGCGGGATGAGCAGCTGACCATCGGCATGATGCAGAAGATGCGGGTGATCGTGTCCATGCGTCTGCACGCGCTGATCTTTGCGTCGTCCGTCGGTGCGCCGCTGGCCGCCATCTCGTATGACCCGAAGGTCACAGGCTTCATGGCCTATCTCGGTCAGGAGCACTGCATGGAGCTCGCGGACGTGACAAAGCCTGCGCTGTGCCGGCTGGTGGAGGACACCATGCAGGCCGCGCAGCCCTATTCGACGGACCGGCTGAAAACCCTCGCGGCGGAAAATGAGACGGCCGCGCGGGAGCTTCTGGAGGAACCGAAATGAGAAAGATCGTTTGTCTGGCCACATCGCCGTGGTATCCCATCCCGACGCGCAAGCAGCAGGTGATGAGCCGCATTCCGGACGCCGAGATCCTGTATTTTGACCCGTCGGTCACGTATCTGGCCCCGCTGAAGGACAAAGCGGCAAGGCCCGGCCTCAGCAATTATAAAAACGAGGGCGTGCACCCGCAGGAGAATATCACCGTCTACAGTCTGCCGCCCGTTTTGCCGTTCTTTTATAAATTCCGCTGGATCAACAAGCTCAACCAGCGCCGTATGGCGCGGTTCGTGCGCCGGAAGATGCAGGCGCACGGATTTACCGACGCCGTGCTCTGGGTCTACTCCCCGGTGACGGCGGATCTCGTGGATCTGGTGCCGCACAAGGGACTCGTCTATGACTGCGTCGACCGGCATTCGGCCTACGACGGGCTGATGGATCCCGCGCTCGTCGACCGGATGGAGCTCGAGCTGGCAGGGAAGACCGACCGCACCTTTGCCACCGCCGACGCGCTGGCCGAGCGGCTGCGCGCCGCGCAGCCGAACACCGTCATGATCCCGAACGGCGCGAATTTTGAGCGTTTCGTACAGGCGGCGCAGCCGCAGCCTGTGCCAGAGGATCTGCGGGACATCCCGCACCCGATCTTCGGCTTCGTCGGCGCGCTGCAGAGCTGCATTGAATATGACGATCTGGAGGCAGCCGCGAAGGCCCGTCCGGACTGGAGCTTTGTGCTGATCGGCAAGGAGAAGCCGGGCGTCGACCTGACCGCGCTGCACGCGATGCCGAACGTTCATTTCCTCGGTCTCAAGCCGAACGAGCAGCTGCCGCAGTATCTGGCGCATTTTGATGCCTGCCTCAACCTGTTTGCCAAGAGCGACCTCAGCAAGGACGTCAGCCCGCTGAAATTCTATGAATATCTGGCGACGGGCCGCCCCATCGTCTCGACCAGGCAGCCGGACCAGATCCTGCAGTACGCGCCGCTCATCGAGATCGCCGACAGCCCGGAGGAATTTATCGCGGCCTGTGAAGCGTCGCTGACAGACACGGCGCCGGAGCGGACGAGGGCCCGCATCGAGGCCGGCCGCGCCTGCTCGTGGGACAGCCGCGTGGCGCAGATGTGTGAGATCTTACAGGAGCAGGGGATCTTATGAAAAAGCTGCTCATCACGGGCTTTGACCCCTTCGGCGGAGAGTCGGTCAATCCGGCCTATGAGGCCGTGCGCCTGCTGCCGGAAGTGGTCGCTGGGATAAAGTTATGTAAACTGGAAGTGCCGACCGAATTTGTCCGCAGCGGTGCGGTCCTGCGGGCCGCGCTGGCGGCGGAGCGGCCGGACGCGGTGCTCTGCGCCGGGCAGGCGGGCGGCCGGGCAGCCATCACGCCGGAACGGGTCGCCATCAACCTGATGGACGCCCGCATCCCGGACAACACGGGCTTCCGGCCCGTCGACCAGCCCATCGTCCCGGGCGGGCCAGCCGCCTATTTTGCGACGCTCCCGGTCCGCCGCATGGCGGAGAATATCCAAAAAGCCGGACTTCCGGCCCAGATCTCCAACACAGCCGGGACCTACGTCTGCAACAGCCTGCTCTATACGCTGCTGCATACGGCCGCGATGGAATACCCGGCGCTACTCGGCGGCTTCATCCACGTGCCGTACGCACTCGAGCAGCTGCCGGGAAAGCCGGAGGGCACGCCCGGCCTTGCCCTGCAGCAGATCACCCAGGGGCTATCCTGCGCGATCGAAGCCATCGCAGAAGCATGGAGCTGACCTCAAAAAGCGCCTTTTCCCGCAGAAAAGGCGCTTTTTGAGACTCGAACGCGGCCCGTGCCCGGAAACGATTGCTTTTTTTCGGAAAACGTGCTATCATACGCTGATAATAACTACGGAGAACCGCGTATGAAGAAAACAAAACTGATCCGCGGCGCGATCATGGCCGTTTTTGTGCTGCTCGCGCTGCTGCTTGTCTATACCGTTGTAAAGCAGACGATGCCGGATATCATTCCGCTCCTGCAGTCCGGCGATGAAGAGGCACTGGAGGCATATCTGGAGCGTGATATGTCGTTCACGGGCATCTTGTGCATGGCCCTGCTGCAGATGGTGCAGGTCTGGTCGATCGTCATTTCCGGCGTGATCGTGAATGTCGCGGCGGGGGTGGTGTACGGGGTGTGGCGGGCGTTCGCCATCTGCCTGATCTCCTCGTCGCTGGCGCACGGCATCAGCTTTACGGTCTGCCAGCATCTGGGCAAGTATCTCGATAAGATCCTGCCGGACACGGGCTCATACAAGCTGGATCTGATCGCAAAATCGGAGCACCCGGCTTACACCGTCGTCATGCTCTGCTTTCTGCCCATCCTCCCAAACGGCATCATCTCCATCGCCGCCAGCCGCTCGCGGCTGAAGCCGTGGGAATTTACGCTTGCCATGTTCTGCGGCAGCGCGTTCAGCGTATTTGTCTACTGCTGGCTCGGCAGCAGCCTCGTGCAGGGCGACTGGATCGCCTCGGCGGTGCTGGTCGTGTTCATGCTGGCCGTGGCGTTTTTGATGTGGCGATACCAGAAGCAGATTCTGCATGTTACCGAGCAGCTCATGGAAAAGAGGAAGAAACACCATGGAAAACAACACACTGACATTTCGGAAAGCTGACGCGCGCGATCTTGACGCCGCGGAAGCGATCTATGATAAGATCCATGCCCGAGAGGATGCCGGGCTGACGACGATCGGCTGGGTCACCGGCATCTATCCGATCCGGCAGGACGCGCAGGACGCGCTGGACCGGGGAGACCTGTATGTCTGTGAGCTGGATGGCCGCGTGGCGGCCTCCGGCATCATCAACCAGCGGCAGGTCGACGTCTACGCGGACGGGAACTGGCTGTATCCGGCCGAAGACCGCGAGGTCATGGTCCTGCATACGCTGACCGTGGATCCGGACCTGTCCGGCCACGGCATCGGCCGGGCCTTTGCGCAGTTTTATGAGGACTGCGCGCGGCAGGCGGGCTGCACCGTCCTGCGCATCGATACGAACGAGAGAAATACCGCGGCGCGGCATCTGTACGCGAGCCTCGGCTATCGCGAGGCGGATATCGTGCCCTGCGATTTCAACCGGATCCCCAAAATTCATCTGGTACTGCTGGAAAAGAAGCTCTGAGAGGCGCGAAGCGCGGGAGGAGAAAGAATGGCAAGACCTGTATGGACAGCGCAATGCACCGCAGGCAGACTGGTCCGTGAGCTGCTGCCGGTCCGGCGGCGGGAGAGCCACAAGGGCGACTACGGCCGGGTCCTGCTGCTGTGCGGCTCGGAAGGACTGACGGGCGCGGCCCGGCTCGCGGCAAAGGGCGCGCTCCGCACGGGAAGCGGTCTGGTATATCTCGGCGTGCCGGAGAAGATCTATCCGATCATAGCGGCAGGAGCCGGGAGCGAGATCGTCTTTCCGCTGCCCTGCGACGAGGAAGGACGGCTCTGCATGGCGTCGCTGCCCGCGATCACCGCGCGTCTGGAAAATATGGACGCAGTGCTGCTCGGTCCGGGCCTCGGCCGCTCGGAGGAGCTGACGCAGCTCGTGCAGGCGGTCTTGCTGCGCTGCCGCACGCCGCTGGTTCTGGACGCAGATGGCATAAACGCCGTCGCGGGGCATATAGATGTTCTGCGCGGATGTGCCTGTCCGGTCGTGCTGACCCCGCATGACGGGGAATTTCTGCGGCTGGGCGGCGACCCGAAGGCGGATGACCGGACGCAGGAGGCGATGCGCCTTGCATCGCGCAGCCACGCCGTTGTGCTGCTCAAGGGCAGCCGGACGGTGATCACGGACGGTCTGAATGCTTATGTCAACCACACCGGCAACCCCGGCCTTGCCACAGGCGGCAGCGGAGACGTGCTGGCAGGCATGATCGTTTCGCTGCTCGGCCAGCATATCATGCCGCTGGAGGCGGCGGCCGCCGCGGCATGGCTGCACGGCGCTGCGGCAGACCTTGCGGCCCGGGAGCTGGGGGAATACGGCATGGTGCCGGAGGATCTGCTTTTGCGCATTCCGCGACTTTTACCGTAAGGGTGATTTTGTTGCGAAAAAAACCTGCGCTGCTCCTGACCTTGATCTCGATTTTTCTGACCGGCTGCGCGGCGAAAAGCCCCGCGCAGCAGCCGCTGACCTTCCGCACAGCTCTTCTGGGGGCAGGCGGCTGCAGCTTTACCGCGGCCGTGACCGCCGATTACGGCGAAACGACCGCCGACTTTACGCTGGAGGCCAGCTTTGCGCCCGATACCGGCGCTTCGCTCACCGTCACCGCGCCGGAGACCATCGCGGGCATCACCGCCCACGTCAAAGACAGCGCCGCGGACGTCAGCTTCGACGATACGCAGCTCGGCCTCGGCAGTCTGGCAAACGGGCGGCTCGCGCCGCTGGCCGCGCCGTATGTGCTCGGGCAGAGCTGGGCCGGGGCCTACATCGACTCGACGGGGACGGAAGACGGCCTCCTGCGCGCAACGTACCGCCTGGGCTACGACAAGCAGGAGCTGGTGGTCGATACATGGTTCACGGAAGAACCGTTCACGCCGCAGTATGCGGAGATCAGCGCCGACGGGCGGATGGTCCTGTCGATCCGGATCTCAAATTTTGCAATGCAATAGAGAAGGAAACCTGCATGAAGACACTCAAACGAACCTGGGCGGATATTTCGCTCGATCATCTGGAATACAACTACCGCTCCATCCGCGCCCACCTGCCGCAGGGCACGAAATTCCTCGGTGTGATGAAGGCGGACGCCTACGGCCACGGCGCGGTACCGGTCAGCCGGGCGCTGGCGGATCTCGGCGCGGAATATCTTGCCGTTTCCAATCTGGAAGAGGCGGTGCAGATCCGCCGCGGCGAGGTCCGGCTGCCGATCCTGATCCTGGGCTATACACCGGCGGAGTACGCGGCCAATATGATCTTCCTCGACATCACGCAGGAGGTCCACTCGCTCGAATACGCCAGAGAGCTCAACGAGGCGCTGGCCGGGACCAATTACATCCTGAACGTGCACCTGAAGCTCGACACGGGCATGACCCGCATCGGCTTTTTCGCCTACGACGATGAGCGGACGCTGGATGAGCTGCGGCAGGTCGCGCAGCTGCCGCACCTGCACATCGAGGGTGTGTTCATGCACTTCTGCGTCGCCGACAGCCGCGCGGAGGCGGACGTCTCGTTCACAAAGCTGCAGTACAAACGCTTCATGGACATGCTTTCGGCCATGGCGGGCGTCGGCATCCGGCCGGAGATCCGCCACTGCTGCAACTCCGGCGCGACGATCCTGTATCCGGAGTTCGCGCTCGATATGGTGCGGCCGGGCATCATCACCTACGGCAACGCCCCGTCTGACGAGCTCGAGGGCGCGCTCAGCCTGCGGCCGATGATGTCGCTGCATTCCATGATCGCGCAGGTCCGCACCGTCCCGGCCGGGACGGATATCAGCTACGGCCGGCTCTATCGGACGAAGGAGGAGACGCGCGTGGCGGTGCTGCCCATCGGCTACGCCGACGGCCTGAGCCGCCTGCTCACCGGCAAGGCGAGCTTTTATCTGCAGGGGAAGCAGGTGCCGGTCATCGGGCGGATCTGCATGGATATGTGCATGATCGACGTTTCGGATGTGCCGGAGGCAAAGCCCGGCGACGTGGTCACGATCTTCGGCTACGATGATGACGGGACGCTCCTGCCGTGCGAGCGCCTTGCCCGCGCGCAGGGGACGATCAACTATGAGCTTTTGTGCCAGATCAGCAAGCGCATTCCCCGCATCTGCCACCGCGGCGCGGAGACCTCGCAGATCCTGCAGTACATTGTTTGAGAAAACCCGCCATTTTTCGCCCCTTCCTGCATAGAATGGCATGGGAGCATCCGGACAGAAAAGAAAGCGAAGGGTTCTTTGTTTATTTTTGACCTCTGCGTGGGAGAATAGAAGCAGCGGCGCGAAACGCGCACGTACTTTTTCCGCGGAGTGTGAAGCAAATGGATACGAACGTGAAACGAGGCGACATTTTCTATGCCGACCTAAGCCCGGTCGTGGGCAGCGAGCAGGGCGGGTGCCGTCCAGTGCTGATCGTGCAGAACGACACCGGCAACAAGCATTCGCCGACCGTCATAGCGGCCGCCATCACGAGCCAGACCGGCAAGGCGCGGCTGCCGACGCACATCGCATTGACCGGCCACGACGTAGGCCTCAGTAAGGACTCCGTCATTCTGCTCGAGCAGATCCGCACCATTGACAAGCGCCGCCTGCGCGAGCATACCGGCCACGCGGACCGGAGCGTCATGGATCAGGTCGACTCGGCGCTGGCCGTCAGCTTCGGGCTGCAGGGCAGCTGAGCGAAAAAAGCCTGTGATACGAAAAACACCTCCTGCATACGGTATGCAGGAGGTGTTTTTTATGCATGAGTATCCGATCGAGGGCGTGCAGGACGGGACCCTGCGGGCTGAAAAAGACGGCCTGTACTGGAAGATCGACGCTTCCTGCACCCGGGACTGGGACCACCCGATCCGCCTGCTTGCCGAGACGGACGGCATCCGCGTGAACCTCGGCGTGCCGCAGCCGGAAGGGGAGAAGCTGCGGCTGCAGTGCCGGCTCTCCGCCCGCAGCTGCCCCCTGTCAGACGGCACCCGCATCCGCACCGATCAGCAGCCGGAGGCGCCAGAGCAGACGCTGCTGCCCTTTGAGCCGGAAAAGCCATTTGAGCACATCTCGGACTTCTCCGTCCTGCAGGTCGTGGAGCAGGACGGCAAGCCGTACTGGACGCAGCCGCAGCAGCCGGATGCGTCCGGAGACGACGGCTGACGGTCCGGCAAACGCAGACCAGCCTGCCGCAGCTTGGCGGCAGGCTGGTTCTTTTCAGCGCATTTTTTCCTTCAGATGGGACAGGCGGTCGAGTGCTTCGTACAGCGTTTCGTCCTTCTTGGCGAAGTGGACGCGGACGATGTTGTTGACGTTCTCGTTGAAGAACGACGTGCCGGGCACGCAGGCGACGCCGACCTTCTCGGCCATTTCCAGGCAGAAGTCCACGTCGGACTCGCCCTTGCGCAGGTACGGGCCGATGTCAGCCAGCACGAAGTACGCGCCCTGCGGATCGGTAAAGGGGATACCGATCTGCTTCAGACCGTCGGTGAACAGCTTCTTCATGTGGGCGTAGTGATCGCCGAATTCCTTGTAGTAGCTGTCCGGCATGTCGAGGCCGACCACAGCGGCCTCCATCAGCGGCGACGGCGCGCCGACGGTATTGAAGTCGTGGTACTGCTTGATGCGGTCCATGATGGGCTTCGGCGCGATGGCGTAGCCGAGACGCCAGCCGGTGATGGAGTAAGTCTTGGAAAGGCTCGAGCAGCTGACCGTGCGTTCCCACATGCCGGGCAGGCTGTTCATGTAGATGTGCTTGTGGCCCTCGTAGACGATGTGCTCATACACCTCGTCCATGATGGCGAACGCGTCATACTTGATGCACAGCTCCGAGATGAGCTTCAGCTCGTCATAGGTGAATACCTTGCCGGAGGGGTTCGACGGGTTGCAGATGAGGATGGCCTTTGCGCCCTGCTTGAACGCGTCTTCCAGCACGTTTGCATCGAAGTTGAACGCCGGCGGGACCAGCGGGACGAAGATCGGCTCGCAGTCGGCCATGATGGCCTGCGCGCGGTAGTTCTCAAAGTACGGGGAGAACATGATGATCTTGTCGCCGGGGTTCGTCAGGGCGAAGATCGTATCGACCATGGCCTCGGTCGAGCCGATGGTCACGACCATATCCGTCTCCGGATCGAGCGTGCGGCCCATGAAACGGCCGGCCTTGCGGGCAAGCGCCTGCCGGAAATTCGGCGCGCCCATGGTGATGGGATACTGGTGCGGGCCGAGCGCGCTGACCTCCGCCAGACGGTCCGTCAGAGCCTTGGGAGGGTCAAAGTCGGGGAAGCCCTGCGCCAGGTTGATCGCGCCGCACGAAAGTGCCACGCGCGTCATGCGCCGGATGACGGAATCGGTGAATAACTTGTTTTTTCTGCTCATTTCCTGCATGGTGTTTGCCTGCCTTTCCTGGTTACTCTGCGGAGATGATGCCGAGCGTTTCCGCGCCGGCGGGATGGATGCCGTTGGCAGCCAGCAGCGAGGAGACCGCTGCCGGATCTGCGACCCGGAGGATCATACAGGCCATGCCGTTCGGCTGGCCGAAGATCGAATACATGTAATGGACGTCGATGCTGTTTTCGGCCAGCAGCTGCAGCAGCGTGCTCAGCCCGCCGGGCGCATCCGGTACGCCGACGGCGACGACGTCGCTCGTGGAGAAGATGAAGCCGTTTTCCCGCAGGACCCGGCAGGCCTCCGGCTCATGGCTGGCGATCAGGCGCAGGACGCCGTAGTCACTCGTCTCTGCGATGTTGATCGCCCGCAGGTCTACGCCGTTTTTGGCGAGCAGGGCGGTGATCTCCGCCAGCTGACCGGCGCGGTTCTCCAGAAATACGGAAATCTGATGAATTGCCATACGATCGTCCTCCTTAGATCTTGCGTTTGTCGATCACGCGGATGGCCTTGCCCTCGCTGCGGGCAATGGACTTCGGGGAGACGAGATGCACCTGCGCGTAGATGCCGAGCATTGCCTTGAGTGCGGCGACCAGACCCTTTTCGCGCTTCGTGATCTCGGCCAGAGAGTCAGAGAAGTGGTCGGGCGTCATCTCGACGAGCACGTCGAGCGTGTCGGAATTGTTCACGCGGTCGACCACGATCTGATAGTTGGAGGTATAGCCCTGCTCGAGCAGGACCGTCTCGATCTGCGACGGGAAGACGTTGACGCCCTTGACGATCAGCATATCGTCGCTGCGGCCCATGGGCTTGCACATCTTGATATGCGTCCGCCCGCAGGGGCAGGCCTCGCGGCGCAGGATGCAGATATCGCGCGTGCGGTAGCGCAGCAACGGGAACGCCTGCTTGGTGATCGAGGTGAAGACCAGCTCGCCCTGCGTGCCCTCCGGCAAAACCTCGCCGGTGTCGGGGTCGATGATCTCGGCGATAAAATGGTCCTCGTTGATGTGCATGCCGGTCTGCGCGCTGCACTCATAGGCGACGCCCGGGCCGGACAGCTCGGTCAGGCCATAGATATCATAGGCCTTGATGCCGAGGCTCTTCTGGATATCCTGCCGCATCTGCTCGCTCCAGGCCTCCGCGCCGAAAATACCGGCCTTCAGATGGATCTTGTCCTGCAGCCCGCGCTCGTGGATGGATTCTGCCAGATACGCCGCATACGACGGCGTGCAGCACAGAATCGTCGAGCCGAGATCCTCCATGAACTGCAGCTGCCGGTCGGTATTGCCGGAGGACATGGGGAGCGTCAGGCAGCCGAGCTTCTGGCTGCCGCCGTTGAGGCCGAAGCCGCCGGTAAACAGACCGTAGCCGTAGGCGACCTGGCAGACATCCTCAGGCCCCGCGCCCGCGGCTGCCAGCGCTCTTGCGCAGCAGTCGTCCCAGAGGTCGATATCCTCCTTGGTGTAAAAGGCGACGACGCGCTTGCCGGTCGTGCCGGAGGTGGAGTGGATGCGGACGCATTTTTCCAGCGGCTCTGCAAGCAGACCAAAGGGGTATGCGTCCCGCAGATCCGCCTTGCTCAGAAACGGGAGCTTGTACAGATCGTCGCGGCCGCGGATATCCTCCGGCGTGACGCCCTTTTCCTCCATCTTCGCGCGGTAGTAGGGGACCTTGTCCCAGACGTGCCGGACCTGCCGGACCAGACGCTCATCCTGCCAGGCCTTGATCTGCTCCTGGCTCGCACATTCGATTTCTTTCTGATAATACCGTTCCATGGGTTCTCCTTGTGATCAGGATTCTGCGCCGAGGGCGAAGGCTTTTTGGTTGAGTTCGAGGAATTTTGCGGGAACGCTCTTTTGGATCGCGTCCTGCCACTGCTCGTCTGTAAAGTGGAAGTACTTGCTGAGCCGGCCGAGCAAGACCAGATTGACAGCCTTGGCGGAGCCTGCCTGCAGCGCGAGGCCCAGCGCGTCCATGGCGTCGAGCCGGATGGGGAGCGCCGCGAGCTTCTGCTCGAGCGACTTCGGGTATTCCGCCGCACCAGTGATGACGGGCATGGGGTTGATCCGCTGCGTATTGGTCAGCAGGATCCCGCCCTCCTTGAGGTATTCCACCCACCGGGCGGCCTCCAGCAGCTCGAAGGAGATGATGATGTCGGCCTCTCCCTTGTCGATGATGGGGGAATAGACTTTCTCGCCGTAACGCACGTAGGTCACGACGCTGCCGCCGCGCTGGCTCATACCGTGGACCTCGCTGACCTTGACGTCGTAGCCGTTTTCGAGCAGGATCCGGCCCAGCAGCTTGCTGGCGAGCAGCGTGCCCTGGCCGCCGACGCCGACGATCATGATGTTTCTGGATTCCATGACGATACCTCCTTCTCTTATTCGCCCAGCGCGCCCTTGCTGCACAGCTGGCGGCACAGGCTGCAGCCCGTGCAGAGGGTGTTGTCGATCTGCACCTTGCCGCCCATCACACTGATGGCAGGACAGCCGAGCTTCATGCAGGCCTTGCAGCCGACGCACTTTTCGGGCTTGGCCTCGATGGGGCCGGGGTGCTTCACATATTTGAGCAGCGCGCACGGGCGGCGGGAGATGATGACCGACGGCTCGTTGGCTGCGAGCTCCTCCTTGATCGCCTTGTCGCAGGCGGCAAGGTCGTAGGGGTCGACGACCTGCACGCGGCGGATGCCGACCGCGTGACACAGCGCCTCCAGATCGATCTTCGTGCAGGGGTCGCCCTTGAGGTTGAAGCCCGTGGTCGGGTTCTGCTGATGGCCGGTCATGCCGGTGATGGAGTTATCAAGGATGATGACGGTCGAGGTCGATTCATTATAGGCAATGTTGATGAGGCCCGTGACGCCGGAATGCATGAACGTCGAATCGCCGATGACGGCAACGGTATGATCGGCATTCTCCTCGCCGGAGGCCTTGTTGAAGCCGTGCAGGCCGGAGACGGACGCGCCCATGCAGATGGTCGAGTCGATCGCGGCAAGCGGCGCAGCCGCGCCGAGCGTATAGCAGCCGATATCGCCGAGGACGGTCAGCTTGTTCTTCTTGAGCGTATAGAAAAGACCTCTGTGCGGACAGCCCGCGCACATGACCGGCGGCCGGGCCGGGATGGTCTCGTCCAGCTTATGGCCGGTATGGACGCGCATGCCGAGTTTTTCTGCAATATAGTTCTGGCTGAACTCGCCGATGCAGCCGAACAGCTCCTTGCCGGTGACGTTCGTGACGCCGATGGAGCGGCAGTGCGTCTCAATGATGCCGTCGAGCTCCTCCACGACGATGACCTTCTCTACGCTCTTTGCGAACGCGTGGATCTTTTCGACCGGCAGGGGATGGATCATACCGAGCTTCAGCACGGGGTACTTGTCGCCGCAGACCTCCTTGACGTACTGATAGCTGGTCGAGGACGAGATCAGGCCGATGGAATGGTCGGCGCCGTCCTCCACGCGGTTCACGTCCGCGGTCTCCGCCCAGGCCTGCAGCGCGAGCGTCCGCTGCTCGACGATAGGGTGCCGCGCCTTAGCGCAGGCGGGCATCATGACGAACTTGGCGATATCCTTTTCATAGGGGATGGGTGCGCGTTCCTGCCGTTCGGAAGTCTCGACAACGCTCTGCGCGTGCGCGACGCGCGTGCACATCTTGAGCAGGACAGGCGTATCGAATTTCTCGGAGAGCTCATATCCAAGCTTTGCGAAGGCCAGTGACTCCGCGGCGTCGGACGGCTCGAGCATCGGCAGCTTTGCGGCGATGGCGTAGTGGCGGGAATCCTGCTCGTTCTGAGACGAGTGCATCCCTGCGTCGTCTGCCACGCCGATGACCATGCCGCCGCGCACGCCGGTGTAGGACAGCGTGAACAGGGGATCGGCCGCGACGTTCAGTCCGACATGCTTCATGCCGCAGAAGCTGCGGCGGCCGGACAGGCTCGCGCCGAAGGCCGCTTCCATGGCGACCTTTTCGTTGGGCGCCCATTCGGCGTAGATCTCCGGGTATTTTGCCGCGCACTCGGTGATCTCTGTGCTGGGCGTGCCGGGGTAGCTGGAGACAAAGCTGCATCCGGCCTCGAACAGACCGCGGGCAGCGGCCTCGTTGCCGAGCATCAGGGTTTTCATAGGGGATCCCTCCTGTTCGCGGCAAAGCCGCGTAAAATTTCTTTTTATTGTATTCTCTTTGATCCGATTCGTCAAGGGAAGCTCTGATTCAATCAGCGGTTGTGGATGGCGAGAGATTTTTCGTCAAGACAAGGTTTGGAAAATGGTGAAATACTTTGTGTATTTCCCATTTTTCAAACCGCAGGATTGGCGGAAAAGATCCGTCATCCGCGGCCGGGGATTGATTCAGAGGTTCCCAAGATTCACGCGCGGGTCTGTTCTTCGACCAGCCGTCCGCCGCAGTAGATCTGCCGCAGGACCGGCTTCTCGATCTTTCCGGTCGGGTTGCGCGGGACCTTGGCGAAGATCACGCGGCGCGGGCGCTTGTAGCGAGGCAGCTCGCGGCAGAAGTCCTGGATCTCCGCCTCGGTGCAGCTGACGCCATCCTTGAGCTCGATGATGGCCGCCGCGATCTCGCCGAGCCGCTGGTCGGGCAGGCCGATGACGGCCACGTCCTTGATCTTGCCGCAGCGGCGCAGGAAATCCTCGATCTGCACGGGGTAGAGGTTTTCGCCGCCGGAGATGATGACGTCCTTTTTGCGGTCGACCAGATAGATGAACCCGTCTTCGTCCTCGCGGGCCATATCGCCCGTCCAGAGCCAGTCGCCGTGCAGGATCTCCGCGGTGGCCTCCGGGTTTTTATAATAGCATTTCATGACGCCGGGACCCTTGACGGCCAGCTCGCCGATCTCGCCAGGAGCGACGTCCTGCCCCTGCTCGTCGATGATGCGCGTCTGCCAGAGATACCCGGCCTTGCCGATGGCGCCGATCTTTTCGATGTTGTCCACGCCCAGATGCACGCAGCCCGGGCCGATGGACTCGGACAGGCCGTAGTTTGTGTCGTATTTGTGGTGCGGGAAATATTTGAGCCAGCGCTTGATAAGGCTCGGCGGCACGGGCTGCGCGCCGATGTGCATGAGCCGCCACTGGTCGAGCAGATAGTGGTCGAGATTGACGCGGCCGGACTCGATCGCATCGAGAATGTCCTGCGCCCAGGGCACGAGCAGCCAGACGATCGTGCATTTTTCCTCCGTGATGGTCCGCAGGATCCACTCCGGCTTCACGCCCCGCAGCAAAACAGCCTTGCTGCCCGAGATCAGACTGCCGAACCAGTGCATCTTCGCGCCCGTGTGGTAGAGCGGCGGGATGCAGAGGAAGACGTCGTCTTTGGTCTGGCCGTGGTGATGCTGCTCAGTTATGCAGGAACAGACGAGCGCCTTGTGCCGGTGCAGGATCGCCTTCGGGAAGCCGGTCGTGCCGGAGGAGAAATAGATGGCGGCGTCATCGTCCTCACTGAGGGCGATGGGCGGGACGCTGGAGGAACAGAAGCCCATGAGTCTGCGGCAGTCCTCCGCGTAGCCCGGCACGTTCCGGCCGACAAACAGGCGGATCTTCACGCGGGTCAGGCTCTTTTGAATGGGGTCGAGACGGCTGACGAACTCCGGCCCGAAGACCAGGACCTCCACGTCGGCCAGATCCAGACAGTAGGAGATCTCGTCCGAAGCGTAGCGGAAGTTGAGCGGCACCGCGATGCACCCGGCCTTGAGGATGCCGAAGTAAATGGGCAGCCACTCCAGACAGTTCATCAGCAGAATGCCGACCTTCGTGCCGCGTTCCACGCCGCGGCTGAGCAGGAAGTTTGCGAATCGGTTGGCCCGGCGGTCAAAATCGCGCCAGGAGAGCTCCCGCCGGTACGGCGCGTCGGGCTGCGCCTCGGCGATGAGGCTCGCTTCGCGCCAGGTGACGGCGCTGTCGCGCTCCTCCGAGGGGTTGACCTCGACGAGCGCGGTGTCGGAACCGTAGAGTCTTGCGTTCCGCTCGAGAAAATCCGTAATGACCATTTTGTGCTCCTTTTTGCAGCGGAATAAGAAAAACGCCCGCTGCACATCTCAAAGTGCAGAGGACGAGAAGTTCCCGTGGTACCACCTCTATTTACCGCTTGCGCGGCCTCACCGGGCACTGACATACCCACTGCGCGATATCGGGCGCACCCGTCTCCGCCTACTTGCGCCCGGCGCGTTCGGGAAGCTGCTCGGAAAGGTATTCCGCCCGGACGTCTGTACTGCCTTGCACCGGCCGGCAGCTCTCTGCACAGGAGCATCGGGACGTACTTGATTTCGTCATAGCATTCAACAAACAGAACTTTAGCACATTTTGTCGGTAAAGTCAAGCGGCCGTGCACATTTTTGAGAGATGTTCCAAATGTAAGAAGCTTCCGCCATGGAGGCCGGATTTCACTTGCATTGCAGGGCGGCAGAAGGTATAATAGAATTTAAATAGAGAAGCATTCTTTTTGAATGGATCCGGCGGACTTCGTCCTGCCGGACAGCGCCTACCAAAGAAGAAAGAGAGGACCCGGATGGAGCAGCTTGCATCTTTTCTGAAACGATTCCAAACAGGACCTGCTGCGGATGCGTACCGGTATCTCGGCTGCCACAGGCTGGAAGACGGGAGCGGCTATGTGTTCCGCGTCTGGGCGCCGCATGCCGCGGCCGTCCATGTCGTCGGTGATTTCAATTTCTGGAACGCAGAGGATCTTCCCATGCGGAAGCTGGACGGCGGTGTGTGGGAAGCCGTCTCCGCCTATGCAAAAGAGGGACAGGCCTATAAATACTGTGTGCAGGGCCGCTCCGGCCGGACGGTCTATAAGACCGACCCCTACGGCAACCGCTGCTGCGCGCTGCCGGAGACCTCCAGCATCATCGACCCGCCGGACGGCTTCTGCTGGCATGACGGCGCCTACCGTGCCCGCATGGCGAAGCAGTCGGCCATTCGCCGCCCGGTCAATATCTACGAGGTCCACGCCGGGTCCTGGAAGCGGCATGCCGACGGCAGCTATCTGAGCTATGAAGAACTGGCTGCAGAGCTCGTTCCCTATGTCAAGGACATGGGCTACACCCACATCGAGCTCCTGCCGATCATGGAATACCCCTACGACCCATCCTGGGGCTATCAGGTCACCTGCTACTTTGCCCCCACGCACCGCTACGGGACGCCGAAGCAGCTCATGCAGTTCGTCGACGCTTGCCATCAGGCGGGCATCGGCGTGATCCTCGACTGGGTCCCGGCGCATTTCCCGAAGGACGAAAACGGCCTGTTTGAGTTCGACGGCGAATGCTGCTACGAGCTCTCCGACCCCATGATGAACGAGCACCCAGACTGGACGACCCGGATCTACGACTACGGCAAGCCCGAGGTGCAGTCTTTCCTCATCTCCAACGCCTGCTATTGGATTTCCTATTTTCACGTCGACGGGATTCGAGTCGATGCAGTTGCTTCCATGCTGTACCTGGACTATAATCGGAAGCAATTCAAGCCAAACCGCTTCGGCGGCCGGGAAAATCTCGAGGCCATTGACTTCCTGCGCAAGCTCAACGCGGCGGCCTTCCAGGTCGATCCCGCGGTCATGATGATCGCGGAGGAATCCACGGCCTTCCCGCTGATCACCCGGCCCGATTATGACGGCGGTCTCGGCTTCCTCTTCAAGTGGAACATGGGCTGGATGAACGATATGCTCAAATATATGTCCCTCGACCCGCTGTGGCGCAAGGGCGACCATAACGCGTTGACGTTCTCCATGACCTACGCCTATTCCGAGAATTTCATCCTCCCGCTCAGCCACGACGAGGTTGTGCACGGCAAATGCTCGTTGATCGGCAAAATGCCGGGCAATTACGACGATAAATTCAACAATCTCCGCGCTTTTTTCGCCTACCAGATCGCGCATCCGGGCAAGAAGCTCAACTTCATGGGTAACGAATTCGCGCAGTTCATCGAATGGAACTACACGCAGGGGCTTGACTGGCTGCTGCTGGACTACGAAAAGCACCGGAAGATGCAGCATTTCGTGCGCACGCTCAACCATTTTTATCTGGAAAACCGCTGCCTCTGGGAAAACGACTCCGACTGGGACGGCTTCCGCTGGCTCTCGTGCGACGACCGCGACAATTCCATCGTCGCCTTCCGCCGCATCAGCCGCAAGGGCAAAGAGCTCATCGCCGTGTGCAATTTCTGCCCGGTCCTGCGGGAGGACTACAGCCTGCCGCTGCCGAAGGCCGGGTGGTACAAGCCCATCCTCAACACCGACGACGCCGCATTCGGCGGCTTCGATTTCCAGCCCGCGCCGGTCCACGCCGTGCGCAGAGCACAGGGCGAATACGCCTACAGCGGCTCGTTCCGCGTCCCACCGATGAGTGTATGTTTTTATAAGCATGTTAGAAATAAACCGGAGAAATAAAACAGGAACAAAGGAACTAAAACAGGAGGAGATCCAGCTATGCAATTCCAGAAAAAACGTTGTGTTGCCATGCTCCTGGCAGGTGGTCAGGGCAGCCGTCTGATGGTCCTGACGGAAAACACGGCCAAGCCTGCCGTCCCGTTCGGCGGCAAGTACCGCATCATTGATTTCCCGCTTTCCAACTGCGTAAACTCCAAAATCGATACGGTCGGCATCCTGACACAGTATCAGCCGCTTGAACTGAACGAGTACATCGGCAACGGTCAGCCGTGGGGCCTGAACTCTTCGCACGGCGGCGTGCAGGTTCTGCCGCCCTATGCCAAGAGCAAGAATTCCGAGTGGTATAAGGGTACGGCCAACGCCATCTATCAAAATATCCCTTTTATTGAGCGCTATAACCCCGATAACGTGCTGATCCTGTCCGGCGACCACATCTATAAGATGGACTATGCTGCTC
>ERZ808240.1617-NODE-1617-length-27272-cov-4.529559_pt1 | contig 27272 bp, 27 predicted proteins | sample MGYA00521084_ERZ808240 | MGnify/ENA primary metagenome ERZ808240 (study PRJEB31516, sample SAMN03275571) | gut metagenome | biome: mammalia-associated habitat; material: feces | host: Papio cynocephalus | place: Kenya | collected 2012-08-06 ... | reverse complement strand
ACCCTGTTTCATTCTTTTCACCTCAATTCTGGTTCTGACTTATTGGGGCCATATTATAATGTATGCGCCCATCACAACCTTCAATATCGGCTACCCCCACGAGCGGCCTTGGAAACGATTGCCTGTATATTATAGCACATCCAGAAAAAAATGCAAGAGGAAAAATTAAGTTTTTTCAATTTTAAAAAGTAAAGCATTAAGTTCCACAAAAATTCACTCGTGTTTCTGTGAATTTTAGCATATTACACCCCATCTCTTTATAGAAAAATTCCACAAACGACTTGAGGGTCATCTTTCGGTTCTTACATCTTTCGGGTTTGGCAATACACCAGCGCAAAGCATCTGCTGAAGAAGGCCTCCATAATGCTGTTGTCGTGGCAGTCGCCTTTTCTGGACATAGATTGAATGATTCTGCGCTTCTGAAGTTCGTTGTGGTAGAATGTGTTTTGGAGAAATATAGTATTTGCCTCATTGAACCGTGACATATGCTTTCGCGTATTTAGCAGTTTTTTGCTTTTGTTAATTTATATAATCCAATATTTCGTATAATATTTTTTACAAACGAAATTGCTGGCTTTGCTTTTCATCACTTGCTGCACATAAGCTGCACATAAATTTATGACTTTTGTTAGTGACCCGTTTAAGCTTGCCGATGCCCTCAACATCACTATTCTGGAGCGCGGCGACTTCAAACGCCAACAGGAGATTCTCACCCATAGCTGGTGATTGTCTTCGTGCTCAGCCCTTTTAATCCACAGTGTTCAATAAACATTCCAATATCTCTCGCCAACATAAAACAAAAACCTCCTGTACTCATCGGATGTTACACCCAATAAATACAGGAGATTTATTGCCTTGAATTTAAGCTATTTATCGGTCTAATTCCATACGTCCATACCTATTTTCACTATGTTTATCGGCATAGCAGTCCAAATATGGAATCAAATGGAAATTTATACATCGCCTGAACGAAATATTTTCACCCAACCCTCTGCCGTTTATCCAGCCGCATCTTGTCAGCGATCATCGCAATGAACTCGCTGTTTGTGGGCTTTCCTCTCAGGTTATGGATGGTATATCCGAAATAGCTGTTCAGAGTATCCACATCGCCTCGATCCCACGCCACCTCGATGGCATGGCGGATAGCACGCTCGACACGGCTGGGCGTCGTGGAGCTATGTTTTGCGACATCCGGATAAAGCCGTTTTGTAACCGCGTTAATGTACTCCGGCTCGTTCATTGTGAGGAGGATGGCTTCTCGCAGGAACTGATATCCCTTGATGTGAGCCGGAACGCCCAGCTGATGCAAAATCTCCGTCACCTGCATTTCGTCGCTGTCGACACTGGTATGAACGAGCTGGTTTTCGCGTCCCATCGCCGCTTTCAGAACGCGGTTTGCCAGAATCGTTTCGTCGAACGGCTTAACAAAGTAGTAGGCAAAACCCTCATCCAGCAGCTCCTGCACCATCTCCTCGCTCTGGAACGCACCCGTCACAAAGAAGGTCGTGTGCTGTTCGCCAGCTGCCTTGTACTTCTGTTTGATTGCCAGCGCATCCAGTCCGGGCATAAACGCATCCAGAAGAACGACCTGAGGCCGCACCGCGAGCATTTTCTGCAATACCTTGGTGCCGTCTTTTTCAACGACCGTCACCTCTACGCCCTTCTGCTCCAGCGCTTCCCGGCAGGCTTCGGTGATCTCCGCACTGGTGTCCGACATCAAAAATCTAACTTTATCCATCGTATGTTCCTCCATTATGTGCAGTTTCCTTACTGCCTTGGATTTTACCATATTTTTCCAGAATGTTCAACAGTTGTTTTTGCCTTTTTATGGCAACTTTTGTCGAACGCATTATGGTCATTTAGTAAATATTCGTAAAATCGTATATTTTTGAAGAAAAACGATGTTTTTTCAGCGTTAGCTTTACCAAATCTTAGCCTGAAATCCACCTATTTGTTCCGTTCTGCTGCCATTTCTGCCTGTTCCAGCATCGTCTGCGCAAAAATTCCATAACCCCGAGTCGGGTCATTTACCAGAACATGCGTTACTGCACCAACAAGCTGTCCATTTTGAATGATCGGACTGCCGCTCATTCCCTGTACGATGCCGCCAGTCGCTGACAGAAGCTCTTTATCCACAACCCGAATCACCATATTCCGGCGTAAGTCCGCATCGCTGATTTTTTCAATCATGACCCGATAGGTGAGCGGCGTTTCCCCGTTAACCGTTGTCCAAATCTCAGCTTCACCAGTTTCCACTTCCTGAGCAAATGCCACCGGCATAGTTTTTCCCTTAAATTGCGTGCATGTTGTTCCGTAAACACCGTTTTCTCCGTTGAGCAAAATGTTTCCAATCGCATGTGCGCTTAGAAAACGCCCTTTCAACTCGCCCGGGCTCCCAACCGTGCCTTTGCTGCACCCGGTGATTTCGCAGGGAACGATTTCGCCACTGCGCAGTGCAATGCTCTCGCCGGTATCGCTGTCACTGATGGGATGGCCCAGACCTGCAAACACGCCACGTTTTGGGTCTGCAAAGGTCAGAGTTCCAACGCCTGCTGACGAGTCGCGCACCCACATTCCTGCTCGCCATTGTTCCGTTGCCCCATCCCAAACAGGCGTCAAAGTCGTCAGCAGTTGTTCCCCGTTCCGGATATATATGACCTCGACTGCATTGCCCTGTGCATCTTCCAATGCAGTTTTGACTGCATCATTGTTTTCGGTTGAAGTCTCTCCGATGCAAATCACACGGTCACCCAAACGAAGCCCTGCCGATTTCGCAGGGCTTACCATCTCGCCGTCCGCACGCTCAACGTTAGAAAATCCAACGACCAGCACACCTTTCGAGAACATCTTAACACCAAATGGAATTCCGCAAACGGTTACTTCCCTACGCTCTGTCACAATGGTGCGAACCGTTTTTACCGGAAGCCAACCTCCCAAGGAGAGGGTCGTCTGGTAGCTGCCAGCAGCACGCGTCACAGCTGCATTGCGGCTTCCACCCAGATTTTCCAAGGGAGAAACCCAACTGAACCGCGGCAGAACAAGCTCCTGCCCGGGTTCAAGGTAAATTTTTTCCGGCAGGCAATGGTACAGCCAGCCGAGAGCCATTACCACGGCAACAAGCAAATACACCGCAGCGATTCGCACCCATCTCCATTTGCTCCGCTGCATCTTACCATCCCCTTTGATGACTTTGGGGTTAGTATGCACCGATGACAAGATACTTATAAGATATAAAAACAAAAAATCCCCTGATATTCCACAAAAACGTGAAAAATCAAGGGATTCCGAATGCGAGAGAAGGGACTTGAACCCTCACTCCGTTGGAACTGGTGCCTAAAACCAGCGCGTCTGCCATTCCGCCACTCTCGCAGATATTACTGAGAACTAGTTAAGTATACCAAGTTTTTGGCAAAGAGTCAATATATTGATAAACATAAAAGATAAAAACTCCTTTATATGCAAGAAGAGAAAGCGTGTGCTGGAATCTTGGGGGATGCTCATCACGGACTATGCACAGTCTGACCGACCCGGCGGATGCTTTCCTCATTGGCGTGGGCATACATCCGAAATGTGGTACTGCTGTCCGAATGTCCAAGTCGGGCAGCCACGCTGACGACATCCGCACCGTTCGTGATTGCAAGGCTGGCCGACGTGTGACGCAGTTTGTGCGGATGAAAATGTTCTATCCCGTACCGCTTCCCGAACTTCCGGAAATACTTTGTGGGCGAGTCCGGGTGCATCGGTTCCGGGCTGTCGTCCTGCGTGAACACCCAGCGCACCGTCACGGCCTGCGTCCGGCGCACTACCCGAAGCAGCTCTACAACATCCGGCGAAATGTCCACAACACAGATTTTGCTGTTCTTGGGCAGAGTCTTGTACACTCCACGGTCTTTGGTATATTGCAGGTTTCGCTCGATGGTGATGGTTCCAGCGTCCAGATCTACCGCCTGCCATTGCAGACCGCAGGCCTCTCCCCTGCGGCACCCGGTGTCAATCAGCAGGAGAATAAACGCCTGCCACTTCAGCGGCTCATCTTCCAGACAGCGAAGAATATACCGTATTTCCTCGGCGGTGAACGCCTTGTGTTCCGTTGGGAGTGCTGCATCTTTTGACTGTTTCGGCCGTGGAACCTTGTCCATCGGATTGACATCAAGGGTATCATCTTGTCCGGCAGGATATCATACCGCCGGAAGGACAAAAATTCGTTGATGCTGGCAGCAAACTGCTCCATCGTGAAGGTATTCTCCCGTTCAATTAGGTCCTCAATATAGTCGAAATAACCCGATACAGTGCGTTCCAGCTGACGAATCTGCTTTTCGGATAAATAATTCTTGGCAACACTTACATCAGACTTCAAAACACGACCTTCCGGGGCGTTCTTCCAGGTAGTCAGCCCCATATGCTCCTTCGTGTGGTCAGCCTTGTTATATACATGATCTCCGCCGCTGTCTGACCGGTGATGGCATAATGAAATTTGTTCTGCACCATAGCATAGAAGTCTTTTGTCACCGGCGAGTTGCGATCATAATCAATGCTGCACTCAGCGAAAATGTCTGTTACCTGTTGCCAGATACGGCGTTCGCTGGCACGGATAGAACGGACACGCTCGAGCAGTTCACGGAAATAGTCCTTGCCAAAGGCATCCTTACCCTGTTTGAGCCGTTCGTCATCCAGAACAAAGCCCTTCGTCATATACTCTTTTAAAATACTGGTCGCCCAGATACGGAAGTGGGTAGCTCGCCGGGAATTAACGCGATATCCAACGGAGATGATGGCGTCGAGGTTATAGAACTGCGTCGGATAGTTTTTGCCATCTGCGGCAGTTGCCGAGATTTTCTCGGTAACTGAATCCTTGTCCAGCTCACCAGAAGAAAAAATGTTCTTCAGGTGCAAAGAAATGTTATCTGTAGAACACTCAAATAGCTCTGCCATACCCTTTGGGGACAGCCAAATGCTTTCGTCTTTCACAATAGCATTTACCGAAACATCTTCTTCTGCTGAACGGTAGATTAAAAACTGAAAGTTATTTTCCATCTTCTTCTCCTTTTCATCCCACCCAATGTGTCCAGCCAACGGCACGACCTTCTATCTGTACGTCATTCATATCCTCCCGGCGGCGGATGATGCTCTCATACGCCGGGTTCTCAGGGCGTAATTCAATATAATCTACATGGAGATAGACTCTTTTCAGTGTCGCTTCATCGCCGATGCGCACTGCTGCGATCTCGCCGTTCTCCACCTCGGGCTGGATGTGGATATAAACAGCATCGCCGTCGTGGATGCCTGCGCCGATCATGCTGTCGCCGTGGCAGCGCAGGACAAAATCACAGCGCATATCTTCCGGCGCGTCGATCTCACCTTCCCGGTTTTGAATTGCGGTAATGGGGTCGCCACAGGCGATCGCACCGATCAGCGGCACTTTGCGCATCTTCGGCATCGGCATGAAACCCGGTGGGATGATGGGTTTCTGCACCACGGGGACATCATCTACAATAGCACTCTTGGGAATTCCAAAATAATTTGCCATTTTCTCGACAGCACCCATCCGGGGAGTCTTTATACCAAGCTCCCAAGTAGATACTGCCTTATCGCTGACACCTGCAATTTTACCAAGCCCAGCCTGCGACAGACCATGTTCCATTCGGATTCGTTTAATATTATCGGCGATGCTCAATTGAATCACTCCTTATATGTAGAGATTACACCAAAAGTAGAGGGTTGTCAACATTCTTTTGAAGATTTTCTACTTTAAGTTCTTGATGCTCTACCAAAAGTGGAGTATAGTATTTTCAGACCCGAACGAAAGGAGGTTGATAATTTGGGGTTCACAGTTAAGCAAGCCCGTCAATATGCAGGCTATACTCAGCGAGAAATGGCAAAAATGCTCGGTGTTTCTCGAGATGCCTATCGCAAAATCGAGCGTTTTCCTGAAGCTGCCACTATCGCAACGGCAAAAAAGATCAGGGAGGTCGTTGGTATTCCTATCGACCAAATTTTTTTCGCCGATATGTCTACTTAAAATAGATATCGCATTCAAAGAATTCCCACTACGAACGACAAGGAGGTGAAACGCATGACGAACAACAAAAAGCCCAGCGAACCGCTGGAAATCAAAGAACTCCTTACCCACCAGTTGCAGCTGGTAAGCAAGGAGTCCGAAAACGCCGCCGGGAGCGACACCACCCAGACTGCCGTCAAGCTCCGTGCCGCACGGGAAAATCTGAAGCAGTTCACCTTCGCCACCGCAGGCCGTGTGGACAGCGCACGAATCAGCGTTGCAGGATTTGGACGGAGTGCAAGCAGTAAGGCGACTGCTGTTTCCCAGTCTCATCATTCCCATTGGCTCAAATCCATCAATGCTCAAAGTACCAATCTGAACACTGTTGCCAAATACTATGAAGCGAAGTATAATAATACTGAAGAATATCAGCTGCTGATGAAATACAGCCACAGCGTAGAAAACGGATGGCTCTCACCGCTGGCTGGTTTTGACCTATACATGGATACGCACAATCGTATTCAAACTGAGCTTGTGGGAAAATGTGCTGCGGATGGTACAGTTATTGCTGGGCATACTTCACATTTTATGGAGCGAATGTTTGGCACGCTGGTCGACCCTGACAAGCTCAAATATGATCTTAAAATCGTCCGACGCAGCGGTGTCGGTTATGATGCCATGTACAATACCATTTTGAGTCCAGAACGCATCAATCCTATAAAAACTGATTCAAATGGAAAGCGAAGCGTGCGGCTTGTCGGCAAGGCCATTGTCACTATAAATTCAGATACGGGACAATTGATTCAGCTAAATCCAAGGAGTGAGCAGAAATGACCTTTTGTTTTGAAAATTTGGATCCCTATTCCAAGACATTTTTAAAAAAATATATCGCCGGTGCAGAAAACTATAAGAGTCTGGACGATCTTCTTTTGGCACTTGATGATTTTATCACATCAACTTTTGATGAAAATGATGAACCGACAGCTCTTTCCCGTGAAGGCGAAGCAGTGTATGACAGAATCTACTGCTGTACTCCGTAACATCAAGCCCGAGGAGAACATTATGGAAGATTTTCGTATTATTTACCGCATTCTGAAATATTTGCAGCAGAGCATGGATTTCGAGGAATTTGACTGCGCTGGGTTTACTGCCGAACATTTTGGTACAAATCCAAATCGTTTTCAGGCTCTTCTGATTCAACTTCAGAAAGCTGGGTATATTGAGGGATTGAATATTGTCCAATATATCCGTCAGCCTGAGCATATCGAGCTGCCTATGGAACCTCATATCACCTTGCAGGGACTCGAATACCTTCAGCAAAACAGCCTGATGAAACAGGCAGCTGCGTTTGCTAAAGGCATAAAGGAAATTGTGCCGGGTATTTAAACAACCGAATATTGAAGGCGTCTTTGCTCATCCGAGCGGAGACGCTTTTTTCATGCCTTTTTTGTCCGCATGAGGGCGAAAAAAGCTCCATCGCAGGGGCGGTGCGTACCCCGTCCAAAAACAAAAGCTGACAGAGAACAGCGTAAAAAACTGTGGTTTCAACAGGAAAGGAGTTCCACTCTACCATCATTGGCATTGTCGGCGGCGCGGTCGCCTCGTACTTCGGCGGCTGGGATGCTGCTTTGCAGACCCTCGTCGTTCTGATGGCCGTGGACTACATCACCGGTCTGATTGTTGCCGGAGTCTTCCACACCAGCCCAAAGACCAACACCGGCGCATTGGAATCCCGGGTAGGCTGGAAGGGCCTCTGCCGCAAGGGAACCACCCTGCTGGTCGTCCTCGTCGCCTGTCAGCTGGACGCAGTCATCAGGTCGAGCTTCGTCCGGGATGCTACCGTGATTGCCTTCAGCTGCAACGAAGCAATCAGCACCATTGAAAACGCTGGCTTGATGGGGATCCCCATCAAGCCAGCAGTCACGAAAGCAATCGACGTCCTCAAGCAGAGGGCAGACACCAACAAGGAATCCGAGTGAAGTTTGAGCCGCAGTTCCCATCACAGGGCTGCGGCTCTTTTTGTTTGGCATTTTTCAACTTGTTTCGACATATTGCGACGTAATTGACACATTATAACTTTTTTTCGGTTAGAGTTGACATGTGATCGGAATCGTCCGGAGCATGAAATCCTACCGAATCCTCTGCGACTGCATCTTCCGGATCTGCGAGCAGGAAGGCCGACTTGAGGCCGTCCAAAAAGAAGTCTATACGCCCGTCGCTCAGCAGCATTGCTGTCGCTGGTCGTCCGTACAGAGTGCGCTCCGGCGTGCATCAAAGGCCGCGTGGGAAACGAACCCAGACTATGTGAGGAAACTCGCAGGGTATCCCATTGAATGGTTGCCCGTCTGCCGTACAACTCTTAGAGATGATTTATAACGCTGTCGTCCGTGGATGACAAAAACCGCAGCTTCCATTCAAACCGGAAGTTGCGGCTTTCTTTATTTGCAAATAAAAAGTTTATTTCAAAATTTAAGATTTTTACGAGTTTGTGCAACCCAATGTTGCGGTTTATGTTGCGGTTTTCGCAAAGATCTCAGACACAATTAAGAAAAAATCCTATAAATTTCTCGTTTTTCAGCGAAAATTCATAGGATTTTTGGAGCTACTGATCCGATTCGAACGGACGACCTGCTCATTACGAGTGAGCTGCTCTACCGGCTGAGCCACAGTAGCAAGTATTAAGTTCTGCAACATGATATATTTTAGCATAGAAACCGGATTTTGTCAAGCAAAATCCGGAAATTTCAACCGATTTCATGGATGGCTTTTCAGGCTCTCCACTTTTTGACGCTGGAACGTTTTTGTCAGTTCCACCGCCGTGATACAGCAGGCCGCAAACACCAGAAGAGCGCAGTCCAGCGGAATACGACGCATCACAATGACCCGTTTGCAAAGAGTGCCGAACACACTCTGCTCCCCTTCTGGTATCAGCAGATAAAAAATTGCCAGGGACAGCGGCAGATGCAGCAGTCTCGCCCGATAGAGCGACCGGAGCGTCATCTCTGTCGGGCAGATCGTGCGGATTTGGAGCAGGACAGACAAGCCTTGTACACTGAGAGCGGTACAGCAAAGGCCACTTGCCCAGAACCCAGTCTGAGAAGCCAGTGAACACCCAGAACATACTTCAAGCAAAATTGCGCTGAAAACTCCGATAGGTTCCGGAAACAGTTCTCCTATCCCGGCGGCAAGCATCCGAAAATACAACACAAAACCGCAAAGTTTCAGGTAAGTCTGAGTTGCTGCGGCGAGGACACCGTCCAGACGGATGGGTCCCAATGGCTGCGAAGCAGGCTGACCTTTCTGTTCCATCTGTGGAAAATTCAGTCGGCGCAGAACCGCAGCCGAAAGATACCCAGCGAGAATCTGTGCTGCAAACAGGCAAATGCCCAGCTCCATACTACCCAACAGATACTGTCCGACCGTCAAAATCACAAACGATGGCCCGGAACAGACGCAGGCCGGCAAGAGCGCATCCGCATCTTGGACGGACATCTGGCCGGTGCGTACTGCTTCCACTGCTGCACTGGCCGCAGGTGCAAAACCACCCAGAAAACCGATCATTAAGACCCGGGCGGCGCATGGATTTTTGAATCCGATCAACCGGGCGACCGGGCGGAACGGAATGGCTAACAAATCCCCTGCCGGACATTGAATCAAGAGTGATGATACGATCAGAAACGGAAAAAGTGACAGCAGTAGCGAACCGCCACAAAGGGTCAGACCATCCTGCAATGCCTGCAAACAAATCTGCGGTGCAGCAAACGGCAAAAAGCCAGTAAAAACTGCCAACGTAAGAAAAAGAATCGCTGAAAATTTCCGTTCATGACTCATATGTATACCCTCCGTTTCCATATATATGTAACGTTCGGCAGAACTTTGCCATCGGATGCGGTCGGCACAGGGAGGGAGATGCGTGGCGAAAAGACGAAGCAGGCTCTCTCTGAAAGAATGGTTTCTTCGGATATTCCGTCAGCCTTCCGTCGGATTTTATGGACAGCCGTGTGTTTATTGGAGTGGAAAGACTCTGGAGATCGAACATTTCCGACGAATACGTTCCTACGATGACGAAAAGCTCTGCCTCGAATTCGGAAAAAAACTGCTGACGGTTTACGGCGACCATCTTAAAATCGAGACGCTTGCAGCGCACCGCATCACACTGAAGGGCGATGTTCTGCGCACGGATTTTTCGGATCAATAGGAGAGGCAGCATGAATGTGGGAACATTTTGGGCAGGAGTCCGATTTCAGGCTCAGAACGGCAACACCGACGGCCTGTTGACCGAAGCTGCTCAGCAGGGTCTTCACCTGTCAAATGTTCTTCCCTGTCCCGGTGGTTTTGTTGCATCCTGCGCAGCATGGCATTATCGTTCACTCGCCGTCCTTGCAATGAAAAAGCGTGTCCATATACACATTCAGAAGAAGACCGGCCTGTTTTTTCGGCTGCGTCCGCTGTTTCGGCGGACAGGTCTTTGGGTTGGAGTTCTGGTCTTTGTTCCTCTGTTTTTCTGGCTGCAAAGTTTCATCTGGTATATCCAGTACAACGGCCTGACCGCCGGGCAACAAGCTCGCATTACTGCTGTTTTGCGAGAATCCGTCGGTCTGATTCCCGGGAGCCACGTTACCGAGGCCGCTTTGACTGCCGGTGAATATGCCCTTTTACAGGGCGGTGAATTTTCGTGGGCGAGCCTCAATTTTCTGGATGGGCGGCTAGTCGTCGAAGCTGCCGAAGCAAAACCGGTGCCGGATATTGCCGCCGGTACCCTTCACGGTATCCGGGCAAAGGTCAGCGGTACCGTTATCCGAACCAATCTTACCAGCGGAACGATGTTGGTCGTTCCGGGGCAGACAGTCGAATCCGGACAGGGGCTTATTGGAACTGCCCGGGCTGAGCGAGACGGCACCCTGATTTTTCAGCCTGCCGCCGGGTCAGTGCTTGCGCAGTTTGAGTGGAGCAACACGCAGAGCATTCCTCTTTCCGTGATGACAGAACAGTACACCGGAAACCATCACACCACGTTCATTTTGCAATTCAACGAAAAGCAGTGGAATCTTCCCGATTTTTCAAGATTTTGGACTGACGATTCAAAACTGAGCAAACCTGTTATTCGCCATATTCAACCGGATATTGGAGGACTTCCTCTTCCAGCAATGTTCGAGGAGACGACGCATTACTTTCAACAGGAGAAAGAGCTTGCCTATTCCGAGGAAGACGCGCTTGCTCTCGCACGGATGAACAGTCTTCAAGCTCTTTATTCCGACTATCCTGATGCTGAAAAAATCGCCCGAAAAGAAGATGTATCGGTGGTGGAAAACACCCTGCATTATACCGTGGTCTATACCATTATTGCAGATATCTGCACATAAAAAGCAGCGACTCATGGTTTTTCCACAAGCCGCTGCTTTTAGCGTTTTGATTGTTCTTTGAGTCTTGAGAACTCACTCTCCATCCGGAGTTTCTGTCTTGGCAGCTTCTGCTTTCTCAACAGCCTTTTTAACGAGGTCGTTCAGGTCAAACTCATATTTGGTATGGCAGAAGTGGCAGACGACCTCACAATGAGGATCTTCGTCACGGAGTTTTTCCAGTTCCTTCCGGCCAAGGCTGAGGAGCATCCGTTCGGTACGCTCCCGGCTGCAATCGCACTGGTAATGAACATCCCGTTCATCCAGAATCTGCGGCTCAAAACCAGCCATTGCAAGCTCCATCATATCCTTCGGAGTCTTATCGCTGTGAAGCATCTCGGTGATGGACGGCATCGCACCAATATTCTGTTCCAGACGAGTGATTTCCTCATCGGTCGCGCCGGGCAGGAGCTGGAGCAGATAACCGCCTGCGCAGATGATGGACAGGTCTTTATCGACCAGAACACCCAGTGCGCAGACCGTCGGAACCTGCTCACTGTATGCGTAATAGCTGGTAATGTCCTCAGCGATCTCACCGGACACTAGCGGAACCTGACCGACAGTGGGTTCCTTTTGCAACTTATTATCACGGATTACCGTCAGAACGCCATTGGTTCCGACTGCGCCGCCAACATCCAGATGGCCGTTGGCTCGGGGCGGAAGTTCGACCAGCGGATTGTCAATGCAGCCTTTGACATTGCCGGTGCTGTCGGTGCAGGCAATAACGACACCTGCAGGGCCTCCGCCTGAAACACGGAGGGTAATGGTATCGCCGCCATCCTTGAGCATCGAGCCCATCAGAGCTGCGCCAGTCAGCAGACGGCCTAGAGCCGCACTGCAGGTCGCACTGGTGGTATGCAGCTTTTCTGCAGTGCGCACGATATCGGTCGAGTCGATTCCGGCGAAAACAACGCCGCCGTTCTCGGACAGACCACGAATCAGATGTGCCATATTAGTTTTCCTCCAATTGGGTATACTGCTTGACTGCGCAGAAGAAATATCGCTCACTCTCGTTGGTCAGTGGGCCGAACGTCTCACCATCGCAGACGCTTTCCAGCGCAAAGCCGTGTTTTTCGAGTGTAGTGCGGATGGTATCGAGGTCGTAGGTGTACTCATAGAACTTCTCGTGGAAATGCTCGCCGGTCTCCCGATAGTCGATATCCACATTGATCTCCACCCGGCGGTCGGCCTCGCTGTAATGATTCCGCCAGACACAGCTTGCATCCTCTTCCTCAAAGGTGAAGACATTCTCGCCTAAAACTTTTTGGTGCTTGTAAGGTGTGTTCATATCAAAGAGGAAGACGCCGCCTTTTTCCATAAAGAATCCGGCGTTTTTGATGGCGGTATCCAAGTCCGGAATATGGTTAAAAGTATCAAACGTTGATACTGCACCCCGAATGGTACCGTACAAATCGAGCTTGAGCAGATCCTGCCGCAGGAGCAGCAGCTGACCGGAAAGACCCAGCTGTTCGGCCTTATCCCGGACAACACAGAGCATCTCCTCGGATTGGTCGATGCCGATCATATCATAACCAGCCTGAGTCAGCATCAGGGTCAGCTCCCCTGTTCCGCAGCCAAGGTCAGCAAGGATACCATTCTGGATGCCGTGGGCGTCCAGATCCTTTTTGATCTGCGTATAGAGCGCATCATAGTCAGCTTCACCGTTGAATTCATCGTAGAAATAGGCAAATTCGTTATAGGCCATAGCTCGTTACTCCGCATCCTCGGTCTCAGCGTTCTGATACTCCTCGGCGACGGCTGCGTTCAGGAACGCCTGCAGTTCCGGAATACCGTAACCATTTTCACCACTCGTCAGGATGACTTTCTGGCAGCCGTAAGGACGGCAGATGTTCTCGAACTCTTCCTGCGTTTTTGCCAGCTGGCTCTTTTTCAGTTTATCCGCTTTCGTCAAAGCGACGATATACGGGACCTGATGATAATGCAGGTATTTCAGCATCTGAAGGTCATCTGCACTGGGTGCATGGCGGCAGTCAATGAGCTGAACCAGCAGGGTATGATGACGCTCCGCCTCAAAGTAGCTGTTGATGAGGTCATCCCAGCGTTCCCGGTCAGCATTGCTGACTTTGGCGTAGCCATAGCCCGGCAGGTCGACAAAGTAGCAGTCGTCCACCGAATAGAAGTTGATGGTCGCGGTCTTGCCCGGTGTGCTGGACACACGGGCGAGATTTTTGCGGTTGCACAGCTTATTGATCAGGCTGGATTTGCCGACGTTAGAGCGTCCGGAGAAACTCAGCTCCGGGCGGTCGCTCTCGGGCAGCTGGCTTGAGATGCCATAGCTGGCGATGAAATCCGCTTTGTTGTAATTCATACGTTCTCCTGTTCTTTTCAGCAGACAGTACCCGGCTGCGGCTTCTCCTGCGTCTGCGGCAGAGCGGCCTTTTCCGGCGATTTTACTTTTTTAGCATGAGAGGGATGGCTGGTCGTCGCTGCCGATTTCGGCTTGAGCAGAGCGGCGTTCAGCACCTGTGACAGGTTGGACATCGGCAGGAACTCGATGTTCTTCTTCACCTCATCGTCGACCTCATACAGGTCGGGAACATTATCCTTCGGAATGAGGACTGTCTTCATTCCCTCACGGTAAGCTGCCATGCTCTTTTCACGCAGACCGCCGATGGGCAGAACATTTCCATGCAGAGTGATTTCACCGGTCATTGCGACATCGCCACGCACCGGGATTCCGGACAGGCAGGAGATAAGGGCAGTCGTCAAGGTGACACCAGCAGACGGGCCATCTTTCGGCACGGCACCTTCGGGAGCGTGGATATGCAGGTCGCACTTTTTCAGACGCTCCGGGTCAATGCCGTATTCGGCAGCATGGACACGGGCATAAGTGACGGCCAGCTGCGCACTTTCTTTCATAACATCACCCAGTGAACCGGTAACAGTGATCTTGCCGGAGCCATTGTCAATGACCTGCACTTCGATGGGCAGCGTCTCGCCGCCGACACTCGTCCATGCCAGACCGTTCGCAATGCCGATCGCATTGGTACGATTGAGGAAGTCCGGCTTGACGATACGGGGGCCAAGCAGCTTTTCGAGAGTAGTTCCGGTAACGGAAACAGTCTCTGCCTCGCCGGAAGCGATTTTCCGGGCGCACTTGCGCAGAACGCTCGTAATGGTGCGCTCGAGGTTGCGGACACCGGCTTCCCGGGTGTAACCATCAATGATACCATACAGGGCACTCTGGGAGAAAGTAACTTTTCCGGTCAGACCGCAGGCTTCCAGCTGTTTGGGGACCAGATGTTTCTTTGCGATGTTATATTTTTCCATGCGAGTATAGCTCGGCAGCTCGATGACATCCATGCGGTCACGCAGCGGGCCGGGAATTGCACTCAAGTCGTTTGCGGTCGTGATGAACAGCACATGGCTCAAATCGAACGGCATATCAATAAAATGATCGTTGAAGGTACTGTTCTGCTCCGGATCAAGAGCTTCCAGCAGAGCCGCCGCCGGGTCACCCCGGAAGTCTCCTGCCAATTTGTCGATCTCATCCAGAAGCATCAGGGGATTCATCGTTTTCGCCGTGATCATTGCATTGATGATCTTGCCGGGCATTGCACCGATGTAGGTACGGCGATGACCCCGGATCTCTGCTTCGTCACGAACACCGCCCAAGCTCAGACGGACATACTTTCGGTTCAGGCTTTCGGCGATGGAACGTGCGATACTGGTCTTGCCGACACCCGGAGGGCCAACGAGACAGATGATCTGACCCTTGACATCCGGTGCCAGTTTGCGGACAGCCAGAACCTCGAGGATGCGGTCTTTGACTTTTTTCAGGCCGTAGTGGTCACGGTCAAGAATGCGCTGTGCTTTGGCGATGTCGAGGTCATCCTCGGTGAAGGTGTTCCAAGGCAGATCAAGGCAGGTATCCAGATAGGTACGAATGACCGTGCCCTCCTGATTGCTGCTCTGCATCTTGGACAGACGGTCGGTCTCCTTCATCAGCTTCTTCTCGCACTCAGGCGCAAGATGCAGCTCGGTGATCTTGCGGCGGTACTCCTCCACCTCGGCGGTGGTATCATCATCCTCACCCAGCTCCTCGCTGATCATGTGGAGCTGCTCGTGCAGATAGTAGTCACGCTGGTTTTTATCCATCGCTTCGTCGACTTTCTGCGCGATCTCCTTATCAATTTCCAGCATCCGGCGTTCACGGTGCATCTTTTCGATAAGAAGTTTCAGACGGCCCATCAGAGTGCTTTCGTCCAGAATGGCCTGCTTATCCTCGAATCGGAAAAGCAGATTTGCCGGGATGTATTCAGACAGGAAAGCCGGGTCGTTGCTGGTGGTGATAGAGAAAACGATGTCCTTGCCGATATGCGGATTGAGAGCCAGTAGGTCATCAAAGCCCTTCTTCACGTTGCGCACCAGAACATCCAGTTCCGGGGTCTCTTCGGGTTTTGCCGGGCGGACGGGTGCCGGGCGGACAGCAGACAGCAGAAAACTGCCGTCCGCATCCAGCTCGGTCAGTTTTGCGCGGTATTTGCCCTCGACAAGAATACGCACCAAATCATCCGAGACACGCATGACCTGCTTGACCTCGGCAACAACGCCATAGGTATACAGGTCGGACGGTTTCGGGTCTTCGACCTTCATATCCTTCTGCGCAATGAGGAAGACATCCGAATTGTTGCTCATCGCCCAGTCAACGGCAGCGATACTCTTGTCACGGCCCACCTCGAAGTGGAGCAGATTATTCGGAAAGACCACCAGCCCACGGAGAGCGATGGCCGGAAGATGGACGATGTTTCGTTCCACCTTTACGGTAACTTTTTCAGACATGTGTAAACCTCCCCACCGTCTGCGCAAGCGCGAGTCGCTACGGCAGACAGTGTTTGTGTTGGGTAATCTATATTAGAAAAGGTATCAATTTATTATATCGAAATTTTAGGACAGTTGCAAGCGGTATGCCTTATTCCCGACCCTTTTCGTGGGTATTGTAGCCGATTTTGCCCAGAGCAGGCAGAATGGCACGCAGGGTGACCGACGTCACTGCACCCATGACAAGACCCAGAATCAGCATGACCGGTGCATAGTAAAGTGACATTGCAGAGGACAGAATAACGCTTGCGCCCAGAAGCTGACCAACATTGTGGAACAGCGCACCGCAGACCGACAGAATGAACCATGTCGGCCGCACCGGGAAGTGATAATACAAGATCCACATCACCAGCAGGGAGAGCAGACCGCCGCAGAGTGAAAGGAAGCCTGCCGTCCAGCCAGAGGCAAGAAAAACAAACAACGCTTTGAGCAGATCCAAAACCAGAGCCTGTTTTGCTCCCATAAAGAAGAGAGCGTACATCACAACGATGTTCGCAAGCCCCAGCTTCATGCCCGGCATCAGACCCGGTATCACCAGCGTACCTTCAATGAACGAAAGTGCCATTGCCAGCGCAAACAGCAGGCCGGAAAGCGCGATCTCGTGGGTCTTTTGATAACTGCGATCATTTTTTGGCATGGAACTCTCCCCTTTTTCTCTGGTTATTCATCGCCGCCCAGCGACTGTTCATACTGCTCCTGTTCCTCCATGGCGGCTTCCCACGCAGCGAACAGTTCATCCTGATGAAAACGCAGGTCGGCCAGTTCATCACTCTTTTGACGCAGAAGCTGAGGATCGTTATAGACTTCAGGAGAATTGATCTCGTTATCCAATTCAACTTCCCGTGCGCCGCAGGCTTCCATTTCATCCTCACAGGCCTTGATTTTCGCACGCAGCTCCGCACGGCGGCGACGCTGTTCCTTTCCGTAACCAATTTTAGTCGGCTCGGAGGATTTTTCAGGCGCAGCCGGAGCAGTGTTGCGGCCCATCAGGGCATCATAGCTCGGATAGATGGTTGCTTTGCCATCCTCAAGGTACAAAATCGGGCAGGCAAGGCTGTTCATCAGATGACGGTCATGAGTGACCATCAGAAGCGTTCCGGTGTAAGCAGTCAATGCTTCGGTCAAATTCTCACGAGTGTAAATGTCCAAGTGGTTGGTCGGCTCATCGAGGAAGAGCAGATTCGGACGCTCCAAAACGATTTCTGCAAAGCGCAGGCGTGCCAGCTCACCGCCGGACAGAGCTTCGCAGGGCTTGAAGACCGTTTCCCCACGGAAGCCGAGTTTTGCAAGGTAGCTGCGGACTTCCAGCTCCGTCATACGCGGATACTTGTTCCAGATGACATCAATGACACGGCCTGCGCCCAGACGATTCTGCTGCTGGGCGAAGATACTGGGCCGTGCGCCGGTGCCGAGACGCACCATGCCGCCCGAAGGCCGGCGTTTGCCATCCAGCACCTGCATCATGGTCGATTTGCCAGCACCGTTCGGGCCAGCAATGATAAGACGCTGGCCTCGGCAGACCGTATAGCTGAAGGGTTCCAGCAGCGTCCGGTCGCCGATCTTGATCGTCAGGTTTTTCATGATGACAAGCTCATTCCACGGCTCGACATCGTACTCAAACCGGAATTTCAGCTGGTTCGTCTCATCCTTGGGAGCCTCGGTGATCTCCAGCTTCTCCAACTGTTTTCGGCGGCTCTGCGCCATCTTCGTGGTGGAGGCACGGACAAGGTTGCGGTCAACATAATCCTGCAGCTTTTCGGCCAGTGCAACGTCGGCATCGTGCTGTTTTTGACGAAGGGCGTCGGCAGCTTCTTTCTGAGGCAGATAGGCCGAGAAGTTGCCCTTATAAGTCGTCATGGTCTGGAAAGAGACTTCCCATATCTTGGTACAGACATTATCAAGGAAGTAGCGGTCATGACTGACGACCAACACTGCCCCCAAATAACCCTTGAGGTAGTTTTCGAGCCATTCCATCGTGGCGAAATCCAAGTGGTTGGTCGGCTCGTCCAGAATCAGGACATCCGGCTTTTTGAGCAGCAGCTTTGCCAAACGGAGACGAGTCAACTCGCCGCCGGACAGAACGCCGATGTTTTTGCTCCATGTTTCCTGCGGAAAGCCCATACCGGACAGGACTTTTTTGATGTTGACATCCATATTATAGCCGTCGGCAGCGTCGATGATGTTCTGGAGCGAATCGTGCTGTTCCAGAAGCGAAGCATCGTCGGGCGAAGCGGCCATCTTGCGTTCCAGAATCTGCATCTGTGCCATCGCATCCAGCACATGTGCAAAAGTAGAGCGCATTTCTTCGTAAATATCCAGCGTAGCATCAAGTTTTGCGTTCTGTTCAAGGTAACCCAGTGTCACACCGTGGGTCACACTGAACTCACCGTCGTAGTCGGTATACTCGCCAGTCAAAATTTTGAGCAGAGTGGTTTTGCCTGCACCATTCTGACCGACGATGCCGATGCGGTCTTCCTTTTCGACGCTGGCAGTCACGTCGTGGAGAACGACCTTTTCGCCAAAGGTCTTTCCCAGTTTTTCCAAATGTATCAGCATAGTTCCTTATTCCCTTTTACAGCTGGTGGCGGCGGTTCTTCAGTCCAACATTTGCCAGTTCCTCCGGCTCCATCACCAGAGGATACAGTTCCTCAAGATTGGAGATCTCGTAGGTCGGGCAGACTTTTCCCGGATTCTCAGCGTGGTTCGGGTTAAACCAACAGGTATCCAGCCCGGCGTTGATGCCGCCCTGAATATCGCTGGACAAACTGTCACCCACCATCAGAACATGTTCCCGATTCTCAACACCCAGTGAACGGAGCGCAGCGTCGAAAATTTTGCGGTTCGGCTTCTCACTGTCCAGCTTCTCGGAAACAAAAACATCCTCAAGATAGTTCAACAGCCCGGACTCTCGCACACGACGGCTCTGAACACGGTCAAAGCCGTTGGTAACGATGGCGAGGGTCGCCACCTCGGACAGTTCCTTCATGACATCCAGAACATTGGAGGACATCAAATCGGGATGCGCCGAGAGTTGTTCCAGATAAAAGCGATTCATCTCGGCTCCATTTCCTGCGGCGTCGATTGCCTTCAGGAACCGGGTAAAGCGTTCATTCATCAGTTTTTCCCGGCGAATCTGCCCCTTTTCCAGCTGTTTCCAGAGTTCAGAGTTGATTTCCCGGTAAGTCTGCACCGTCTCGGCGTCCGGCTCAATGCCATAGTTCACCAGCGTTTCGGCCAGAGCTTTGTTTTCCGCCGCATCAAAATTCAAAAGTGTGTTATCTGCATCGAACAGAACACAATAGTATTTTGCCATAAATCATTTTCCCCTCTCTCATATTCATGTTGCCGGGCATTCTGCATAAAAGCCTGTCCATTTTGAGAACAGCGAGAAGCCAGCCCTAACCCGGCAGAGCTGGCTTCTGATGATTTTCATCGCTCTTGCGTGATTTCTACAATTTCGTAGGCATTGTCATCCGACTGGTCAGGTGTATTGTCCTCGCAGCGGTTCGCACCGCCGCAGGGCTTTTCCGGACATTTGGGCATCTCTTCTTCCGAAACACCATTGTCTACATTTTCCCAGTCCATCTCATAATAGTCAACGCTGCCATCGGTCACGTCCTCAGCACCCGGAAGACCGGGTACCCGAATCTCTTCGCAAAACATCCGCATTCCTCCCTTCCTGCCAGCCTATGCAGGCAGGAAAGAAAGAGTTCGTTTACTCTGCCTTGCTCGTGCTGGCAGAAGCTTCGGTCTTGGAAGATTCCGAGCTGCTCGAAGCGTGCTGCGACGAGCTGGATGCCGGAGTATCATTCTCTGACGAGGCCGGTTTGCTGGAACTGCTTGCCGTCTCACTCTTGGAATCAGACTTCGATTCACTCTTAGACTCCGAAGAAGCCGACGTGCTGGAAGGTGTGCTGTGGCTGGAGCTTGCGCTCGAGCTGCTGGAACTAGTCGAGGCACTCGAAGAGCTATGCGAACTACTGGAGCTGCTCGAGGAACTATGGGAACTGCTCGTGCTGGAAGACGAGCTGCTGTGAGAACTACTGGAACCAGAAGAACTGGATGTACTTCCGGAGGAAGCTCCGGAACTGCTTGAACTCGACGAAGAGGAAGAGCCGTTGACGATCGAGATCGTCAACATATTGCTTGTCACAGAGCAATCATTGTAGGTGACGACCGCATGGACTTTATAGGTCGCAGCGTGGGTGTCAGTCACCTGCACTGTCACAGAAGAATGACCGGCAGCTTCTTTGACCTCGACGCCATTCGCGTACCAGCGAATCGAATCCGTACTGCCGTATTTGCCGTTGATGGAAGCACGAAAGTTAATAGATGCTCCCTGAGCTGCTCTCTCTCCGGTGATCTTCAGCGACAAAGGCGCAAAGACAGCGGTCACATCCATATTCTCCGTAAAATTCGTATCTTTACGGGTCTTACTTGTTATGCCATCGCTCCACTTAACAAAAACATGGTTTTCCTCGGGAACTGCGGTCACCGTCAGCGACTTGGAAGAGTCCGTCACAGTATATTTCAGGCTGCTTTTTCCGGTATCTTTGCCGATGCTCAGAGTACCGCCGCCATTTTTATCGACCCGATAGCTGACCTCATACTGTTTCTGTTCCTCTTTTGTACTTTCGCTCGTGCTTGTACTCTGGCTTTGACTTTCACTGCTTGCGCTGGACGCAGGCGTTTCACTGCTGCTTACCGCTTCAGAAGAGCTGCTGGGAGCCTGCACTGCGGAACTGGGATTTGACGCGTAGTCCAGAGTGCGAGTCGGAATGTTGCTAACATCCGGGCGGCGTTCCTCACTGAGGTAAGCATGGGTGCGGATATAGCTCAGTATCGTTTTCAGACCAGCCGGTGTCAGGTGGATATCACCGTTATTATAATAGTCTGCAACGCCATAGCCGTCCTCACCCTTCAACACCTCAGCAGAATTCAGGAACTTGACTCCAAGCTGCTCACACATATTTAGAAGAGCCATATTGAAGTCGTCGATTTTGCGTTGATCCATATTGGGATAGTTGGAATGATTTTCAGGAATCGGTGGAACCGTATTCACAATGATATCCGTATATGGGTAACTGGACTGGATCGCCTGCACAAGGGCGGTGTAGTTGGCAATGAAATCGCTGGTTTCCATATCGGCATCGTTGGTTCCGAATGTCATAACGACCCGGCGAGGCTTCATTTTGGCGACCGCTTCCGGAATCGTGTAAACATTGCTGTCCTTTTTGAAGGTCACGATGGGCTCATTCAGAGCTGCCTGTGTACCGATTCCTTCTTTGGCGCAGAACTGCTGCAGGGAAATAAGGCCGTTGTTGTACAGGCGGACGGTGTTGGAATCGCCCAGAAACAGCACATCGTTCAGATAGTCGTCCCCGGCGTCAGCGGTTTCAGTCAGCAGCGCAGCAGACTCCTGATTTATCTGGTAGTGGTCAGACAGGTCATCACCTGTTGTTTCCTCCTCGCTGGCAGCTGCACTTGAGGACGGGGCTTCCGGCTCTTTGCCGCGTTTGAGGAGAGTCAGTGTAATGCTTACCGTCAGCAGTGCCGCCAGTGCGCAGATGACGCAGACCAGAACTGCCTGTTTCTGCATGGAACTCATGCCCTGTTTTTCCGGTTGTGTTTTTTGACTCATGTTATTCACCCTTCATTTATCAGAGCTTCGGCGTAGTACCAAGGATCTGGTCAACCAGATCTTCACAGCTGGATGCAAACAGCACCGGATGGAACGGTTCCAGCTCCTCGCGGCTGCCATAACCATACAGCACCGCAGCGGCATCCAGAGCGCAGTCTGCAGCTCCACGCATATCATCGTTCCGGTCGCCGACCATCAGAACACGCTTGCCTGCCAGCTGAGGCTGTTCCAGAACATGACGTATCACGTCGGTTTTGGTATCGCGGCTCTCGTCCATTGATGCGCCGCCGATAAAATCAAAGAACGGAGCCAGCCCATTTTCTTCCAGAATCGGCGTAACGACCTGTGTAGGCTTGCAGGTGGCAGTGCAAAGAGTCAACCCGGCATCTTTCAGGCGGCGGAGCATCTCTGGAACACCCGGATATGGGAACCCTTCGTGGCTGCCCTTTTCACGGTAACTTACGCGGTACAGTTCGGCTGCTTTCTCAATTTTGGCCGGGTCAGTAAAGTGTTCGGCGAAAGTCTTGCGAAGCGGTGGGCCAATATAGCGGCGGAGATTGACATTCGTAACGTCGACTCCCATTTTCTGAAAGACCTCTTCCAGCGTATTTATAATTCCGGGAGCGGAATCGATCAGCGTTCCGTCTACATCGAACAGAATGGCATCATAATGAAGCACGACTTGTTCCCCTTTCATCTTTTATATACACGAGTAATAGTATAACACAGTTTTGTCATATCAGCAATTCCGACCCACACTTTTTATACAGATTATTCATAAAAAGCTGTGTAAAATCAAGAAATGCCCACCTGACAGAGGGCCAGGTGGGCAGAACCGATAAGATTTTATTCCTGCAGTGTCGTCGCTCTAGTATCCGTGGCCGGGTAATAGAGGTTGTTGGAGATGAACTCCAGCTTATCTTTCAGCACCAGCTCAAGATTTGCGACCGCGTGAACCATATTCGTAGCCGAATCGTTGACTTCCAGCAGTTTGCAGAGGTCGAGTTCCTCCATCGTCATAGCGGTCTTCATCTTCTGGCTCTCGGCGCAGAGGATGTGGCTCAGTGCTGACTCCTGCAGAGCAATGCTTTCCAGCAGGTCGATAACAGCCTGATCGAGGGTGACATTCGGCAGAGCCGGGCAGCAGAGAGTTTCCGGACAATTGGTCGTTGCCATAGTGGATCCATCCTTTCTCCTATTATAAGGTAGGTGTAATCCATCCTATGCAGTGACCCGACGGGATGTTATTTTTCTGCGGAGTCCTTTACCTCAAGCTTTTCGATGGTATTGCGGTAACCGCCGGAACCATACTGGATACAGCGGTTGATCCGGCTGATGGTTGCCGTGCTGATCTCTACCGTCTTTACGATCTGGTCGTAGGTGCTGCCGCTCAGGAGCAGTTTCGCTGCCTCGAGCCGCTGAGCCATATCGGAGATTTCCTTGACCGTACAGAGGTCTTCAAAAAAATTATAGCACTCTTCGCGCGTTTCAAGGCTGAGGATCGCGTCAAACAACGCATCCGTCGTCTCATTTCTTCTGGGATTTCGTTCCGCCATAGCTGCCTCCTTGTATCGGTTTGCTGGGAACATTGTCTTTTCTGATTTAGCACATCATTACTTTAGCACTTGAAAGTGTGAAAGTCAAGTATTTCTCTCTTTTTCGGGCATGTTTAGCGAAATTCATCTGTTCTGACGTTCAGTTTTATTCATCTCACATCTGAAACAAAATCGTCTAAAATTTTTATCTATCCACTCCGGAAAAATAGTATTGTCTCCTAACTTTGCCAAAAGTTATTGACAAATTATGAAATCGGGCTAAAATTAGGACAATCAATCGGCAAATGCAATGAACAGGACATGACCCTTTGTATCACCTGCTTTCAGAGAGCCGTCGGTCAGATGCAAGACGGCAGCAAAGAACAAGTGGCCCTCACCTGCGAGCAGCCTGTGGGAACGGAGCGAGATTTTCACTTTCAGTAGTACAGGCCGTGCAGCCTACGTTACAGGGCGGCGTATCCGTATTATAATAATACGTTGTACGTTTTTCAAAGTGGCTGTTTTTAACACAGCAAGCGAAGTGGTACCGCGGAGAGTTTACAAGCCTTCGTCTTCGATGGACAGAGTATATCTGTTCGGGAAGACGAAGGCTTTTTTCAACGCAGAACCGCTCAGCTGTACAGACAGCCGCATGTCGCTGAGACATTGCGTTCGGGTGCCGTTTGAAGAAAGGAAAGAGGTAAAAGAAATGAATACGCTGGTCATCGTTTTGATCGCAGCGGTGTGCCTGTCCGGAGCTTATCTGCTCTACGGCCGCTGGCTGGCAAACAAATGGGGCATCGACCCCAAAGCGAAAACTCCGGCGGTCGTCCATGAGGACGGCCGTGACTATGTTCCTACGAATGGTTGGACGGTCTTCGCCCATCAGTTCAGTTCCATTGCAGGTGCCGGCCCTGTCACCGGTGCAATTCAGGCTGCTGCTTTCGGCTGGCTGCCCGTTCTGCTGTGGGTTCTGATCGGCGGCATCTTCTTCGGTGCCGTCACCGACTTTGGCGCACTGTACGCTTCCGTTAAGAACGACGGCAAGAGCATGGGCATGCTGATTGAAAAGTATATCGGCAAGACTGGCCGCAAACTGTTCCTGCTGTTCTGCTGGCTGTTCTGCGGCATTGTCATCGCTGCTTTCGCGGATATGGTCGCTGGCACGTTTAATGCCTATGGCACAGATGGCGCACTGTCCGCTGCTGCTCAGACCAACGGCGCAGCCGGCATGGTCTCCATCATGTTCATGGTCTTTGCTGTGGTCTTTGGCCTGATCCAGAAGAAGTTCAACTTCTCTGGCTGGAAAGAGAGCGTCATCAGCATCGTTTTCATCGTCCTGTCCTTTGTCATCGGTGCAAATGTTCCGCTGATCTTCGGCAAAGCAACTTGGAGCTATATCACCTTCGTTTACATCTTCTTCGCAGCTGTTCTGCCCATGTGGCTGCTGAAGCAGCCCCGTGATCACATGACGACCTTCATGTTTGTCGCCATGATCGTTGGTGCTGTCGTCGGTCTGCTGGTCGCTCATCCCACCATGAACCTGCCCGTCTTCACTGGTTTCACCAATGAAAAGCTGGGTACCATGTTCCCCATCCTGTTCGTCACGGTCGCCTGCGGTGCTGTTTCTGGTTTCCACAGCCTCGTTTCTTCCGGTACTTCTTCCAAGACCGTTGAGAACGAGAAAGACATGCTGAAAGTCGGTTATGGTGCAATGATCCTCGAAAGTCTGCTGGCTGTTCTGGCACTGTGCGTTGCTGGTGCTGCTGCAGCTGCAGATGGTACGCCTGCCGCTGGTACTCCGTTCCAGATTTTCTCGACGGGTGTTGCTGGTTTCTTTGAGATGTTCGGTGTTCCTGTTTATGCTGCTACCGTCTTTATGACCATGTGTGTTTCTGCTCTGGCTCTGACCAGTCTGGATGCTGTTGCTCGTATCGGTCGTATGAGCTTCCAGGAGCTGTTCAGTGTTGATGATATGGAGCATGCTGAGGGCTGGCGCAAGCTGTTCTGCAACGTCTATTTCTCTACCTTTATCACGCTGGCATTTGGTTTCCTTCTGACGAAGATCGGCTACGCTAACATCTGGCCGCTGTTTGGTTCTGCAAACCAGCTGCTGTCCGCTCTGGTTCTGGCTACCCTGTGTGTCTTCCTAAAGGTCACTGGCCGCAGCAACAAGATGCTGTTTCCTCCGCTCGTTATCATGCTCTGCGTCACCTTCACCGCTCTGGTGCAGCGTCTCATCGCAATGGTAAAGGCTATCAGCACTGCCGCTTCCGTTACCATCCCTGCTGGTGAGACCACTTGGGGTGCTGTGTTCATCGCAAACGGTCTGCAGCTGATCCTTGCTATCCTGCTGATCGTTCTGGGCCTGAACATCGTGTTCCACTCCTTCAACGCTTACAAGCGTGCTGAGCATAACAGCGAAGCTCGTGTCTAAGCTTTGAGTCACATTCAATAGAGAAAATACCGCTGATGGATCTGATTCCGTCAGCGGTATTTCTTTATGCTTTTTTCAGAGGTTTGCTCGTTCCCATTCCCGGAGGAGGATGAGCTGCAACTCGGTATGGAACCAATGCTCGCCATCCTCAACGATGGTGAGGTGTGCGCTGCTCTTCTGGCGGAATTTTTCGATGGCATGGTAGGGCGTCAGGTTATCCTTGTCACCATAGAGAACTTCCGTCGGTGTATGCCAGCTGAACGGATGCTCCCGGACCCAGCAGAGATGGGGCCATGAGAGCGTTTCGCCAAAGTCGGTCGGTATCTCCCCCGCTTCTTTCAGCTGTGGTTCGGTCACGTTCGCCCACCGCATCATGTTCAGGATAAGCTCTTCCATATCCACGACAGGTGACACCAACAAGGCACGCTCCAAGGGCATCTCCTGCAACGCTTCCAATGACAGCCACGCACCAATGCTGACCGCATACAGACAGATATGTTTCCAGCGACGGGAAGCATAGGTATAGGCGGCCTGGATCTCCGGCACGGCGACCCACGGCAAGAGTTTTTCTTCTCCACCCTTGCGCTCGCCGTGTTCGGGCAGGTCGATGGACATCACCTGATAACCTGCCGCATCTGCCAACTCCGCAAAAGGCAGAGCTTCTTCTTTATTGCCCATTTTGCCGTGGATATAGAGATAGACCCACTCGGACACTTCGCCGTAAACAATACCCGGAATCTTATGGTCGACAGCTATTTTCTGTGTTCTCATTTCAGCATTTTCCCATCTGACAGCGTAAATTCATGGGGTTCGATTCGCATTTGTCAGCACTTCTTTCTCTTTTGAATGTGCTTATCATAGCACAGAGTTTTCCCGATTGCAAGACGCAAAAAGAGCCACAGCACCTTTTAACGGGTACTGCGGCTCTCTATAACTTAGCGGAAGTTAAATTACTTCACCATGCTTGCAACTTCAGCAGCGAAGTCATCAGCACGCTTCTCCAGGCCTTCGCCCTTGACGAAGTGAGCAAACTTGATGACCTTGATCTCGCCGCCCAGTTCCTTAGCAACCTTAGCGGTGTACTGAGAAACGGTCATGTCGGAATCCTTAACGAACTCCTGATCGACCAGGCAGTTCTCCTTGTAGAACTTCTTGATCTTGCCCTCGATCATCTTCTGCTTCACAGCGTCGGGCTTGTTTGCGTTCTTGGGATCGTTTGCCATCTGAGCGAGCAGGATCTCCTTCTCCTTGGCAACGACTTCAGCCGGAACGGAAGCCTCGTCGACATAGCTGGGGTTAGCAGCTGCGACCTGCATTGCAACATCCTTGCCATAAACAGCAAACTCGTCCTTGGACTCGATGCCGTTGGTGGTCTCGAAGTTGACCAGAATGCCGTGGGTGCCGCCGCCGTGGACGTATG
>ERZ808240.1616-NODE-1616-length-27275-cov-3.543314_pt1 | contig 27275 bp, 17 predicted proteins | sample MGYA00521084_ERZ808240 | MGnify/ENA primary metagenome ERZ808240 (study PRJEB31516, sample SAMN03275571) | gut metagenome | biome: mammalia-associated habitat; material: feces | host: Papio cynocephalus | place: Kenya | collected 2012-08-06 ... | reverse complement strand
TTAGTGTTTTAATTAAAGTCATTCATTTTTTTAATGCGATTTGCGGAAACTCAAGGAAATCGAAGTTGACTTTTAAAGAAGCGCCACTTACATAAGCAGCGCCTCCTATGATTCAATTTCAATATACCTTATCACCAAGCATTTATTTTACAAGAACAATACTCTTAACAACAAAATGCATATTTGCCGGAAGACTAGAAATCTGAAGATTAAATCCCGCTACTGTTTCAAGTTCTGTAGGATTTGTCTTAGCAATTACCAATTCGCATGTCTGCCCTACAAATGGCGAATCAAGCCATTCTGTGTTTTTTAATGTATCGCTCTCACCTTCGTAGTTTACATCAATACCATCACTATAACCATTCAAATCTGCTGCTGGTACATATGAAATTTTGCCCCATATTGGTGTACTTTCTGCACCCGCATAATCAGTAACTTTAGTACCATATGCGTTCTGAACTTCCCATATCACATTGAATGCACTATAGTCAGCCATATTAAGTTTTTTACTAGTAAGGTATGCAGAGATATCTACATATATCATGCTTTTTCCTGCCATGAACTCAAGACCTGCAGCAGATTTTTTTGCCGATACGACATCTCCTTCACCAGAATTTGTTTTAGCTATGATATCATCACTTGTTAAATCAAAATTATGAGTCTCAACTACAGCAGTCTCTTTAGATGGGTCCTTAACAGTAATCTGAACAGAACCAGTTACTTTGCTTCCATCTGTAGATGTTGCTGTAATTGTTACTTTACCCTCTGCATCATTCTTAGCTGTTACAAGTCCTGCATAATTAACCGTAGCAATTTCTTCATCACTAGATTTCCATTTAACAATCTCACGAGTTGCCCCTAACGGTGCAACTGTAGCGGTTACTCTTGTTGTCTTACCAGGTGCAATCTCAGTTTTGACAGCATTTACATCAATATCTGTAACTAATTTGTTGTATTTCACTTTTACAAAGTCAATGCTGTGAATTGTTACTTCAACTCCAGAAGCCTGTGGGCAGCATGCAATAGCTGTCAGGTTTTCAGGGTTCATTCCTTTATTCATTAATGTTTCTATAGGAATAAATACAGCACGAGTTTCATATTCTTCTTTTACCTTATTGCCCGCTGTAAACGGTGAAAACGCTTCCCATATCGACTCATCTGTTGTATGAATCCAGCCCCCCTCGTATGTCTCAGCAGTTGATGATGCCGGAAAACTGGCAGTACGTATCTGTTCATTTCCATTATATGTTTTAAAATTCAACTCGTTCGGAGATGTTACAACTAAACGAATATAATCATAATCCGAAATATCCTTCGTGCCATTATCATATCCATAAAATCCTTCTCCTCTGGTATCTGATATATCAATAATATCGTCTTCACTTGTTACCGGATTGATGTAAAACGAAACTCCGGAATTATAGTCCCTTGAAGATGTAAATGTAACAGAATCATCCTCAAAAAAATTTGTATTTTTTGTTATACTCTCTCCATCACTTCGTTTCGATGCCGATGTAAGTGTCGTTTCATTTAATTCCGTTATTGTAATAGGATATGTTTTTGATTCATCAACTGTCAAAATTCCATTTTCTGTTGAAATTTTGCTCAGCAAATCAGCACTTATACCAGCAAATCCAACTGCTATCGTCACGGATGCCGCCACATCACTTCCATCGGTTGCAGTTGCTGTAATTACTACTTCTCCTCTTGTATGTTTTTTCGAAGTCACAATACCAGCTGAATTTACAGTTGCAATTTTTTCATTACTTGAAGACCACTTTACAATCTGACGCGTAGCATCAGCAGGTGTAACAGACGCCATTACTTTTGTAGTCTCCCCAGCATCAACCGAATCTTTTTTAGCTGTCACATCAAGACCTGTTACTTTTTTATCATAATAAGCCTTAACAAATTCAATTGAATGAATGGTTACCTTGGCACCGTACCCCATAGAACTAACCGCAATTGCTGTTAAATCTTCTGTCGTCATACCATTCTGTATCAATTGATAAATCGGAATAAACACAGTACGTGTCATATACTTTTCCTTAGCTGTATAACCATTTGAATATTTAAAGTCATCAGCCCATATAGTAGTATCTGAATCTTTAAGAACATCAATCATACGGTTTTCATTCATTTCGCCACTTGCAGTTCCTGGAAAAGCAACTGTTCGAAGCTGCTCATTACCATTATATGTTCGGAAATATAATTCATTAGCAGAAGTAACATTCATACGAATGTAATCATATTCCGATATATCCTTTGCTCCATCATCGTAGCCATAGAACCCTTCTCCTCTGGTATCTGAAATATCAATAATCTGGTCTTCTCTCGTTACCGGATTTATATAAAATGACACACCGGAATTATAGTTTGCAAAAGAACAAAAGCTCACAGAACCATCTTTATTGTATACGGTTGACTCAGTAACAGTTTGTCCATCTTCCCTTTTTGATGCAGAAGTAAATGTAGTTTCATTCATTTCTGATAATACAACAGGATAAGTTTTTGATTCATCAATATTTACTTTTGTATTATTAATAGAAAAACTATTCACTGGTGTTGCTATCGGTGTTGCTGTTGGTTCTGCCGTTGATGTTGCCGTCGGTTCCGTTGTTGGTTCTGCTGTCAGCGTTGCCGTTGGCTCAACCGTTGAACTTTCTGTCGGTAACATCGTACGTGACGGCTTTTGGGTCGGTATCACTGACTGTGCATTGTTTGGTGTAATCTGAGGTGTAACAGCTGGTTTTTTAGTCTGTTTTTCTCCTACTTTCCCAAGAACCGTTACTGTCGCTATATACTTTTTCTTACCAATCTTTGCCTGCACTTTTGCTTTTCCGGCTTTTTTCCCTTTAATCGTAACACTTGTTTTTTTCTTTTTACTAAGCGATACATATTTCTTGCCTGATATAGTGGTCCATTTTGTTTTCTTTTTATTGTTTTTAAGTTTGATTTTTACAGTCTTTCCAACATACACTGTCACTGATTTTTTATCAAGTTTAACCTTTTTCTTTGCTGCTGTACTATATTTAAGTTGAGCAGGTGAAAATACACTGCAAATTATCAAGCAAATTGCAAGACTTACTGCGAGCATTCTCGTCAATTTCTTATTCATATATTTATACCTCCAATTTCAGAAAGACAAGTAACATCCATTTTGTTACTGTCCCAAATAATTTATTTCCTATAAGCACACTACTGAACAAACCATAATTCTTCAATCATATAAAATCTTATCCTCCTTTCCTTCCACTGACATCTTTATATCCTCCTTTCTGGCTTTAATTTTCTTATTTTCAACGAAAGTTACATATCTGTACTCTTTTTACTTTTCACTTTTTTATTTTTACTTTTTTCACCTTGCTCCACTTACCATACACCTTTTTACCATTCAAAACTGTGTACGCACGAACTCTTACATAATATGTTTTCTTCTTTTTCAACTTTTTAACGGTATACTTTATCTTTGTTGTTGACTTTGTTTTCTTTACCTTGAACTTCTTATTTGTTGCATATTGCATCTGATAACCATTTGCATCAGCAACTTTTTTCCACTTCAAGGAAAGTTTACATCCTTTCACATTCTTTGCTCTTATCAAAGTCACTCTTGATGGTGTAGTAACTGTTATTTTTGTAAGTACAGATGATATACTATTTTCCGAATTAATCGTGGATGGCGTTTTTTCTGTTGGTGTTGGGCTTGCTGTTGGTGTTGGGCTTGCTGTTGTCGTAAGTGTTGGTAATACTGTTGGTGTCTGGGTTGGCACTACTGTTGGTGTAGGCGTTGGATTATTGATATTACCTATTTCTTCTGAATTCACTTTTCCTGAATATTTCCACAAATCAGATGCCGAAATATTTAAATGCAAAGCAGGACGTACAGCACACCAATTACCGGCGGCAGTTCTTGAACTATTGCCTATTCCATCATCATACACATTGGATGCGTTACTGCTGAAGTATCCTGGTGACCGTAACCACCAAGAACCCCATAACCCATAAGACATATCCTTGTTCTTCCAAATTACATACGCTGTTTTTTGGGCTCTTCTAGCATTACTACTTACATCAAATTGATTATAAAATCCATATTTTGTATCGCAGACTTCCGCAATCGATAATAGATATAATTTATCCTCCGTATTCGCTCCTCCTTCTGTACCACGCGTTGGTTCATCATCATTCACGACAGTTGTATTTTTAATTGCTCTCTGTTCTTCTGGTGTAAATGCTATATTTATAAATGTATCATTTAACCATAACCGAAGAGTACATGTCTCCCATGTTACATCATCCGTTTGCGTTTCATTATATCGTTTGCAATCAAGATTTGAGTCTGCCACTAAAAAAACATTATCTTCGTTTACAGATAACACTCGCCATTTTATTGGTTCAACCTTAAAATACTTTTCGTCTTTATATACCATCTTCGTTCCATCACTATCTGTATATTCTTTCTCGGAAACCGGACTTTCTGGTTCCTTCTTTGGTATATATTCACTTTGTGGATAAGAGCCAAATGTAATTGTGTCCCAATAGCTAACAAAATCCGCCTCTACAATTGTTTTTTCTGCAACCTGCCAAAACATAGATGAAGAAAGATTTAAATGTAAAACTGGACGAACTGTATATCCATATTCATTAACATTTTGACCCAGAAATGAACCAAAACCATCGTTTCTTACATAACCAGCCTCACAACTATTATAGCCCGGTGAACGCAACCACCAATAAACGCTTTTACTAGCTCCCGAGACATACTCCGTACTCTTTGCCTCTCTAGTCTTATTAATAGTAAAATAACACTCATTAAACCCATATTTGGTATTGCCGATTTCTTCATAAGAAGGGATGTATATTTTATCTTCGGTATCCACTCCTCCATTTGTACCATATATATTGTCTTCGGTAACTACCGTTGTAGTTTTTATTAATTCCTGTTCTTCAGCTGTAAAAGCCCTATTCATAAATGTATCATTTAACCATGTACGTAGAGTACATGTCTCCCATGTTACATCAGTTTTTTCTTGATTGTATGGTTCACAATCAAGGCTCTTATCTGCCAGTAAAAAAGCATCATCTTCATCCACTGACAACACGCGCCATTTTATTGGTTCGACCTTAAAATAGTTTTCGTTTTTATATACCATCTTTGTACCATCACTATCAATATATTCTTTTCCAAATTCAGGATTTTCTGGTTCCTGCTTTGGTGTATACTTACTTTGTGGATAGGAACCAAATGTAATCGTATCCCAGGACACAACGGTTCCTTTCATCACTGGATTCTTAATTTTTTCTTTATCATCAGTAGATTCGTCACCCTGAAGAACAACATTTTTTTTGATTTCTGGATTACTAATTCCATACTCTTTTGTCTCCGCCACGGCTTTTTCGTGTACTGGCAAGGTAATCCCTGTCAGTACAAGTGCTACAGTCAATATAACTGCACATCTTCTTTTAATTGCGTTCATTTGCTTATCCTCACTTTCTCTTATCTTTTAATTTTTACTTTTTTCATCTTGCTCCACTTACCATACACTTTTTTACCACCTGAAATTGAATATGCACGAACTCTTACATAATATGTTTTGTTCTTTTTCAGTTTTTTCATGGTATATTGAATTTTACGAGTAGTTATTTTTTTTGCTTTCTTGTATTTTTTAGTAGTGCCGTATTGAAGTTGGTAACCTTTGGCTCCCTTTATTTTTTTCCATGATACAACAAGTTTTTTTTGTGGTTTGTTTCTTAAATATTTAATAACAGGTTTTCTTGGAACCACCACTTTGCTTGTTGCTTTAATCTTTTTTACCTGATTTTCTCTGCTCTGACTCTGTTTGGTTGCTGTTACCGTAACCTCGCATGAAGCAATAGCAAAATCCTCCGAAAGACATTTAATCACTGCATGACCAACTGCTACCGCAGTAACCATTCCTTTCTCATCCACCCTTGCTATGTTGTCATTACTGCTTCCCCATATCAAGTTGCTATCTTTTGTCTCTGAAGAACCAGAAACCACAAGTTGTCTTTTTTCGCCTTTCTCTAATGATAGTTGCGTAAATTGAAAACCTATTTTACTTTTTGTTGTCCCACCCCAATAAAACGGATACCCATAACTGACTTCTGTTTCATTTTCAATTTGCCAAAAACAACAATCGAAACTTTTCTGATTCATAGCAACCCACAAATTCATGCTTCGACACATACTTGTTATATTCTGAATCATATATGTCTTATCAACAACCGATTCGTATTCCACTTTTCCAATGGTGCCATGAGAATTATTTTCCTTATAGAAACAATTTTGAATTTGTGTTGCAGTATAACTATATTGTATTCCCTTAATATATCCAACCAATGTTCCTACATTTCCGGTTCCTGAAACATTTCCTACATTATAAGAATTACATATCTTAGATTCAGATCGATCATATTTTTTTGTAAAACAGCCTGTAATTCCTCCAATATCAGCTTTCTCTTCTGATGTTCCAATGTCCCCGGTATTAAAACAATTTATTATTCTGCAATTAACTTGTCCTGCAATCCCGCCGGCAGTATTGGTATCATATAAATTGATTACTTTACTTGATGTAATATCACCAGTATTAAAACAATTAATCACACTTGTCTTGCCTGCAGCATTATTTCCAACAATTCCACCAGCAACCCCACTGGTAACATCCGCACGATTACAGCAGTTTAAAATACTAACTGCTGTATCCAAATCAGAACCGGTAGAATAATAGAAAATATCTGCACATATTCCTCCTGCCGTAGAAAATTCTGCACAAATTGTACCTGTGTTTTTACAATTGTCTACCTTGGAAATCTGTTTTATCTTTGAATCAGTTGTAATACATCCTGTAATTCCTCCAGTTATGATTTTACTTGTATGAATATTTCCTTCATTTCGACAGTCTTGTACGCTTCCAGAGCATACCGTTCCTACAATCCCTCCAAGACGGCTGCTTATCCCAGTATCCGTTTCGTTCTTTATTGAAAAATCCATCATATTCACACAGTTCTTAACATAATTATCCCCATCTCCACTAATCACGCCTGCTATCCCACCAACATTGTAAGAACACTTTGTAACACTTCCCTTGTTTACACATTTTGCAACACTCCCTTGACTTTCTCCAACAATTCCCCCCACATTTCCAAACTCGGCAATAATATTGCCATAGTTGGTACAATCCGTTATACTTGACTTTTTCTCCATATAGCCAACTATTCCACCAACTGTCCCATTATTATATGAGTCCTCTCCATTTATACTTCCAGTAAAAGAACAATGTTCAATCCTGCAATTCGCTTCTACATATCCAACCAATCCTCCTATGTAAGCTGTCGTTCCATATTTGATATTATATTTATGTTCTGAATCCACCTCATTTACAATGTTTATATTTTTTAATTCTGCATTTTCAATTTCTCCGAAAATACCATTAAACCGAGAGTAAATATAAAAATTCTTTATTATATGATTTTTCCCATCAAACTTCCCTTTGAAATACGAATAATCATTATCTGACTTCCAATAACCAATGGGTGTCCATTCCTGCCCATTCAAATCAATGTCATCAGATAAAACAAAATAAGAATCACTGTAGTTATTTCCTTGGTTTACATCATTCGCTAACTTAGCTAATTCCTCCGCATTCGATATTACATAAGGATTTTGTGTTGAACCATCTCCAGTATTAAATGATTCCGCTATTGTTCCAGTCCATCCTTGTTCAATCGCCAAGCCTTTTTTACTTGAGACACCCCCTCCTATAACAAACAATAGGATGCTAATCACCCATCCGGTCCATATATATTTCTTGACTAAACTCATTTTCTGTTTTTTTTGCATCTTTTCATCTCCGTTTCTGAAAGGCAAATGATTGCCATTGCCGTCACTGCCCAAAAATAATAAGTTACGTCCACCGCAAAATGAATCATGATCATAGAAAACACTGCTTTTTTCCATAATGGAATATTTTGACCACAATAAATCTTTCTCCCCGCAACAAAAAGCAATGCTATTACTAACACCACTGCGAATATCCCTGCTTCAATTCCTATCTGCAAATAACTATTATGTATTCTTGTTACTTTATATGATACTCCGAGTTTTTGAAGTTCATTAAGCACATCACCAGGCTTAATACCAAACAACATATTCTTCCATAATATTTTTCCTCCATCTAACATTTGTAAAATGCGCTCCATTGCTGTTGCCATAGATCTCTGCCCCACAGTGATAACAACACCTGCTAATTCCGTTAAAAATATCAAATATGTCGCCAATATTCCCTGTCTTTTAGTGGATAAAACACCAAGAATGTCATGCACTCTCGATACACATATCAGGCAGATAAACACCATGACACAGCATACCATTCCCATCCCCCAAACACTCCCTCCTCTAAAAAATGCAGCCATATACAATGCTCCTGCAAACAAACCGCTTACAACAAATTCACTACTCCACCACAAAAGTGTGTCCTTTTTTTTGCGATTACAAATTATTATTCCCAATGCAAAGCAGAGTAGACCACCAACAGAAAATGTCAATTGCAGAAAAACTGTCAACAGAATGCGTATACCCGACAGTTTTTCTGCTTCTTTCCATTCCGTTTCAATCCCAATACTTAAAATGAGAAGCATGGCTAAAAACAATGCTGTTGCATTCGCATATTGAAAGGTTCCCATAAATCTCTGATTTGCAACAATCCCCCTCAATGGCAGTCCAAGATAGGCTGCCATTCCAACCAAGCATTCAGAAATGCCAATCTTCAAAAATGCAAAATACATTTTTTGTTTTTCTCTCTCCGATAATCCTGTAGCATAAAGCCAGCAAATTCCCACACTTATGATATAACCAACCTGATACCAGCCACATAGTTCACAGCCATAATAAATCATTGAAAAAAAATAGGTTAAAATCAAAAGTATCCACATTACTGCCAATAAATTATCTTTTCTTTGTTTGTGCTTTCCCTTCAATAATATTGCAATTAACAAGATGATTGCTGCCGGCAAATATATTCTAGGATAATATCCCCCCTGAACCATTGCAGCTAGCATAACAGCAACAACACCTGACACCACCATAATTTTGATAGTCTCCCTTTCATGCTTATTTTTTTACTCTAATCTTTCTCTTTTTACTCCATGGTCCATATGTCTTCTTTTTTCCTTTTTTAATATAGGCACGGATTTTTATATAATAAACTTTCTTTTTTAGTTTTTTCAACGTAACCGATGTGCTTTTCGATGTCAGTACTTTCTTTTTCTTGAATCTGGAGTCAAAAGAATAGAAAATCTGATAACCTGTTGCCTTTTTTACTTTTTTAATTTTTAATTTGATTTTCTTTCCCTTAACGTTTTTGATTCTAATTATCTGACTCTTAACCAATTTCACTTTCGATTCTTTTTTACTTGCCTTTGCAGATTCAGTATGAGATTTGTTATCTGAACCCGCAAAGGAAGTTTGAACAGAATCATTTGCCGGCACCGGTGTCTGCGTTGGCACCTCATCTGTTGCCCCTGATCCTCTTTTTCCATCCCAATGCTTCTTTACCAAAAGAATGCTCTGGCAATCAGGAAACATATATACATTATGTCTGTATCCATCTTTTTCAAGTTCCTCCTCCGTCTTTTTATATGATGTTAATACAGTTCCCTTACTATCACATACTTTTTCTTCCCTTCCACCATCTTGTAAATAATTACAGTAGTATTTCACATTTCCATAGGAAATACCATCATCTTCTGAATCATCATCTTCTTCATCTTTTGCTTTTTCATGCGCCGACATATCCTCACCATAATAATAAACCCATTTTCCTTCTTCGTCTTTGAACTCAATGTAATCCCATATTCCCTGTTTCGTATCTTCATGTGAAGATGATGTGGCACTATATGTCGTATATTTAAGTAACTTAGCATCGGCAATTATATTTCCATTAACATCCATTAATCCATAATAAGTAGTGTCTTCATCGATATTAATGCTGTAAATCATAACATTGACTCCATCAATACGGTAGCAGCTTTCTATCCACATTGATGCATCGTTTTTCTCCATCAACTTAGCCTGGTCACTTATTCGATACAATACATGTCTCCCGTTATCTTCTATATAGGCATACATTTCATCCAGCATTTTATAGAAATGCCTTACATCAGAAAAATCAGGATACTCCATCAAAGAAATTTTCTTCATTTTTGCCTCTGTATCCACAATAAGAAGGTTATTGCTATCATTCACCGTTATTACATACTCACCTTCTGTTGTCTGTAACTGTTCTCCCATATCTGATAAATCAATCACCTTAACCTCATTGTAATCATAATCGTAAAGAATTAGTTTACGTTCTTCCGCATCATTTACGAGCAATCCGCGCGAAAACACATCACTGTCAATACCACCATAGCTATCCCCAAAAACCTTACATCCAATTTTTACATACCCATTTTGTGAATTAGCAATCATTACACAATTTTTTTGACCGTATATCACAATTGAACCATCATATGCAGATGTTTTTTTACTGACATTAGCAAACACTCCCTCACTATCCGTATATATCAACCTTACTGTTCCAGAATCATTACAATAATAAATCTCATTTTTGTCATTTCTTACCAAAACATCCTCATCCCATCCCTCGTCATCAACATCATCTATATCATAACGAATTAAAGAAAGTCCAAATTGCAAAGATTCTCCTGATTCGCCATACACTCCTATTAAGTTTTTGCTATACTCTTCCTCCTCATCATCAGTCCATCCTGCAACAACACAAACAACATACACACTTCCATATTGCTGTACTGATGTGTTTTTTATTTTAATCTCCTGTACTGAATATTTTTTTGAACAATATTGCAGTGCATCATTCTTTGCCTTTTCCTTAATAGTTGTTATAACTGAATCATTTTCCGAAGTAGCAGATTCAATTTTATTTAGAATAGAGTCTGCGCTCTGAGTAATTCCATCCTTATCATAAAACACCAGTTTACATTTATCGTCTGCCAGATGATTTTCAATAGTTTTCTTTAGATAGGATAAGTTAGTACTGGACTCTATATGATATAAATCGTCAAATACATCCTCATCTTCAAAATATTCTTTAACATAATAAATATCTGATTCTATAACAACGGATGTTCCATACAAACATCCTTCATTGTTTAAAATACTTTTATCAAATCCAAATTTCTTGCCATTGCAAATAAATCCATTAGTTCCATCTTCCTTCTCAGCGAAAATAGTTCCCGTTTCTGAATCATCGTACAAACGCATTATTTTTGTATAATCAACAGGAATTTCTTTTGCCCCTGTTTCCCAATTTAAAAGCCCATATTTCATACCCTTTTTCACTTTATAATAATACTTACCGTTACCGCAATAAAACGGCTCAATACCATCATAATCTCCTGTGATAAAAGGCGTTATTTTCCCAGTTGTTGTGCTAAGCACTGCATATTCAGTCTCATTTCCATTCTTTTTCGAAACAAGGTAACCGTCCTTTGCTCTCGTCTCGATCTGGTCATATTTGCTTTGAGCAATTTGTTTGAGCTTATCATCAAGCGTTGCTATTTTGCCACTCTTTCTTCCAATCAGAACATTATCTTCTAAATCATAAATGTCATCAAAAACAATATCTTTTTCACTTAAAACTTTCCATGTAGTCTCTGCAGCATACACAGTCAGTTCTGCAATGTTTGGAACACCTGTTAAAACAAGTGCTGACACTAGCAACACTGACACCATCCTTTTTTTTAATCCTTTCATTACCAATTCCTCCATTCAGTTTTGTTTAATTTTCACGACATAAACTAAGTATATCAATGCTTCATTCAAACTTTTTTCTAATTTTCAATAAAAGCACCGAAAAAACTTTACTACTCTTAAATACCCACTTTACTCTTCTACCGTTTTTTACTTAGCATCCTCTTCAGTTCTACTTAATATATCTTCTCTAATGTTCGACAATTCCTTATTTCACACTACACACCCAGCCTTTAACTCAATAAAACTGAATAAAAATCACATTTTAAACTATAATTATATTTATTATCTCCGCATTTCATTTGACATTTACTATGTGTCATATAAACCAATAATATCCCTTATAATTTCGATATTGAACGAATTAATTTAGGACGGTGATTTTATGTATAAAAACAAAGCAACTAATGGCAGAAATAATATTTCCGGACTTGCCATTGCAAAACTTCGAAAAAATATGGTTCCAAAGACTTCCCAACGAGCTTTAGCCGATAAAATGCAGTTAGAAGGTATTGCTCTTGACAAAAATGCAATTCAACGTATTGAATCCGGACAACGCTTCGTTACAGATATTGAATTAAAAACATTTGCAAAAGTTCTCGGTGTTACATGTGATACTCTATTATCCTAAGTATCTTCCTTATGAAAGAATATGTTCTGAAGCCAAAACACTTTTTTCCTCCTTCCTTTTTGACATCTAGTAAATGTTATTTTATCACAATCTTGTTTATAATTCAAGATTCTCCTCAATTTTTGTCTATAAAAAAGAACAGCCTAACCGCTGTCCTTTTCATTAAGTCTCTCAATATAAATTCATACCTAGGTTAATTCCCATATCCTTGTACGCATTTGTTCTATCGGATAATGTTTTATATTTCCCGTAACAAGTCTTGATTTTGTTGCCTTTGCTGTTATATAAAACGGAACATGTTAGTATCTATGACCACCTGCATACCTTACTCTCCTTCTATAACTGAATTAATCTCATCCATTGTCATTGGATTTTTCTCAACGTACTTTTGTCTCATTCTTGCTAATCGTTTTTGATCTTCATTTGTATTTTCAGGCGATTTTACAAAACTTTTAACCAAACTAAGAACCAACACCTGCTCATCTGGTTTTAATGCCTGAATATCGTTAATATCTCTCGCTGTAACCATATTTGTACACCTCCCTCAAAATATACTCGTAACTTCTTTAATGGATATTATATCCATTTTCTTAGAATACCAGTACCATACATTTTCTATGTTGTGCCATCAGTACAAGTATTTTTTCAATTTTTTGCATATATTATTTTTCTTATTATAACATAAAACACAACACCTGTCATTACTTTCTTTCCCTCCCCCCTCGAACATTACAAAACAACAAAAAAAAACACCTCGTGGGAGACTATAACGCTCTGCGTTATCCCGTCTCACACGAGGTGTTTCTTTGTTGTTATTTACTGCTCTGTTTTTTCTTAGAAATTACATCAAAGGCAACAGCTGCCAAAAGAACAAGTCCTTTTACTGCTTTCTGCCAGTTTGCATCAATACCCATGATAGACATTCCGTTATTCAGAACACCCATAAAAATCGCACCGATTACAACACCGGGAACTGTACCGATACCGCCGTAAGCAGATGCTCCACCAATGAAGCAGGCGCCGATGGCATCCATCTCGTAGTTTGTACCGGCAGTTGGAGCTGCCGAATTAAATCTTGCGATACATACAAGAGCTGCTACTGCGGAAAGAACTGCCATGTTGACATAAGCGATGAAGTAAACACGGTTTGTTTTTACACCACTTAATTTTGCTGCATTCTCGTTACCGCCGACTGCATAGTAATAACGTCCGGAAACAGTTTTGGATGTATAGTAAGCATATGCTGCTACAATAATTGCTAACAGAATCAAGATGGTTGGCAAACCTTTGTAGCTGTAAAGTTTGATGCAGACAAACATCACAACTGCTGTAATGATAACACATTTTGCGATATCACCGTAAAGGTTACTCTGCTGATAACCATTTTTCTTTGCTTTGATTCGTTTCCAAATCACGGAAGCAATGAATCCAGCACAAATCAGGACACCGGCAATCAATGCGGTTACATAACCCGGAATATAATTGTTAAACAGGGCGATGTAGGAATCCGGCATTGGGGAAATGGTAAGTCCGTCAAGAACGATTAACGCAAGACCACGCCACAAAAGCATACCGGCAAGAGTTACGATAAACGGTGGGATGCGGACATATGCAATCCAGAATGCCTGCCAGATACCAATCAAAAGACCAACTAACAAACCGGCTCCGATTGCCACCCACATATTTACGCCGCCATTTACCATCAGTTTTCCGACAACGGCACCAACTAAACATACGATGGAACCAACCGACAAATCGATATTACCACCGGTTAAGATACACAAAAGCATACCTACTGCAAGAATCACAACATAACCGTTCTGTGCAATCAGATTTGTTATGTTCGATGACAGAAGCAATGCACCATCTGTCATAAATGTAAAGAATACAGCTACAACGATTAACGCAATCACCATTGTATTCTTTTTTAAAGTTTCTTTCACCTGACTCATTTCATTCACGCTCCTTTTCCTGATTTCATAATGTATGACATAATAATTTCCTGTGTTGCTTCTTTTCCATCGACTTCACCTACAATTTTTCCTTCATTCATGACGTAAATGCGGTCGCTCATGCCAAGCACTTCCGGCAGTTCTGAAGAAATAATGATAACCGATTTTCCGGCAGCAACTAAATCATTAATAATACAATAAATCTCATATTTTGCTCCGACATCAATACCTCTGGTCGGCTCATCCAAAATCAAAACATCCGGGTCGGTAAGCATCCATTTAGCAAGTAATACCTTCTGTTGGTTACCACCACTAAGATTTCCTACATTCTGGTAAACAGATGGCGCTTTTGTGTGCAATTTCTGGCGGTAATCTTCAGCCACCTGCACTTCCTTTAACTTATCAATCACACCAAAGCGGCTTACCTCATCCATTTTGGCTAGTGACGTATTCGTATAAATCGGATTTGACAAAATCAAACCATTTCCTTTTCGATCTTCCGTCACATACGCTAATTTATGGTCAATTGCCTGTCGGACATTTTTCAAATGAACTTCTTTTCCGTTCATCAGAAGCGTTCCCGAAATACCGGTTCCATAGCTTCGTCCAAACAAACTCATCGCAAGCTCGGTTCGTCCGGCACCCATCAATCCGGAAATACCGACAACCTCACCGCGTCTTACATAAAACGATACATCGTCAACAACCTTCTTCGCCGGTGTCAGTGGATGATGCACGGTCCAGTTTTTCACTTCCATGCAGACATCACCAATTTTCACATTTTCTCTTGCCGGGAAGCGGTTACTCAGCTCACGTCCAACCATGCCGCGGATGATTCGGTTCTCACTGAAATCATCCACTTTTTTATCCATTGTCTCAATCGTTGAGCCATCGCGGATAACGGTAATTTTATCCGCCACATAAGAAATCTCATTTAATTTATGGGAAATGATAATGGATGTCATTCCCTGTTTCTTAAACTCTAACATCAATTCCAGAAGCGCCTGCGAATCCGATTCATTCAATGATGCGGTCGGCTCATCCAGAATCAAAAGTTTTACATCTTTGGCAAGTGCTTTTGCAATCTCCACAAGCTGCTGCTTACCAACACCGATATCTTTTACCAATGTATGCGGGTCCTCATGTAACCCGACTTTTTTCATTAATTCCTCGGCACGGCCATACGTTGTTGTCCAGTCAATGGAAAACTTCTTGCCCTGCTCGTTGCCAAGAAACATATTCTCTGCAATCGTCATATACGGAACAAGTGCAAGCTCCTGGTGAATAATAACGATTCCCTTCCGCTCACTGTCTTTAATTTCTTTGAACTTACAGATTTCTCCATCATAAACAATGTCGCCTTCATAACTGCCATAAGGGTAAATGCCGCTGAGCACATTCATAAGCGTCGATTTACCGGCTCCATTTTCTCCGACAAGCGCATGAATCTCACCCTTTTTCACTTTCAAATTTACATTATCAAGAGCTTTTACGCCGGGAAATGTTTTGGTGATGGAGTTCATTTCCAAAATATATTCTGCCATAATTTCACCCCTTTTTATTTCACATCTTTTTCACTATAATATCCGGAATCAATCAGGACTTCCTTGTAGTTATCCTGGTCTGCAAATACCGGTGTACAAAGATAAGTCGGAACAATTCCCTTACCATTGTCATAACTCTTTGTATCATTAACCGGTACTTCTTTTCCTTCTACAATTGCAGTTACCATTTCCACCAGTTTCGATGCCAATTGTCTTGTATCTTTGAAAATGGACATGGACTGTTTTCCTGCAATAATATTCTTTACTGATGTAATATCACAGTCCTGACCGGTGATAATTGGCATCTTGCCTTTATACGAAGCAACCAGTGCATTTGTTACACCATTAGCAACCGAATCATTCGATGCTAATACCGCATCTAACTTCGTACCATTCTGATAGTAAGCAGCCAATACATTTTCCATACGCTTCTGCGCTTCTTCTGTCGACCAGTTAGACGTTGCACACTCAGCAAGCGTTGTCGAACCGGAACGGACAACCAATTTACCGGAATCAATATACGGCTGAAGCACTTTCATTGCACCACCGAAGAAGTAATTACAGTTATTGTCATCGGAAGAACCGGTAAACAACTCAATGTTAAATGGCCCCTTGGCATTCTTCAAATCAAGTTTGTCTTCGATGTACTGTCCCTGCAATTCTCCAACCTTCTCATTATCAAAGGTTGCGTAATACGATACGGCATCACTCTGCATAATCAAACGGTCATATGCAATTACCGGTATTCCAAGTCCTTTTGCACCCTGTAACGCAGTTCCTAAAGCCGAACCATCGATTGATGCGACTACAAGAACATCCGGATTTACAGCAATCATGTTCTCAATCTGACTTACCTGTGTGGCAATGTCGTTGTTCGCATACTGGATATCGACTTCGTATCCCTGCTTTTCAAGCTGCGTTTTCATGTTGCTGCCGTCCTGCGCCCAACGCTGCAAATCCTTTGTTGGCATCGAAACGGCAATTCTTTTTTTGGCGCCCGGGTCTTTTTGCTGCGGCTTGTTTACAGCAATCTGGTCACCACTTACACCACAGGCAGTTAACGAAAATGTCATGATAACTGCCAACAGACAAGCCATCCATTTTTTTCCTAATTTCATAGCCTAACATTCCTTTCCTAAATTCTTTCTCTTTGTTGGTTATACTGTACCACAGTCAAACCAGCAGTGCTTTACGATAAAAAGGACATTTTTGTTATTATGTCGAATCCGGGCAAAAAAAATAGCACAATTTTATCCTCAAAATTGTGCTACCCTTCTTATTCATTCCCTGTTATTCATTTATATATACTTCCTCTTTCGTATGAAATCCACCATCAATAATAACCTGCTTCAGATTCTTTTTATCCACAAAGACCGGTGTCAAAAAATACGAATCCACTTGATTTGTACCATCAAAGTGCTTAGATGTTCCTGAAATTTCTTCTCCTTTTGCCAGTTTCACACACATCGTGGCCGCTTTTTTTGCCAGATCATCCACATCTTTAAACACGGTTCCTCCCTGCGTTCCCTCGACAATGCGCTGGCACGCTGACAAATCGCCATCCTGTCCTAAGACATACACCTTGCCCGCCTTGCGATTTTCTGATAATGCTAAAATTGCCTGTGCAGCCAAATCGTCGTTTCCGCAGATAATGGCATCACATTCGCCGCCTTTTTCAAAAAAATCCGACACGGTCTGATAGGCATGCTCCGCAATCCATCCCTTGGCATACGCTTTTTTTACCACGGTATCGGACTTTCTCAAGCCCGCCGAAAGCCCCTTCTCTAACAATTTAACATTATAGTCCTCAGAAGAACCCATAATTTCAAGAAGTTTTGCCCCCTTCGGAAATTTTTTGCGAATTGCTTCTGCATATAAGCTTCCTACTTTTTCACTGTCAAAGGAAACACACAAATCAACTCCTGCGTTTTCTAACATGCGGTCATAGGCTACCACACGGATTCCATTTTCTTTTGCTTTCTTCACAACGTCAGATAAAGCGGATGTATCAACTGCCACCACAACAATCACATCCATCTTCTGCTCGATAAAATACGAAATCTGCTTTCTCTGCGTCTTCACATCGCCGCCGGCATTCTGAACATTTACTTTTGCTCCGGCTTCCTGTGCCTGTGAGACGAACACATCACGGTCACGCTGCCACCTCTCGATAACAAGTGAATCAAAGGAAAATCCAATCTGAATCTCCTTCTTTACCTGCTTGGTTTCTTCTTTCACCTGCCCGCCACAGCCGGTCAGGCCACACATACAGAGAACACTCAGAAACAGAAGCAAAAAACTTCTTCTATTTATTTTTTTCATTCTATTCCATTCCTTCTTTCTGAAATTCAGAAGGCGTCACACCCACTGATTTTTTGAAAATGCGGCTGAAATAATTCGGGTCGCTGTATCCCGATTCCAGACAAATCTGTTTAATGCTTTTTTCTTTTTCCCGCAACAGTTTCTTCGCATACGCAATCCGAAGTTTTGTTAAATATTCCACAAAAGTTTCACCGGTTTCGTCCTTAAATACCTTACTGAAATAATATGGACTGACATTGGCAACCCTCGACACATCATCCAGTGAAATATCTTTCCTGAAATTCTCTTCCATATAATTTCTCGCCTTGGCAACAATATCGCTGTATTTCTCACTTGCCTTGGCGTGAATCACCTCTCCTGCCATCTGCATATGCTCTAAAAACCATTGCTTTAATCCATCAAACTGGACAATTGCCATCAATTCCGTCAAATAATCTGTGCGGTCACGGAAATGATACGACATACCGCCCTCGTGAAATGCAATACGCTCCGCATACATCACAAGTTCCAATATCTTTAACCGGATATCTTCGACATACGTCCCGTAATTGTTTTCCATCCAAAGGAAAAATTGGTTTGCTTCCCCTAACATTTTGCCGACATCCCCTTTGCGTAGTGCCAGATACATCGCATTTTCCGTATCTAACGGATAATTTTCTTCCACACTCTGTGCCGCTGCAAAGTCGTTAATATGCATAACCGGTCCGTCTGCCTTCTTTAACGCCAGACATGCCTCCTGATAGGAAGGATATATATTGTCTAATGGGTGCACACTTCCTATTCCGACACGGAAAAACAATTCAATCCTTGTCGTCAGTTTTTGAATCATATGGTCTGCACGCTCAATGGTTAATACTCTTTCTTTGTACTCTTGTTTCGGCGTTTCAACCGGCACGAAAACAACTACCTTGTTTGCCATCATCGGTCCTACTGTCGCCGGGAAAAACTGCTTTACAATCTGGCGAAATTCATCATAAAATTTTTGTGCCTTTACCGACATACCGACTACGTTTGTCATCTTTCGGTTTTCAATCGCATCACCCACTTCAATCACCAGAATAAAACCATATTTCTGCGGAATATCCAAAAGTTCCCGAAAGCGTTCCGTATCCCCGGAATAATTATCCTGAAACAAAATGGAATAAATCATTCCACTCTCGATAATTGGAATCACCGCTTCTAATTTTTCTTTATATTCCAGATTTTTTTCCCAGTGCTCCTGTCTTCTCTTTACCTCGTCTATCGCCTTTTCCAGCACTTGCACAATACGCGTGGCATTTGCAGGCTTCGTGATAAAGTCCATCACTCCAAGTGACATTGCTTTTTTTGCGTAATCAAATGTATCATATGCTGACATAATAATAAAACAGGTTTTGGGACAAAATGTTTTGATTTCCTCAATTGCCTCAATTCCATTAATTCCAGGCATCTGAATATCCATCATGGCAATATCCGGACGAAATTCTTCGGCAAGCCGGATTACTTCTCTACCTGTTTTTGCTGTCTTTACCTCACAGCTTGTGCCAAAGTTCTTTTCGATGATATGCTGCAAAGACTGTAAAACAATCCCCTCATCATCGGCAAGCAGCATCTTAATCATTTTCATCCCTCCTCATATGGTATCTTCACAATAAACTTCGTTCCTTTATTTTCCCCTTCACTCTCAATAAACAGCACATCTTCTCTGTTATAATACATCATAAGACGTTCTCTCACATTGTAAATACCAATGCCGTTTGATTTCCGGTTCTTTTGGTTTCTTACATTTTCGCCATCCAAAATACGGGTAATCAACGATTGCTCCATTCCTTTTCCATTGTCCTTAACTTCCATATACACAAAACCATCTTTTCGGTACACAAAAAGCTTAATAACGCCTTCCCAATCCACATCGCGAATTCCGTACTGCACAGCATTTTCTACAAGCGGCTGCAAAATCATGGATGGCACAATCACATCCCCGATTCCTTCTTCCACTTCTTTCTGATAGTGGATATCACCGGCAAACCGCACATTCAAAATATAAATATAGCGGTCCACTAACTGGATTTCATCGTAAAGCGTTGCATCTTCATTTATTTTGGATAAATTGTACCGGAAAAATTCTGCCATATTTTCAATAAATACAGCCGTCTTTTCGGCATCTTCAATCGTCGCAAGCTGCATCCCGGCATTCAAGGTATTAAACAAAAAATGCGGGTTAATCTGCGACTGCAGATATTTTAACTGGGCATCTTTTAATAACGCCTGCGTCTTTAACTCATTTTCCCTCAGTTCTGTTTCTTTTTCCATGCTGATTCGCTGTGCCTCAATATAACTTCGAATACTCTCCATCATTTTATCAAAGGCTTTTGAAAGACTTTCCACTTCATCTCCGGTCTGAAAAATCGGAATCTGAACAGACAAATCTCCATTTGTCACCTGCTTAGCACGGCCGGCAAGCACTTTCAGCGGATTTGTCAGACGTCTCGTCAGCATGATTACCATAATTGTATCACAAATAACAACAAGGAAAAACATCACCGTTCCGATTGCCTCCATATAACGAAGGAAACGCTGAAGCAAAAGGTAATTATCCGAATTTTTCTGAAACTGGTTATTATTCAACTGATTCATGTAATCACCCAGATAAACCTTAATTTTTACTGCCTGTTCATATTTTTCATCATAGACATCAACATTTCTGCCACGTTTTGCGGCAATTGCCTCCTCTGTGATTTTTAAATAATTTTTTCCCAAATAATAAATATTATTTTTTAAAATACCGGTCTCTCCCTCTGCTTCATTTGGCCGCAGGGATACCAGCTTTTGATTTATATTCTGCTCACTGATATAGTAAGCCTGTAAGTCATTTGAATTTTTCGTGCGCAGATAAGAAAGAAGCTGTTCCTGTATCTTGTCCAATTCTTCTTCCATTTCATTCAACTGCACATTCGTGGCATAAACCTGTTCAATCTGTCCTAATGCCTGATTGATATTTACAAACATAATGATATTAATAACAAGTGTCATAATGGATGTAAATATCAAAAGTGCAATCATTTTTGTACTAATCGAATTAAACCGTTTCATTCTAATTGCCCCTTATTATTTTCCCGGATATGGACTGGTACTCATTCACAATTCCTTTGTCAGTATATTCCACAACAGTATCGACCGCTTTTTCACCCAGTGTTTTCGGACTCACGGTAACGGAAGCTTCCAAAATATTTTTTTTCACTGCCGCTACGATTTCATCATTTTCGTAAGCGCCAATGATTTTTACGCTGCCAACTTTACTTTGGTCAACAACCGTCTGGTACGCATAAGTTGTCGCATCCATCGAAAGACAGACCAAAACATCCGGACATTTATTCTTATCTAATAACAATCCGCGGACTGCTTTTTCCATTCCAAATTCCGTATTTGTATCAACCGAAACAATCTTAACATCTGCATCTTTTACCTGCTGGCGAATCGTCTGAATCACCAAACGATGATCACCCGTTCCCTTTGTATTTTCCGTGAGAATGCAGACATTTTTCTTCTTTTTGGATACCGCCTTCTGTATCAAGAAAACATATTGTTTCCCAATATCCACTTCATTAATTCCAAGAAATGAACAGCGTTTTCCATTGTAGTTATCATGAAGCATTGTAACTACCGGAATTTTTTGATCCATTGCCTCATTCATCGCCTCACCCACTTCTTTTGCGGATGATTGCAGCAAAATTCCATCCACCTGCTGTGCAATCGCAGCTTCCACATATTCTTTCACACTTAAATCTCCGGTCAAATAGTCGGAAATCCGCTCAACATAAATCCCTTGTTTTCCGCCCTGTGCTTTCGCCGCCTGATAAACATTTTCCCAAAATTCATCTTCCGGATTTTCCACAATAAACGCATAGTGTTTTTGATATACTTTTCCCTGCGCCTCATCCGTTTTGCTTTCATTCAATTGTTTTCGCATAATCCAAAAGCCGGACACAGTGACAACCAGCGCGATTACCACACAAATAAGCATACCAAGCAAAACAGAATTATGCTTTCTTTTTTTCTTCATCATCTAAACACCCTCAAATGAAAAGAAAACAATAAACCACAAACTGTAATTTATTGTTTTCTTTTTTATCAAACGATTTCTCGCCTAAAATTAGTTTTTCTCAGCCAATTCTGCTTTTAAAAGCTCTGTCAACTGAGGAACAATCTTATTCAAATCGCCTACCAGACCATAGTCAGCTACATCAAAGATTGGAGCTGTCTCGTCTTTGTTAATAGCAACGATAATGTCAGATTCTTCCATACCTGCTACGTGCTGAATAGCACCGGAAATACCGATTGCAAAGTATACGTTAGGACGAACGGTTTTACCGGTCTGTCCTACCTGACGCTCAACCGGAAGCCAGCCATTCTCAACAACGGCACGGGAACAGCTTACTGTTCCGCCAAGTACATCTGCCAGATCCTGAAGAAGTTTGAAGTTTTCTTCGCTTCCAACACCACGACCGCCGGATACCAAAATCTTAGCATCTGCGATATCTACTGTGTCAGCTACAGATTTAACAACATCAAGAATCTCAACATATTTGTTGTCCGGAGTAAATCCCGGATTGTACTCGATTACTTCAGCTTTTGCACCCTTAATTGGGTCAATCTTCTGCATAACACCGGCACGAACGGTAGCCATCTGTGGACGGTTGTATGGACATGCAATCGTAGCGATTGTATTACCACCAAATGCAGGACGTGTCATAAGAAGCTGATTTGGAATGGTCTCCTTTGTCATGTTATCGGTGAAATCACCAATCTCAAGTACTGTACAGTCAGCAGTCAGACCTGTTGCTACACGTGCAGATACACGAGGACCTAAGTCACGGCCAATTGCTGTTGCACCAACCAGCATAATTTCAGGCTTGTACTCATTGATTACAGAAGCAAGTGCATGAGCATACGGCTCTGTACGATATACTTCAAGTTCTTTGTCATCCACTACGATTACTTTGTCTGCACCATACTCAGCCAAAGAATCTGCAAGGCCCTTAACACCGTAACCAAGCAAAACAGCGGTAACTTCTGCGTTCAAATCTTTTGCCAGATCTTTTGCTTTGCCAAGCAGTTCGTAAGCGATTCCACTTACTTCTCCGTCAACCTGCTGTGCAAAGACATATACACCTTTATATTCTTCTAAACTCATTTTTTTCACCACTTTTCCTTTATAATAATTAGATTACATGTTTCTCTTTAAACTTATCTACAATATACTGAGCAGCTTCTGCCGGGTCAAGGGTAACGACTTCACCGGCACCCTTACGAACCTTATCGGAAGCTTTTGCAATTTTTGTCGGAGAACCTTTCAGACCAAGGTTAGAATCATCTACATCTTTAAGGTCTGCACGTCCCCAAACGGTAATCTCTTTGTCAAATGCGTCCATGATTCCGCCCGGAGTCATATAACGTGGCTCATTCAACTCAGAAAGAGCAGTGATCAAGCAAGGCATTTTAGCCTTTACTACATGGTAACGGTCCTCATACTGACGCTCAACGATTACGCTGTCACCTTCCACTTTGATATTCTGTGCATAAGAGATAACCGGAATATCCAAGTGCTCGGAAATCTGTGGACCAACCTGTGCAGTATCACCATCGATAGCCTGACGGCCTGTGATAATCAAATCGTAATCAATGTTACGAAGTGCACCGGCAATTGTTGTAGAAGTAGCCCAAGTATCAGCACCACCGAGTACACGGTCTGTTACAAGGATACCATTGTCAGCACCCATTGCCATTGCCTCACGAAGAACTTCTTCTGCTTTTGGAAGTCCCATGGTAAGAACAGTAACTTCTGCACCTGTTTCTTCTTTAATTCTCAGTGCTGCTTCCAAACCGGCTTTATCATCCGGGTTCATGATGGTAAGCATCGCACCTCTATTCAATGTACCGTCCGGGTTAAATACAACGCCGCCCTTAGTATCCGGTACCTGTTTAATACATACTACTATTTTCACGAGAGCACCTCCTATTTCAATAAGCTGCCAGAGATAACCATACGCTGAACTTCTGAAGTTCCTTCGTAGATTTCTGTGATTTTTGCATCACGCATCATACGCTCAACGTCATATTCTCTGATGTAGCCATAACCACCGTGTAACTGAACTGCTTTTGTTGTTACTTCCATAGCAACTTCTGCTGCGTACAATTTTGCCATAGCAGCTTCTACGCTGTAAACTTTCTGCGTAGCTTTTGCCATTGCTGCACGATATACAAGCATCTTAGCAGCTTCCACTTTTGTTGCCATATCAGCAAGCTGGAACTGTGTATTCTGGAACTGTGCAATCGAACGACCGAACTGTTTTCTTTCTTTTACATAATCGATTGTTGCCTGCAAAGCGCCTTCTGCCAGACCAAGTGCCTGAGCAGCGATACCAATACGTCCACCATCCAGTGTATGCATGGCAATTCCGAAACCTTTGCCCTGTGCACCAAGAAGATTTTCTTTTGGAATACGGCAGTCCTCGAAGATTAACTCGTATGTGGATGAACCACGGATACCCATCTTCTTCTCCTTTGTACCAAAAGTAAATCCAGGAGTATCTTTCTCAACGATGAAAGCCGAAATTTCTTTTACTTTTCTACCACGTTTTTCGATGATACCGGTTACGGCAATGATGATATAAATATCTGCTTCTTTACCATTTGTGATAAAGCATTTAGAACCATTGAGTACCCATTCGTCACCATCTAAAACAGCCTTTGTCTGCTGTCCCTGTGCGTCAGTACCTGCACCCGGCTCAGTCAAACCGAAAGCACCTAATTTCTCACCACTTGCAAGTGGTACAAGATATTTCTTTTTCTGCTCTTCTGTACCGTACATCATAATTGGGTCAGCACCAAGAGAAGAATGAGCGGATACAATAACGCTTGTTGTACCACAAACTTTAGCTAACTCCTCAACGCACATTGTGTACATCAATGGGTCACAGCCCTGTCCGCCGTACTCTTTAGGAATCGCAATTCCCATGAAACCAAGTTTCATCATTTTGTCAACAGTCTCACGAGGGAATACTTCTGTTTCATCGGTTTCCTGCGCAAGTGGCTTTACTTCGTTCTCAGCAAAATCTTTGAACAACTGTCTCGCCATCTCATGCTGTTTGTCTAATTTAAAATCCATGATAACATGAACTCCTTTCTATAATATTATTTGGAATAATCAAAGAATCCAACACCAGTTTTACGTCCGAGTTTGCCGGCACGTACCATTTTACGAAGCAATGGATGTGGACGGTATTTCGGGTCACCAGTCTCTGCCTGAAGAACTTCCATAATAGCAAGGCAGATATCAAGACCAACCAAATCACCAAGTGCAAGAGGTCCCATTGGGTGGTTTGCACCAAGCTGCATAGCAGCATCGATACCCTCAGCAGAAGCAACACCATCAGCAAGGATGCCAACTGCTTCGTTAATCATAGGAATCAAAATACGGTTTACAACAAATCCGGCAGCTTCTTTTACTTCAACCGGTGTTTTACCAATTTCTTTTGCGATAGCAACTACTTTATCGTTTACTTCGTCTGTTGTGTTCTCGCCGCGGATAACTTCAACAAGCTTCATAACAGGAGCCGGGTTAAAGAAGTGCATTCCGATAACCGGATGAGAAATGCCTGCACCGATTTCTGTAATTGACAAAGAAGAAGTATTGGTAGCAAAAATGCAGTCTTCTTTCTTTACGATATCCTGCAGTTCTTTGAATGTCTGTTTTTTAACATCCATAACTTCCAAAGCTGCCTCAACAATCAAATCACAATCGGTACAAATATCTTTTACACCAGTTGTAATTTTTGCTAAGATAGCGTCAACTTCTTCCTGTGTTTTCTTTCCTTTTGTAACAAGTCTCTGAAGACCTTTTGCAATCTTGTTTTTACCGTTTGCAGCAAATTCTTCATTGATGTCACACAAACATACTTCATAACCTTCTGTCTGCGCAAATGCCTGCGCAATACCGGAACCCATTGTTCCAGCTCCAATAATACCAACTTTCATTGTATTTACCTCCATTTTATTTGATTCAAATCCCAGATGGGATGTCGTCACGAATTAACAGTTTTTGAATGGTACCACTTTTAATTTTTTCTCTTTATCTTTCTCTAAGAAGTTACCCATTCCGGCTTTCTGGTCTTCTGTCTCGAAGCAGTCACCGAACAATTTCTCTTCGATTACAATTGCCTCATCCATATTTACCTGAAGTCCTTCATTAATTGCCTTTTTGCAGTTGCGGACAGCAATCGGTGCATTCTTAGCAATACCGGATGCCATCTTCTTTGCTGCATCCATCAGTTCTTCCTGTGGATATACAGCATTTACAAGACCGATGCGGTAAGCTTCGTCTGCTTTAATATTTCTTGCTGTATAAATCATCTGTTTTGCCATACCAGGGCTTACTAAACGGGCAAGTCTCTGTGTGCCGCCAAATCCAGGAGTAATACCAAGTCCTACTTCCGGCTGGCCAAATACGGCGTTATCTGAACAGATACGAATATCACAACTCATGGAAATTTCGCATCCGCCGCCAAGAGCAAATCCGTTTACTGCTGCAATTACAGGAATCGGGAATGTCTCTAACTTACGGAATACATCGTTTCCTTTTTTACCAAAGGCTTCGCCTTCTGCTTTTGTCAATGTGCTCATCTCTCCGATGTCTGCACCGGCAACAAAAGATTTCTCTCCGGCACCTGTCAAAATCAGGCAGCGGATTTCGTTTTTGTCAACTGCATCCAAAGTCTGGTTCAGTTCATCCAAAACAGCGCTGTTTAACGCATTCAATGCTTTTGGGCGGTTGATGGTAATAATACCAACTGCACCTTCTACTTCATATGTTACAAATTCCATTGAAAGTATCCTCCATTTAAAATTTCTTTTTTACATCACAGGAACGAACCGATAACATACCGGCTCGTCCCAAAAGTAAAATTAGTCTCTCTCAACAATTGTGGAACATCCCATTCCACCACCGATACAAAGTGTTGCAAGACCTTTCTTTGCATCACGTTTCTGCATCTCAT